>Ga0255338_1003162_pt1 | contig 20699 bp, 17 predicted proteins | sample MeOH1_35cm_T4_19_FD_203715 | JGI IMG/M metagenome (GOLD analysis project Ga0255338, IMG submission 203715) | Sandy soil microbial communities from University of British Columbia, Vancouver, Canada - MeOH1_35cm_T4_195 | ecosystem: Engineered > Artificial ecosystem > Sand microcosm > Unclassified ...
GATCACATGGGCGATAGTCGCCGTGATCGCGGGCGGCGTATCGATGACGACGAGGCCGACGCCGCCGTCTTTCAGGCGCTTCAGGTCGTGTTCCAGCCCCTCATGCGAGGAGCGCACGAAGAACGGGCGTTCCGCGTCGCGCGCGTTCCACCACTGCGAAAGGCTGCCCTGAGGGTCGGTGTCGATGAGCGCGACCGGTCCCTGGTTCCGCCGCTCGGCCTCCACCGCGATATGGCCGGCCAGCGTCGTCTTGCCGGACCCGCCCTTCTGAGACGCAAACGCTATGACGTGCATGGATTTCGGCTTCCTCATGTCGGATAGCGGGCAGACGCTGGTCACAAAGCAAAATCCGCCGCTGCCCGGAAGCGCTCGCCCCATGCGCCCCCACGACCCACCGATTATCTCGGACGGCAGAAGGGACCGAATCAGTCCCCCGCCCGAGATTAGAGTCTGACCCATTTTGGCTCAATATTTAGCTGGCCGGCCGGGGTGTCATACAATTGAGAGTGGCCGATGGGGCACAGTCGCGCCTTAGCGCGGGGCGGCTTCCGCCGTGATCTTGAGCATTGCGGCGGTCAAACGGGCGAGATCCTCCTCGCCGATGACGAGGGGTGGGGTCGTATAGACGATCTTTCCGAAGGGTCGGATGAAGACGCCCTCCTCCACGAAACGGCGTTTCAGCCCGTCGAGGTTGGACATCGCCTCCAGCTCGATGACTCCGATGGCGCCTTTGACCCGCACGTCGTGGACGCCCTTGATGGCGCGGGCCGGTTCGAGTTCGCGGCGGAGCTGGGCCTCGATGGCCGCCACCTGCTGGAGGCGCGGTTCGCGCTCGAAAAGGTCAAGCGAGGCATTGGCCGCCGCGCAGGCGAGCGGGTTGCCGGTATAGGTCGGCCCATGCATCAGCGCCTTCGAGGGATCGTCGCTGAGGAAGGCTTCGAAGATCTTCGTCCGTGCAACGGTCGCGGCCAGCGCCATCGTTCCGCCGGTCAGCGCTTTCGACAGCGTCACGATGTCGGGAACGATGCCGGCTGCCTCGCAGGCGAACATGGAGCCCGTGCGGCCGAAGCCCACGAATATCTCGTCGAGGATGAGCAGCACATCATGTTTGTCGCAAAGGCGGCGGAGTCGTTTCAGCGTTTCGACGTCATGGAAGATCATGCCGCCCGCGCCCTGCACCAGCGGCTCCATCATGACGGCGGCGACTTCATGTGCATGGGCGGCGAGGAAGGCGTCGAGCGCCGCTTCCTTTTCCTCGTCGACCGGCAGATCGGTGATGAACTGTTCGGCAATCGCGCCCTTGAAGAGCGTATGCATGCCTTCGTCAGGATCGCAGACCGACATGGCCGCCAGCGTGTCGCCGTGATAGCCGCCGCGGAAGGAGACGAAGCGCTTCTTTCCCTTGATGCCGGAGTTGATCCAGAACTGCACCGCGATCTTCATCGCGATCTCGACCGAGACCGAGCCCGATTCCGAAAAGAACGTATGGTTGAGGTCGCCGGGCAGGAGCTTCGCGAGCCGCGTCGCAAGCGTCATGACGGGCTCATGTGCGAGGCCACCCAGCATCACATGCGGCATGCGCCCGAGCTGCGCCGTCACCGCCTCGCGGATATGCGGGTGGTTGTAACCATGCGCCGCCGTCCACCAGGAGGAGGTTCCGTCGATGAGTTCGCGCCCGTCGGCCAGCGTCAGGCGCACGCCATCGGTCTTCACCACGGGCAGTGGCATCGGCACCGTCTGCATCTGCGTGTAAGGCAGCCAGAGATGGGCCGCGCCTTCTTCAAGCCAGCGCGGCACGTCGTTCAGCAGGGGATTGCGGGGCGGAAAAGGCATGTGTCTTTGCTTTCGGGCGCTTATTTGGGCGCAACATAGCCGGATTTCCGCCGAAGGTGGCAAGAAGACGACAGGGGGCAGCTTGGCAGGCGCATGCCCTTCCTTATAATGACCGGCGGTGCCGCGAGGGGCGCCGCCGCCCGACAAAGAGTTTCTCACCCTCGCTTGCGTACCGGCCGCGACCGCGGCCCGAGATCGCCAACCACTGACGCTGCTCCAGTTTGCTTGCCGTTGCTTCGGGCTGATGGCAATCGTGAAAACAGGAGAATTCCGTGCGCAGTGACCCGCCACCTCCCTTTGCAGATATCGAGGCCTTGAAGCGCAAGGCGAACCTTTTGCTGAAGCGCCTGCTCGGGCCGGACCGGCCGCTTGCGCTTCGTGCGGCCGCGCGCCTTCGCGGCGCCGCCTGTTGGGCTGCGAAATCGCCCGAGGATATTTTCGCCGCGCGTGCCCGTGTGCAGCACAAACATGCGCTCGACGCCGTGGCGGTCGAGGCCGGTTTTCGCGACTGGCGGCATCTGAAAGCCGAGGCGGATCGGCGGGCCGCCTCGGGTTTCAATCCCGAACAGCTTTTCGGTCCGCGCTCCTCGCTCTTCCTCAACCTCTGGTTCAGGACCTACGAAGAGGCGCGGGCTGCGCTCGCGCCCGGATGCTTCCTCTTTCCCTATCGCAGCCAGTTCGTCGTTTGTGATGCAGGTCTGCTGGCCGATCGCGGCATCGATGCGGACGATCCCGACTGGACCGCGATAGGCCGCGACTGGGTGCACCCGCAGGATGTCGCCGCCCGCGACCGTCTGGCGGCGACCCTCGCCCGGCGCATGGGAGCGCGGCCATGAGGAACGACCGCAAGAAGGACCTCATCAAGGCCTATAAGGAAAAGAAGGCATCGCCCGGCATCTATGCGCTTCGCTGCGGGGCGGATGTCTGGGTCGCTGCGAGCCGCAATCTCGATGCGCAGAAGAACGGCATCTGGTTCACGCTGCGCATGGGCTCGCACCCGAACAAGGCGCTGCAAGCGGTCTGGACCGCGCAAGGCGAGGCCGCCTTCGCCTATGAGATCGTCGAACGCATCGAGGACGAGGATTTGACGCCCTATCTCCTCGACGCCGTGCTGAAGGAACGTCTCCGGCACTGGCGCGAGGCGCTGGGCGCGGGCCTTGCGGTCGGATAGGGCGCTTATTTCTCCGACGGACAGCTATGGGCGGGCATCGGTTCGAGACCGAGCTTCTTGAATAGGCGCTCGTCCTTGTCCGCTTCCGGGTTCTTCGTGGTGAGCAGCTTTTCGCCGATGAAGATCGAGTTCGCGCCCGCGAGGAAGCAGAGCGCCTGCGCCTCTTCGGTCATGTTCTCGCGGCCTGCCGCAAGGCGGACGACGGATTTCGGCATGATGATGCGCGCGACGGCAATGGTGCGCACGAAGTCGATCGGGTCGATGGCCTCGGACTTGCCGAGCATCGTGCCTTCGATCTGCATCAGCGTGTTGATGGGCACGCTCTGCGGATGTTCGGGCAGGTTCGCCAGCGCCGTCAGCATGCCGACGCGGTCATCCTTGCCTTCGCCCATGCCGACAATGCCGCCCGAGCAGACATTGATGCCCGCTTCGCGCACGCGCTCAAGCGTTTCAAGACGATCGGCAAAGGTCCGTGTCGTGACGATCTCTTTGTAGTACTCTTCCGACGTGTCGATATTGTGGTTGTAATAGTCGAGGCCGGCATCCTTGAGGCGCAGCGTCTGCTCGACCGAGAGCATGCCGAGCGTCATGCAGGTTTCCATGCCCATGGCCTTCACGCCTTCGACCATGGCGACGATGGAGTCCATGTCGCGGTCCTTCGGGCTGCGCCAGGCAGCGCCCATGCAATAACGCGAGGCGCCGGCTTCCTTCGCCTTCTTCGCCTCATCGAGCACGCGCTGCACTTCCATCAGCTTCGTCGCCTTGAGGCCCGTGTCGAACTTGGAGCTTTGCGCGCAATAGCCGCAATCCTCCGGGCAGCCGCCGGTCTTGATCGAAAGCAGCGTCGACTTCTGCACCTGGTTCGGGTTGAACCAGCGGCGATGAACGATCTGCGCCTCGAAGAGGAGGTCATTGAAGGGAAGGTCGTAAAGCGCCTGCACTTCTTCGCGCGTCCAGTCGTGACGCAGCGTGTCCGGATCGGTCCGGGCGGCGATCGTCGGCTGGGCTTCGTCGATGCGTGTCTGGATGGTCATGGGATGCGCTTTCCCTTGTGGAAATATAATTGTCGGAGCGCAGCATAGGCAGCTTTCCCCGCATTGCAAGGCGCAGGGCGGGGCCCGGACAAGCGGGGGCCCGCGCACAAAAACCGCTTACACTTTTGCCTGTCGCGCTCTAGGGTCTGCTCCGAAAGCCTAATGACATCCGAAAGTTACCTCCCATGCGCGTCATACGCTGCGTCAATTATGGTGAACCCAGGACCCTTGCTGTCGAGGAAGCGCCGGAACCTGTTCCTGGCCCCGGCGAGGTCCTGCTCGCGGTTGAGGCGGCGGGGCTCGGCTATGTCGACGCGCTCTTCGTGCGCGGCACCTATCAGGTGAAGCTGCCGCTTCCCTTCGTGCCGGGCAGCGAGGTCGCGGGCACCATTGAAGCGGTGGGCGAGGGGCTGCCGGGCGAGCTCATCGGCAATCGTGTGATGGCGTTGTCGAGCCGTGGCGCGCTCGCCGAAAAGCTGGTGCTGCCCGCGGCCATGTGCTCCACGATCCCGGACGAGATGAGCGCGGAAGCGGCGGCGGGCTTTCTTGTTTCCTATTGCACGGCGCTTTACGGCTTCGAGAATTGCGGCAAGCTCCAGCCCGGCGAGACGGTTCTGGTGCTGGGCGCGGCGGGCGGCGTCGGCATGGCGGCGATCGACGTGGCGAAGGCCATGGGCGCGAAGGTCATCGCGGCGGCATCCTCTGCGGAAAAGCGCGCCGCCGCGAAGGCGCATGGCGCGGATGAAGTGCTCGATTATTCCGATCCCGAATGGCGGAAAGCGCTCGATGCGCTCACCGAAAAACGCGGCGTCAATGTGGTCTACGATCCGGTGGGCGGCGCCTATTCGGAAACCGCCTTCCGCTGCCTCGCGCCGGGCGGCCGCCATCTCGTCGTCGGTTTCGCCAATGGCGAGATTCCGAAGCTGCCGCTCAATCTGGCGCTGCTGAAGCGCGCCTCTCTTGTCGGCGTCGATTGGGGCGGGGAAATCCGCGCCAATCCGAAGGCGAATATCCCGTTGATGAAGAAGCTCACCGAATGGGTCGTCGAAGGGAAGATTCATCCCGAGCCGACGGCGACCTTTCCGCTCGAACAGGCGGGCGAGGTGTTGCAAGGCCTGCTGGAGCGCAAGAGCATCGGCAAGCCGGTCATCCAGGTGAATGCGTAATGTCTTCGCTCGACGCATTCGCAACCGCCAAGCTCGCCGAGCTGGAAGCGCGAAATCTGCGCCGCCAGCTCGTCGAGACAGATCGGCGCGAAAATGTGCGCGCGACGCGAAACGGGCGTGAGCTCATTTCCTTCTGCTGCAATGACTATCTCAATCTGTCGCAGCATTCGCGTGTGAAGAAGGCGGCGATCGAGGCGATCGAAACATATGGCACGGGCTCCGGCGCCTCGCGCCTCGTCACCGGCAATCATCCGTTGTTCGCGGTGCTCGAAGCGCGGCTCGCGAAGCTGAAGCAGGCGGAAGACTGCGTGATCTTCGGCTCGGGCTATCTCGCCAATCTCGGCATCGTGCCCGCGCTTGTCGGTCCCGGCGATGTCATTATCGCCGATGAGCTTTCGCATTCCTGCCTTCTCATGGGCACGAAGCTCTCGGGAGCGCAGGCGCATATCTTCCGCCATAACGATCTCGCGCATCTGGCGGAGCTTCTGGCCGCGCATCGCGGAAAGGCGCGTCATTGCCTGATCCTGACCGACGGCGTTTTCAGCATGGATGGCGATCTCGCGCCCGTGCATGAAATGGCGTCGCTGGCGAAATCGCATGACGCATGGCTGATGACCGACGACGCGCATGGCATCGGTGTCGTAGGCGAGGGGCGCGGTTCGAGTTTTATCGGCGGCGTGAAGGCCGATGTGCCCTTGCAGATGGGCACGCTTTCCAAGGCCATCGGTTCTTACGGCGGTTATCTCTGCGCATCGAAAGCGGTGGTCGATCTCATCCGCACCCGCGCCCGCACGCTCATCTATTCGACGGGTCTTCCGCCTGCCTCCGTCGCCGCCGCCATCGCGGCGCTCGACGTCATCGAGGAGAATCCGGACTATGCGGCGCTGCCGGTGAAGAAGGCGGCTCTCTTCGCCCGCGAACTCAATTTGCCTGCGCCGGAAAGCCCCATCGTGCCGCTCGTCATCGGCGAGGCCGAAGCAACGCTGAAGGCATCGGCGCTGCTCGAAGCGGAAGGCTATCTCGTCACAGGCATCCGCCCGCCGACTGTGCCCGCGGGGACGGCGCGCCTGCGCTTCACCTTCACGGCCGAACACAAGGACGAAGATATCCTGCGCCTCGCGGGACTTGTCCGCGACCGCATCCTGCCGAAACGAGCCGCCGAGTAAAATGAGCACCATCTTCGTCACGTCTTCCGGCACCGACATCGGCAAGACTTATGTTTCCGCCTTGCTTGTCCGCCAGCTTCTGGCGAAGGGCCTTCCGGTCCGCGCGTTGAAGCCCATCGTCAGCGGGCTCGATGAAGAGAGTTTCGCGGTCAGCGATCCGGCGGCGCTTCTTGCGGCGCTGGGTGAACTCGTCGAGTTCGATAATGCGGATATCGTTTCGCGCTGGCGTTTCACGGCGGCACTCTCGCCCGACATGGCGGCGCGGCGCGAAGGCGCGGAGATCGACTTCGGCGAACTCGTCCATCATTGCCTCGCCCGTGCGGCGATCCATGACCCGCTGGTCATCGAGGGCGTAGGCGGCCTCATGGTGCCGATCGACGACAGCCGTACAGTGCTCGACTGGATGATCGCGCTGAAACCCGCTTCCATCGTGCCGCTGCTTGTCGTCGGTTCCTATCTCGGCACGATCAGCCATACGCTGACGACGCTCGACGTCATGCGCCGCAACGATCTCGAACCCCGCGCCATCGTGGTGAGCGAGTCTCTTTCCGCGCCCGTGCCTCTGGAAGAAACGGTGGAAACGATCCGTCGCTTTGCCGGTATCGAAACCATCGCGTTGCCGCGCAATGGCGAGCCTGATCTGGCGCGGTTGTTCGAGTAGGGGCGTCTTACCCCTTCGGCCCGAACAGAAACCACAGAATAAGGCCGAGCACCGGCAGTGCGAGCACGACGACGATCCAGATCGCCTTCCAGATCGGCTCGGCGTTGCTCTGCGCGATCTTGATGATCGCGTAAATGTCGAGCACGGCTACGATAAGCCAGCCAAACCCGAAATAACCATGCCCGATCATTTGAAACTCTCCGCCGAGGGTGAACCTGCTTTCAATCTAGTGGTTCCTGCTGCGGAAGGTAAGGCCTAGAGAAGCGCGGGTGTCGTTACGCCCTCATGGCCGAGCAGCCATTTCTTGGTTGGCAGGCCGCCGCCGAAGCCGGTCAGGGTTCCATTCGCGCCGATGACGCGGTGGCAGGGCACGATGATCGGGATCGGGTTCTTACCATTGGCGAGGCCCACGGCGCGCATGGCCTTCGGATTGCCGATCGTTCGTGCGATGTCGGCATAGGTCTTCGTAGCGCCGAAGGGAATCTTGCGAAGCGCCTTCCACACGCCGAGCTGGAACTCGGTGCCTTTCGGGGCGAGCTTCAGGTCGCTGAAATCCTTGCGGTTGCCCGCGAAATATTCCTCAAGCGCCTTCACCGCCGCGCCGAGATGCGCCTGCGCCGCGTCGCTTCCGCGCATGTCCGCAAATTCACGCTTCTTTTTCTCTTGCGGAAAGACGAGCGCAACAAGCCCGTCTTCGCTGGCTGCGAGCCGGAGAATCCCGATGGGTGTCTTGAGGCTCGTCACTGCGAGTTCATCTTGTATAGATCGTTTCATCTCTTCCTCCATCACTCTGCGGCGAGCGCCCGCGCTTCGACCTCGGGCACCAACCACAAAAGAAGTGCCGCATAGCCGCGCCAGGGCCGCCAGCGTTCCGCCATGTCTTCGAGCGCGCGTGTCGAAACATTGCCCGCCGCCTTGCGAAGCCCGAGGTCGGCCGCGGGGAAGGCGTCGGGTTCGCCGACGGCGCGCAGCGCGATGTAATGCGCCGTCCATTCGCCGATGCCTGACACTGCGCAAAGCTCCGCGATCTTTTCCTCGAGCGTCTGGGCGGGATCGAAGCTCACATCGCCAAGCGCCACGGCCTTTGCAAATGCCTTGAGCGCGGCAATGCGCCCGCCCGTCAGCCCGAGGCCGGAAAGATCTGCGCGGGCGAGCGATTCCGGCGTCGGGAAATAATGCGTGAGCCTTCCGTCTCCGCGCGGGAGCGGCTCGCCGGCGCGTGCTACGACGCGACCTGCCAATGTCGTCGCGCCCTTTACGGAGACCTGCTGGCCGAGGATTGCGCGTACCCCAAGCTCGAAGCCGTCGAAGGCGCCCGGCACGCGCATGCCTGCCGCCTGCGCGAGGCGTGGGCCGAGCAGCGCGTCGTCGCGCAAGCATGCGGCAATCGCCAACGGGTCCGCGTCGAGATCGAAGAGCCGCCTGATGCGCGTGGATATCTGGCGGATGGGAAGGCGGCCTTCGCCCCGGACATCAATGTCGAGCGCGTTCGGCTTGGCAGAGGCTGCGACCGTAATGACACCCGAGGCGTCGGCGAGGCGGAAGCTGCGGCGATATTCAGTCGTTTCGATTTCCTCGATGCCGGGAATGGCGCGGATCGAGAGATAGGAAAGAAGCAGCTCCCAGTCGAAGGGCGGGCGATAGCCGAGGCGCAGCCTGATCGCGCTTCCTGTCGCGGGCGCCAGCTCCGCGGACTTGTCGCGCCGCAGCGCCGTCGGCGCGACGCCATAGCTTGCCAGAACTGCGTCGTTGAAACGGCGAAGGCTTCGATAACCCGAGGCGAAGGCGATGTCGGCAAAGCTCATTCCGGTTTCGGTGATGAGCTGCTTCGCCGTCAGCAGGCGCCGGTTTGCGGCGACTGTCTGCGGCGTTGCGCCGACATGCGCGAGGAAGAGACGCCGAAGCTGTCGCGCACCGAGGCCGACACGGGCGGCCAGCGCCTCGACGCCATCCTCGTCCAGCGCGCCATCCTCTATGAGCCTGAGCGCGCGCGCGACCGAGGCCTGTGTGCCCGCCCAGGCGGGGGTACCAGGCGCCGTTTCCGGGCGACAGCGAAGGCAAGAGCGGAAACCGAGCGCTTCGGCCGCCGCCGCGCTCGCAACGAAGCGGCAGTTCTCCCGCTTCGGTGTCCGCGCCGGGCAGATCGGCCGGCAATAGATTCCCGTCGAGGTGACGCAGGTGAAGATGCGCCCGTCGAAGCGAGCGTCCTTCGCGCTGATCACGCGGTAGCAGAAATCCGGATCGAGGGCTTCGATGGTCATGGGAGAAGTCTACTCCGGGCGCTCCGACTGCACTCGCCAAAAACGGACATCTCCATTGCAGCCGTCCGAGACCTTCCTGACAGGAATGTTGGCGTATTCACGGGTTGTCAAAGCACAAGCCCCTGTTACGCTTGGTTCAGGCCGGGGAGAGACGGAGCAATCCGCAAAAAAGGCCGCGATCTGGGAGGATCTGCATGACTGACGAGGCAAGCGCAGCCATAGTTGCGTCCGCGCGAAGCGTTTCCAAAGACGCATCATTGGTATCCGTGGCCTTTTCGCCCGCCTATCGCAATTACGCGCTCGGGCTTTTGATGCTGGCCTATACGGCGAACTACGTCGATCGCCAGATCCTCTCGATCCTGCTGCAGCCGATCAAGATGGAGCTGGGGCTCAGCGACACGCAGCTCGGCTTCCTCTCCGGCATCACCTTCGCACTCTTTTATGCCACGCTCGGCATTCCGATCGCCGTCTGGGCCGATCGCGGCAACCGCCGCAACATCATCTCGCTGGCGCTGACGATCTTTTCCGGCATGACGGTGGTTTGCGGTTCGGTGACGAGCTTCGCGCAACTGGCGCTGGCTCGCATTGGCGTCGGCGTCGGTGAGGCCGGGTCGAGCCCGCCCGCCCATTCCATGATTTCCGACATGTTCCCGCCGGAGAAGCGCGCAAGCGCCATGGGCATCTACTCGCTCGGCATCAATATCGGCATTCTCATCGGGTTCCTGGTCGGTGGCTGGGTAAGTCAGTGGTACGGCTGGCGTGCGGCATTCTATGTCGTGGGCGTTCCGGGGCTCATCATCGCGCTTCTCGTTCGCTTCACTCTGAAAGAGCCCGTGCGCGGCCATGCCGACGGCCTGACCTCGCAGGGCGAAGGGGCGGCGCCGCGCATCGGCGAAGTTTTCCGCCTTCTCTGGGCGCAGCGCTCCTTCCGTCATATCGCCTTCGGCTCCGCCCTTGCCGCCATGGGCGGATATGCGGGGGTGACCTGGCTTCCTGCCTTTCTTTCACGCTCCTTCGCCATGACGCCGGGCCAGATCGGCACCGCGCTCGCGCTCATCATCGGTATTTCGGGCGGCGCGGGCACATATTTCACGGGCTACTTCGCCGACCTTCTGGCGAAGCGCGATATGCGCTGGAATGTCTGGTCGGTCGCCATCGTTGTCGGCGTCTGCTTCCCCTTCTCCATCGCTCTTTACCTTGCGGCGGGCAAGGTAGCGGCGCTTGCCATCTTCATCGTGCCGGCCTTCGGCGGCGCGGCCTATATCGCTCCGTCGCTGGCCATGACGCAGGCGCTCGTCACCGTGCGCATGCGTGCCGCCGCATCGGCCGTTCTTCTTCTTGTGCTCAATCTCATCGGCATGGGGCTCGGGCCGCAGCTCGCAGGGCTCCTCAGCGACCTCTATGGCCCCGCCTATGGGAAGGAGTCGCTGCGCTACGCGTTGCTCACCATTTCCATCGTCTGGCTCTGGGCCGCGGTGCACTACGTGCTCGCCGCGCGGACACTCAAGGACGACATTGAGCGCGCGCGGCTTCACGGGCTGGGCTAAGGCCGGGGCCGTCCTTTTGCCGCATGGCACGGCATTGCGTCTGGCGCCGCCTGTGCCTATGTCAGGCTTGTATTGTAATGGCCTGACCGGAGTTGGCAGATGGACGAGCACGAAGACCGCGCGCGGCGCCGGGCCCTGCCGCCGGCGCTGACAGACGAGCGCCAGATCGAAACGGTCGTGCGCAGTTTTTACGGCCGGATACGCGACGACGCGGTCCTTGGTCCCATCTTCGAGCGTGCCATCGGCGCCGACTGGGAGCCACATCTCCTGAAGATGTTCGGTTTCTGGTCCTCGGTCATGCTCACCTCCGGCCGCTACAAGGGCCAGCCCATGATGGTTCATATGCGTCTGAAGGCGGTGAGGCCGGAGCATTTCGATCACTGGCTCGCGCTCTTCCGCACGACGGTGGATGAGGTTTGCCCCGGCGTCACCGCCGATGCGTTCATGGAGCGGGCCTTGCGCATTGCCGACAGCCTGCGCATGGGCATGTTCTTCAATCCTGCCGATATCGACGCCCGCGCGCGTCCTGCGCTCTGACGATCCGGCTCGTCACATCGAGTCTGTGTGACAGCAGGGCCACAATCGCCCGACATGTTTCAATGTCGCTGCGCCGTGCGCGGACCGCTTTGCCCCGTTTCCGCGCGTTTCGGCAGCGCTGTCACTATTACGTCATAAAACCGTTGCATGGCCTTCACCGGGCCCACTTAAGAACGCTCACGGGGCGGGGCATCACCGCCGCACGCCAAAGCTTTCTTGAAGAAGGGTCACCCCTAATGAAGCGCATAAAAGCTCTCCTGGGCGCGCTCGCGGTTACGCTCACCGCCACCAGCGCGTTCGCCATCGACATCGACAGTCGCTATCAGGCTTATCAGCCGACGAGCGGTGTATCGGGCAGCCTCAAGTCGGTCGGCTCCGACACGCTCAACAACGTCATGACCCTGTGGGCCGAAGCCTACAAGGCGAAATACCCCTCGGTGCAGATCGAGATCGAAGGCAAGGGCTCGTCGACTGCTCCGCCCGCGCTGATCGCCGGCACCTCGCAGTTCGGCCCGATGTCGCGCCCGATGAAGGCCGCCGAAAGCGACGCCTTCGAGTCGAAGTACGGCTACAAGCCGACCCAGGTCCGCGTTGCGGTCGACACGCTCGCCGTCTTCGTCAACAAGGACAATCCGCTGACCTGCCTTTCGCTGACGCAGCTCGACGGCATCTTCTCCAAGAGTCGCCTCTCCGGTTCGCCGGAAGTCGCGACCTGGGGCCAGCTCGGCCTCACGGGCGAATGGGCCTCGAAGCCGATCTCGCTCTTCGGCCGCAACTCGGCCTCGGGCACCTACGGTTACTTCAAGGAAGTCGCTCTCGTGAACGGCGACTACAAGGACACCGTGAAGGAACAGCCCGGCTCGTCCGCTGTCGTCCAGGGCGTCGCCGCCGACAAGTTCGCCATCGGCTACTCGGGCATCGGCTACAGGACCGCCGACGTGAAGGCGGTTTCGATCGCCGGCCGTGACGGCCAGTGCCAGGAAGCCAATCAGCGCAACGCCTACACGGGCGCCTACCCGATCACGCGCTTCCTCTACGTCTACGCGAACAAGAATCCCTCGGCGCCGCTCGAGCCGCTCCGTGGCGAGTTCTTCCGTTATGTCCTCTCTCTCGACGGTCAGACGGGCGTGACGAAGGACGGCTTCTTCCCGCTGCCTTACATCTTCGCGCAGCAGGAACTTTCGAAGCTCGGCCTGAAGTAAGCGATATCGAAGCCGGCGGGACTATCCCGCCGGCTTCTACTTTTTTCTTGTTTCTATTTTATCTCTTTGCGGCGCCGGTACCCCGTTCCGGCGCCGTGGTCGCCTAGAGCGAAACCCGTAACCGCCGCCATGACAGAAGCCGCCATGACCGATGCGACGAGTGCAACCGACGGCGCGGGCAATCGCCCCTCCGTCGTCTACAAGCGCGACAAGAAGACCAAGGCCTCCGTCATCTGGGCCGATCGGTTTGCGGGTCGCGCGATCACGATCGGCGGCTTTGCCGTCATCGGCGCCGTCTTCATGATTGCGGTTTATCTCGTCTATGTCGCCGTGCCGCTTCTCTCGGACGGCGAAGTCACCGCGTCGAAGCACTATGCGCTTGGCGCATCGGGCGGCGAGGTCATCTCGACCAGCCTCGACGAATACCAAACGCTCGGCGTCGAATTCCTGAGCGACGGCCGCGTCGAAGCCTTCCAGGCCGCGACCGGCGAGCGCATCGGCGGCCCTGCTATCGATCTCAAGGGCGAGCGCCCGACGGCTTTCGCCCGCACGCTCAAGGGCGACGACATCGCGCTGGGCTTTCCCGACGGCACGGTGCGCGTCGGCCAGCTTCTGATCGCGCCTTCTGTTCGCCCTGCCAACACCTTGCCTGAAGGGTTGCGCAAGCTTCCCGGCGGCGATCTCACCGACGGAAAAGCGATCATCACGCCGGTTCCCGGTGGCCAGGTTCGCCGTCTCGAGCCGCAGCTTACGCTCGCGGACCCGGTGCAGGTCGCACCTGCCGGCACACCGATCCGTTTCATCGACTATCGCGTCGGCGGCACGGCCGAACGCCCGGTTCAGACGTTCGTTACTGTCGATGACAAGGGCACGGTTCGTCTGTCCATGAGCTCTTCGCAGGTCAACATGATGACCGGCGAGATCACCACCAGCGTCTCGAGCCTCGAAATCCCGACCGAGCTCGCGCATGACGGCATCGCCGCTGTTCTCCTCAACACGGCAGGCGACCGCACCATTGTCGCCTCGCGCGACGGCGCGGTTCACCGCTTCGACACGCGCGACCCGGCTCATGCGCATCTCGCCGAGACGACGCGCATCCTGCCAAAGGGCGTGACGCTGACCGCGCTCGCCTATCTCAACGGTGAGAACTCGCTGATCGTCGCGGGTTCGGACGGTTCGCTCTCGATCTGGGCCGCAATCGATCGCAAGTCGACCGGCACGACCGACGGCATCGTGCTGACGAAGATCCACGACATCGCGAATACCGGTGCTCCGATCACGCGCATCGCGGTCAGCCAGCGGACACGTCTCTTCGTTGCCGCCGATGAGAAAGGCGAGGTTGGCCTCTATCACGGCACGACCGCGCGCCGCATTCTGACGCTTCCGACCGATGCAGCCGTCAAGTCGCAGTCTGTCGAGACGCTCATCCTCGCGCCGCGCGACGATGGCGCGCTTGCGATTTCACATGATGGCACGGTGCGGCTCTGGTCCTTCAGCGTGCCCCATCCCGAGACGACGATTCAGTCGCTCTTCGGAAAGGTCTGGTACGAAGGCTACCCGGAGCCCACCTACGCCTGGCAGTCGACGGCCGCGAGCGACAGCTTCGAGCCGAAGCTCTCCCTCGTCCCGCTGATCTTCGGCACCATCAAAGGCGCGCTCTATTCGTTGATCTTTGCCGTACCGATCGCGCTTCTCGCCGCGATCTACACCGCCGAATTCATGCACTTCCGTATCCGTGCCGTGGTGAAGCCGGTGATGGAACTGATGGCATCGCTTCCCTCGGTCGTGATCGGCTTCGTCGTCGCGCTCGTTCTCTCGCCCATCGTCGAGAACTGGATAGCCGCGGTTGTCATCGCGTTCGGTGTTGTCCCGTTGACGCTTATCGGCTCGTCCTTCCTGTGGCAATTGCTCCCGCAACCTTGGGCGCTGCGCCTCGATGGCATGCCGAAGCTCGCTGCTTTCTTCGTCGCTCTTCTCGCGGGTCTCTGGCTCACCATGTCTCTCGGGCCGGTGGTGGAGCATCTTTTCTTCGCGGGCGATTTCAAGGCCTGGACCTCGGGCGAAGGCTCGGCGGCGCCTTTCATCTTCCTGCTGATCCTGCCGCTCTCCTTTCTGGTCGTCTTTGGCGTCGGCAAGCGCCTGCTCGGCAGCAACTATCGCGACGGATTGCGCCGCCGCGAGTACCACGTCGCCGGCGCCTATGAACTTGTGCGCTGGATCGCCTTCACTGTCGTTGCTCTTGTCGTCGCAGGTCTCGTCGCCATGCTGCTCGGCAAGGCGGGCTTCGATGCGCGCGGCGGAATCGTCGACACCTATGTCCAGCGCAACACGTTGATCGCCGCCTTCGGCATTGCCTTCGCGGTCATCCCGATCATCTATTCGATCGCCGAGGACGCACTCGGCGCGGTGCCCGAGCATCTGCGTTCGGCGTCGCTGGGCTGCGGCGCCACGAAATGGCAGACCGCCGCATGGGTCATCCTGCCGACGGCCGGTTCCGGCATCTTCTCGGCCATCATGATCGGTCTCGGTCGCGCCGTCGGCGAAACCATGATCATCGTCATGGCGACAGGCAACACGCCGGTCACGAACTGGAGCCTCTTCAGCGGATTGCGTGCGCTCTCGGCCAACATCAACGTCGAACTGCCTGAGGCCGTGAAGGACTCGAGCCTCTATCGAACGCTCTTCCTCTGCGGTCTCGTGCTCTTCGTCATGACCTTCATCCTCAACACGCTGGCAGAGATCGTACGTCAACGCTTCCGCAAGCGTGCCGCGCAGCTGTAATGGAGGCGCAAATGGTCGACATGGTAGGCGGCGAGATGAAAATGGACACCAAGGCAACAGGCATTGCGGCGATCAGCCGCCACAAGGGAAGCGACCTGACGGCGCGTGGCGAACCTATGGTCTGGGCCATGGGAGGTTCGCTGGCCTTTGGCTTGCTGATGATCACAGGCTTTATGGGCCTGATCTTCTGGAACGGCCTCACGGCTTTCTGGCCGAAGCCCATAGAAGTCGTGACGACGGTGGACGGCCGCGTCATTGCGGGCGAACCGGTGCGAACCGAAAGTTACAAGCCAAGCGCGGCCGATCTTTCGTCTCTGCCCGCCGAGGCGCGTGAAAAGGTCGAGGCTGCGGGCGGAATGAGCGAGCGCACGCTCTACCGCATCGGCAATTTCGATTTCTATTCGAACGATTTCGAGTGGTTGCCGGTCTTCTCCGTGAAAACCGTCGCAGAACCCAAAGATCTGATGCTGGTCGAGCGTTCCGAATGGGGCGTCTTCATCGGCAAGATCCTGTCGATTACGGTCGATGGCAAGACGACCGTCAATCCCGCCCGCGCCGAACTCGACGCAGCGGACGAACAAGCTCGCGATTTGCGCACCCGGCGCCAGGCGATCGAGCGCGACAAGGTCGGCGCAATCAACCACGCGATCAATGCCGAGCGTCTCAAGGCGCGTAAGGCGGTGCTTGCCCATGGCGAAGGATCGCCCGAGGCGAAAGCCGCGGAAGATGCCGCAGCGGCCGAGACGACCCGGCTCACCAAGGATTTCGACCGCCTGTCGGCGGAGGCGCTCGCCATGCGCGGGAAGGAAGAGGCGGTCCGCGTCAAGGTTGCCGAGATCGGCGGCCAGGAAAAGGACTTCCCGCTTGCGAATTTCGTCCGTTACTACGCCGCGAACGATGTCTCTTTCTTTCAGAAGGTCGGCATCTATCTCTCGCGCTGGTGGGAGTTCCTGACCGACGAGCCGCGCGAAGCCAACACCGAGGGTGGCGTCTGGCCCGCCATTTTCGGAACGCTCGTCATGACCATCGTGATGAGCGTTCTCGTCGCGCCCTTCGGCGTCATCTCGGCGCTCTATCTCCGGGAATATGCGAAGCAGGGGACGCTCGTCTCGCTGGTGCGTATCTGCGTCAACAATCTCGCAGGCGTTCCCTCGATCGTTTACGGCGTCTTCGGCCTGGGCTTTTTCGCCTATGTGCTTGGCGGCTCGATCGACCGCGCCTTTTTTCCCGAATACTTGCCCAACCCCACATTCGGCACGGGCGGTCTGCTCTGGGCATCGCTCACGCTCGCACTTCTGACCGTTCCCGTCGTCATCGTCTCGACAGAAGAGGCGCTTGCGGCCGTGCCACGTTCGATGCGCGAAGGCTCGCTCGCTTGCGGCGCCTCGAAGTGGCAGACGATTAAATGGATCGTTCTGCCTCGCGCCATGCCGGGCATCATGACGGGTCTCATTCTCGCCATGGCGCGCGGCGCCGGCGAGGTGGCGCCGCTGATGATCGTCGGTGTGGTGAAGCTCGCGCCCGAACTGCCGCTCGACGGCGTTTTCCCGTTCATCCATCTCGAGCGCAGCTTCATGCATCTCGGCTTCCACATCTATGACGTGGGCTTCCAGTCGCGAAATTCCGAGGCCGGCCGATCCATGGTCTTCGTGACCGCGCTGGTGCTCATGGTTCTGGTGCTCGCGCTCAATACCTTCTCGATCAACGTCCGCAACCGGCTGAAGCGCAAGTTCGCCGGCGACAAGTTCTGAATAGAGGACAGCTCATGGCAACCGCAACGGCACTCAAGGATTCGTCCGCCGCATCTGCCGACGGATACGATCCGACCGTCTATCATCCGGTCGAAAGCCCGGGCGGCGTCGAGATTTCGATCCGCAATTTCAATCTCTGGTACGGCCAGTCGCAGGCCCTTCATAACATCTCCATGGAGATCCAGAAGGGCATGGTGACGGCGCTGATCGGTCCGTCTGGCTGCGGCAAGTCCACGCTGCTGCGTTCGCTGAACCGCATGAACGACCTCATCGATCATCTGCGCGTTCAGGGCGACGTGCGCCTCACCGACGAACCGCTTTTCGGACCGCAGGTCGACGTCATCGCGCTCCGCAAGCGCATGGGAATGGTGTTCCAGAAGCCCAATCCCTTTCCCATGTCGATCGCAGAGAATGTCACCTATCCGTTAAAGGTGGACGGTGTAACGAACAAGAAGCTTCTTGCCGAGGCCTGCGAATCCGCGCTCAAGGGCGCAGCGCTCTGGGACGAAGTGAAGAACCGTCTGAACGATAGTGCGCTAGGCCTCTCCGGTGGCCAGCAGCAGCGTCTCTGCATCGCCCGCGCCATCGCTGGCAATCCCGATGTGCTGCTCATGGACGAGCCCTGCTCGGCGCTCGACCCGATCGCGACCATGCGCATCGAGCAGCTCATCGAGGAGCTGAAGTCGACCTATACGATCGTCATCGTGACCCACAACATGCAGCAGGCGGCCCGCGTGTCGGATAACACCGCCTTCATGTATCTCGGCCGCCTGATCGAATATGGCGCGACGAAAGAGGTCTTCACCAATCCGCGCTCGAAGCGCACCGAAGAATATGTGACCGGCCGCTTCGGCTAGTTTCCTAACTCACGTACCCCCGCTGCAACCCTCCTCGCAGAACAAGCAGCGCACTAGCCCCGCCGTTTACGGCGGGGCTCTTTTTTGTCCGCTGCGGAAAATTTATCCCCGCCCCCTCTTCCGCCTCCATATTGATGTCATCGCCTCCGGGAAGGGATGTACCGGACCGTCTGGTATGTCGGAGGCGAGCGGCATCCGGCGCTCGCGAGGGTAACGGACTCGCGTGGACCGGCCAATCAGTCGGTATTGGCGGGTAGTACGGCGATCGGAACACGAAGAAGTCGAAAAAATGCCGCGCGCGGGGCCGCTGCTTCGTCGCCCCTATACGTGCACATGTCACATGTAGGACATGTGCGATGGAGTAAGCCCCGCGCCCCTTCACCTAGGTGAAGGTTTGGGCGTTACGTGCCGGACCCCCGGAGGCGGAGCCTTGCGGGAGTGGTCGTGCTTCGCGCTCTCCCAACATCGGGGTTACCCCGGGCAGCGCGTGCTCTCGACACGACACAAACAAAAACCCCGGCGGTTGCCCGCCGGGGTTTGCTCTGAAGACCTTGGAGGATCGATCAGAAGTTGAACTGCAGACGGCTCGCGATGGCGTTGTAGTCGAGGCTGTTCTTGGCGCCGCCAGCCGAGCTGCGCTTGTCGATGCTCACGTCCTGATATTCGAACATCAAGCGGACGTTGTTGTTCATGTACCAGTTCAGGCCCACGGTGATGACATCCTGGAGACCACCGGCAACGCCGCCATTGCCCGCCGTACGGTCGTCGTGGAAGTTGAGGTCGGCCTGGCTGTAACGAGCCGCGAGTTCCCAGGCGCCAATGCCGCCGCCGAAGGTGAACGGGCTCGAGGGCTTCACGCCCTTATAGGCCGCCGGGTCCATTGCATACTTGTACTGCTCGCCGGTGAGCACCCAGGAAGCCTGCACGTACCAGGCATCGAAGCGCGGATCGGGAAGCGCACTGTTCTTACGGTTCACACCATAGAAGTAGTATTCGCCCTGCACCTTGACCGGGCCGTAGTTGGCAGCGAGTTCGGGGCCAACAGCATAGGCGGAGTCGACCGGCGAGTTGATCGCGCCCGTATTGATGATGCTGGTCTTGTCGACGCGAAGTTCGGGGCGCTCAGAGAAGCTGAAGGACGTCGTGTTCGGGTCGAAGGAGTAGGTGCCCGAGGCGCCGACATGCACGTTCGACTTGTCGTTCGGCTGGAACGCAAAGGCGAAGCGGCTGACGACCGCCGATTTCGAATTGCTGGTACGGGCTGAGGTGGAGCCGTCGCCGACTGTGTCGCCCGTGTAGAAGACCGAACCGTAGAGATTGCTCGTGGCGGCGGTCACACCCCAGGAGAGGCGGCCGTCACCGGCGGCGATACCCGTGGCAAGGTTCGCGGCGGCGGCGCGCTCGATGAAGGTAATGTCGTTCGAAGACGTCGAGTCATCGAGCGTCATCGGTGTCTGAATTGCACCGGCCCAGAGCGTGATCGGCTTGATGCCGCTATAGGTCAGGTAAAGGTCTTTAATGCGGGCGTAGCCTTCGATGCCACTATTGCCCCACTGGAAGTTCGCCTTGTAGCCGAAGTCGCGCATGAAGGTGCCTTCGACGCCGAGCTCGCCACGACGGAAGTTCGCGCCGGAGCTGAGGCCCTTGTCGCCGCCGCCCATCGCGGCAAGATGCGCCGTGTCGGCAGCGTCGAGGTTGTAGCTCGCCATATCGAGATGCGCGCGGCCGCGGATCGACATGGTGAAGAGACCGTCGCCTGTGCGGAAGGTCGGCTTGCCGTCCTTGAAGTCGATCTGAACGGCGTCCTGCTTCTCTTTGATTTCCTTCAGCTCGTTCCCCTGCGAGATCTGAAGATCGTCGAGACGCTGCTGAAGGGCCTGGATCTGCTCCTTCATCGTGTTGATGTCGTTTTGCGTCGCGGCTGCCGAGCCGGCCATGGCCGGGCCTGCGAGCAGAGCTGCGGCACCGAGCGCGGTGCCTGCAAGCAGAATGTTTCTCAACGTCATTCGACGTCTCCGTGTTGTGAGTGAGCTTCTGTGCAGGATTGCGAGCCGCGAGCCGTGCCCACGAACGCCCCCTAGGGAGGGGAGTAGCAGGCGGTTGTGACGGTTGGGTTCAAGTTATGTGACAGAGGGATGACGCGGCCCAACTGTGGCCCGTCTGCATCGGATATGGGCAGGACGAGGTCCGGCAGGGACCGTCTGCATGCCATCGTTACGTTATAATTGGGGATATTCCGGCAGGTGGGGGCCGAGGCCCGCCGATGGGCTGGATATGCTCAATAGGCATTACGGCTGATGAAGCCGTAAAGGGGCGTGAGGCCGAGAACCTTTACGTCAAACCAGATGGACCAGTGTTCGAGATAGAAAAGGTCGTATTCGAGCCGAATTTGCAGATCCCGTTCGGACGAAATCCCGCCTCGCAAGCCGTTGACTTGGGCCCAGCCCGTCATGCCCGGCTTGACCTTGTAACGCTTGATGAAGGCGGGCAGGAGGCTCTTGTAGGCCGCGTCGTGGGTGATCGCATATGGTCGCGGCCCGACGAGAGACATATCGCCCCGCAAGACATTGAGCAGCTGGGGCAACTCGTCGAGGCTGGTCCTGCGCAGGAATTTTCCGATCCGGGTAATGCGTGGGTCCCCCTTGGTTGCCTGGACGATGGACGACCCGGTCTCCACGGTCTTCATAGTACGAAGCTTCCAGATGCGGATTTTCTGGCCGTTATAGCCAAAG
>Ga0255338_1003163_pt1 | contig 20696 bp, 17 predicted proteins | sample MeOH1_35cm_T4_19_FD_203715 | JGI IMG/M metagenome (GOLD analysis project Ga0255338, IMG submission 203715) | Sandy soil microbial communities from University of British Columbia, Vancouver, Canada - MeOH1_35cm_T4_195 | ecosystem: Engineered > Artificial ecosystem > Sand microcosm > Unclassified ...
GATCCTGGACATCTTCGGCATCAAGACCACCTCCTTCGCCGCCCTGCTGGCCGGCGCGGGCCTGGCGATCGGCACCGCCTGGGGCGGCCTGCTGACCCATTTCGCCGCCGGCGTCTTCATGCAGGTGCTGCGCCCCTTCAAGGTCGGCGACTTCGTGCAGGTCGGCGGCGTCACCGGCACGGTCACCGAGATCGGCCTGTTCGGCACCACGGTGATCACGCCCGACAACGTCCAGACCATCATCGGCAACAACAAGATCTTCTCCGACACGATCCAGAACTTCTCGAGCCTGCCGCACCGCCGCGTCGACTGCGCGGCCAAGATCGCCAACACCGTCGACCCGCTGGACGCGATCGCGCGGCTGCGGCCGGTGATCGCGGCGATTCCCAACGTGGTCGCCGCGCCCGCGCCGGACATCGAGATCATGGGCTTCACGCCCGAGGGCCCGCTGCTGTGCGTGCGCCCCTACACGCACACCGACCATTACTGGCAGGTCTATTTCGACACCCACAAGGCCGTGGTCGCCACCTTCGGCGCCGCCGGCTATCCGGTGCCCGAGACCCCGCTGGCGCCGCGCAACCGCTGAAGCCGCCAGGGCCCGAGCGCCCCGCCCCCGAAGGCCTGCCGCGTCGCTCGCGGCAGGCCTTTTTTCTTGCGCCCGCGCGGCCGCGCCGGCGCCATGTGAAGCTGTCGCCAAGCTGTAGTAAGTGGAAACCGACGCGGGCATTCTCCCGGCCCTCCCTACATTGGGTCGCCACGGCCGGCCTTCCCTCTCCACTTGTCCACGGATCTCGAATGAATAACCAAAACCTCGTCAGAGGCCTGTTCCTCGGGGCCATCGCCCTGTCGTTCGGCCTGGGCGCGCTGCGCTATCCGATCGGTGACTTCGCCCATGCCGGCGCGGGCCTGTTCCCGCTGATGGTGAGCGGCCTGCTGTTGCTGATCGCCGTCATCACCGTCGTGCGCTCCTTCCTGATCGCCCCCGTGCCCCTGGGTTTCAGCCTGAAGAACATCGCGCTGATCCTGGTCGCGCTGTGCAGCTTCGCGGTGATATCCAAGCTGGTCAACATGGTCGCCGGCATCGCCGTGATGGTCTTCATCGCCTCGCTGGCCGGCACCGCCTATTCCTGGAAACGCAATCTGAAGATCGCGGCCGGCCTGATCGCCGTCGCGTTCGCCTTCCAGAAGCTCCTCGGCCTCAACCTGCCCCTGATCTGACATGGACGTCCTGCACAACCTCATGTTCGGCTTCAGCCATGCGCTGACGCTGCAGAACCTGCTCTTCTGCGCCATCGGCTGCACGGTCGGCACCCTGGTCGGGCTGCTGCCCGGCCTCGGCCCCCTGGCCACGATCAGCCTGCTGCTGCCGCTGACCTATTCCATCCCCACCGGCGGCGCGCTCATCATGCTGGCCGGCATCTACTACGGCGCCCAGTACGGCGACAGCGTCAGCGCGATCACGATGAAGATCCCGCACGCCAGCTCCATCGTGGCCTGCATCGACGGCTACCAGATGACCCTGAAGGGCAAGACCGGCCTGGCCCTGTTCACCGCCGGCGTATCCTCCTTCATCGGCGGCACGGTGGCCATCGTCGTGCTGTCCTTCCTGGCTCCCAGCCTGGGCGAGGTGGCCTTTCTGTTCGGCCCGGCCGACTACTGCGCGCTGATGCTGGTCGGCTTCGTCTGCGTCAGCTTCGTCACCACCGGCAGCCTGCTCAACGGCCTGGCCATGTGCCTGATCGGCGTGCTGCTCGGCCAGATCGGCACCGACGTCAACAGCGGCCTGCCGCGCTTCACCTTCGACCTGCCCTTCCTGGCCGAAGGCGTGGGCCTGGTCAGCGTGGCGCTGGGCTGCTTCGGCATCGCCGAGATCACCAAGAACCTCGACGCCCGCGAGGAGCGCTCGCCCTTCAACGGCAAGATCAAGCTGATGCCCACCTGGGCTGAGTTCAAGCGCATCATCCCCAGCGCGCTGCGCGGCAGCGCGGTCGGCTCCTTCCTGGGCATCCTGCCCGGCGGCGGCCCGGTGATCGCGCAGTTCGCCGCCTATGCGCTGGACAAGAAGGTCAGCAAGTACCGCCACGAGATCGGCTCCGGCGCGATCGAGGGCGTGGCCGGCCAGGCCGCGGCCGACGAGGCCGCCGCGCGCACCAGCTTCATCCCGCTGATGAGCATCGGCATCCCCGAGAACGCGGTGATGGCGCTGATGATGGCCGCCTTCGTCATCAAGGGCATCCAGCCCGGCCCCAACATGATCGCCGGCCACCCGGACCTGTTCTGGGGCCTGGTCGCCAGCATGTGGGTCGGCAACTGCTTCCTGCTGCTCTTGAACGTGCCGCTGGTGCGCTACTGGCTGTCGGTCTTCAAGATCCCCTACAACGTGCTGTTCCCGGCCATCCTGTTCTTCTGCTGCATCGGCACCTACAGCGTCAACAACAACCTCGACGACATCTTCGTCACCGCCGCCTTCGGCTTCGCCGGCTATCTGTTCATGCGCCTGGGCATGGATGCGGCCCCGCTGATGCTGGGCTTCATCCTCGGCCCGATGCTGGAGGAGAACTTCCGCCGCGCGATGCTCTTGAGCCGCGGCAGCTTCGGCACCTTCCTGTCACGTCCGATCAGCGGCAGCCTGCTGGGCCTGATCGCCGTCTTCGTCGTGTGGCAGCTGCTGTCCTTCTTCCTCAAGTCCCGCAACGCCCCGCTGGCCGCGGGCACGCCCAGCACCCTGCACCCCTGAGCAGGGTCGGCTCAGGCTGAGCCGGGGGGCGGGAAGCGCAGCTGCACCCGCAGACCGCGCCCCCCGCTGCCGGCGCCTATCGTGGCCGTCGCGCCGTGCAGCCTGGCGATGTCGGCCACGATGGCCAGGCCCAGGCCGCTGCCCAGGCCCTGGGCCTCGCGGCCGCGGCGAAAGCGCTGCCAGACCAGCGCCAGCTCCTCGTCCGGCACGCCGCGGCCATCGTCCTCCACCCACAGCAGCGCACCGCCGGGCTCCATCCGCGTGCCCACCGTGATGCGCGCGCCGGCCCCGGCATGCTCGATCGCGTTGTGGATCAGATTGCCCAGCAGCTCCTCCAGCAGCACCGGGTGGCCGGTGACGCGGGCGGGCTCCAGCTCGAAGCCCAGGTCCTGCCCCGCCGCCAGCGAGGGCCGCAGCCAGCGCTCCGCGCAGCCCGCGGCGAGCGGCTCCAGGTCCAGGGGCTGCAGGCGCTGCCGGGGATCGAGCGCCATGCCCTCGGCCCGCGCCAGCGCCAGCAGCTGCTGGGCCAGCCGCGTGCCGCGCTCGGCCGCCGCGTGCAGGCGCTCCAGCGCCGGATGCAGCGCCGGCGGATGCGGCGTGGCCAGCGCCTCGGCCGCCTCCACCCGCATCACCGCCAGCGGCGTGCGCAGCTGGTGGGCCGCATCGGCCACGAAGGCACGCTGCGCCGCGGCCGCCTCGCGCAGGCGCCCGAGCAGGCGGTTCAGCGCCAGCACGAAGCCGGCCACCTCGCGCGGCACGCCGCTGGCGTCGACCGCCTCCAGCCGCTGCGGCGTCAGCGACTCCACCTCGGCCGCGGCGCGCTGCAGCGGGCGCAGCGCCCGGCCCACCGCCAGCAGGGCCAGGGCCACCAGCGGCAGGGCCAGCGCCGCCGCGCCCAGCAGCGCGGCCAGCAGCGCGGCGCGCTCCGCGGCGGCGCGCTTGCCCAGGGTCTCGGCCACCACGATGGCGCAGACCTGCTGCGCGCGCGCGCCGCAGGGCCGGCCATGGGCGGCGACGCGCACCGGCTGGCCGCTCAGCGCGGCCTCGAAGAACTGCCATTGGCCGGCCTGCAGCGCCGGCGCCAGCGCCAGCAGCGCGCCGTTCCCGCCCAGCAGCCGGCCCTCGGGGTCACCAACCGCGAACTGGGTCTCGTCCACCAGGTCGGCGCGCAGCGCGCGGGCCGTCTGCTCGCTCAGCGGCAGCGCGACGCGGCCGTCCTTGAATTCGACGATCTCGGCCAGGGCCACCGCGGTGTCGGTCAGCGCGCGGTCCAGCGCGTCCAGCGCCGGGCTCAGGGCCAGGCCATAGATCAGCGCCGCGGTCAGCGGGATCAGCGCGACCAGGGGCAGCAGCAGCCACAGCAGCAGCGCGCGGCGCAGGCTGGGCCGGCCCGCCTCGCCGCTCATGGCGCCGCGGGCTCGAGCAGATAGCCCAGGCCGCGCACGGTGCGCAGGCGCACGCCGGCCGGCTCGATCTTGGCGCGCAGGCGCGAGACCAGCAGCTCCAGCGCGTTGTCCGAGGTCGCGGCGTCCCAGCCGGGGATCAGGCCGGCGAGCTGGTCGCGCGTCACGACCTGGCCGGTCTTGAGCAGCAGGTACTGCAGCACGATGGACTCGCGCGCCGTCAGGTGCACGGGCCGGCCCTCGATGAAGGCGCGGCGCGCGGCGCTGTCGTAGCGCAGCGCCGCCAGGCTCAGGGTCTCGCTGCGGCGGAATTCATGGCGGCGCACCAGCGCATGCAGCCGGGCCAGCAGCTCGCTGAAGGCAAAGGGCTTGACCAGGTAGTCGTCGGCCCCGCCTTCCAGCCCGATCACGCGGTCGTCGACCCCGTCGCGCGCGGTCAGCATCAGCACCGGCAGGTAGGAGCCCTGCTCGCGCACGCGCCGCAGGGTCTCCAGCCCGTCGATGCCCGGCAGGCCGATGTCCAGCACCAGGGCGTCGTATTCGTCGCGCAGCAGCGAGGCCGGCACCGGCTCGCCACGGGCGCTGACATCGGCGCGCCAGCCGCGCGCCCGCATCGCCGCGGCGATCGATTCGGCCAGCGGCGCATCGTCTTCAACCAGAAGGATATGCATGAGCGCAATGCTAGGGCAGGCGCGGCAGCGCCGCACGCGTGTTGGCGCCGGTGATGGCGGCCGTCTGCTCCAGGCTCCAGCCGCGCAGGGCGGCCAGGCTCTGGGCGATGCGCGGCAGCTCGGCCGGCTCGTTGCGGCTGCTGGCGCCGGCGGCGCGCTCGGCCGCGGTCTTGTAGAGCCAGTGCGGCGGGATGTCCGGTGCGTCGGTCTCCAGCACCAGCGCCGTCTCGGGCAACTCGGCCGCCAGGCGGCGGATCTGCAGCGCACGCTCGAAGCTCAAGGTGCCGCCGAAGCCCAGCTTGAAGCCCAGGTCGATGAAGGCCCGGGCCTGCTGCACGCTGCCGTTGAATGCATGGGCGATGCCGCCGCTCACCCCGCTGCGGCGCAGGCCGCGCAGCAGTTGGTCGGCGCTCTTGCGCACATGCAGGATCACCGGCAGTGCGAAACGCCGCGCCAGCTTCAGCTGCTCCAGATAGAAGAACTCCTGGCGTGCCGCGTCCAGGCCGGGGACGAAGAAGTCCAGGCCGATCTCGCCGATCGCGACCAGGCGCGGGTCCGCGCGGTGGCGCTCCAGCAGGCCGGCCAGGGTCTCGAGGTCCTGCTCCTGCGCCCGCATCACATAGAGCGGATGGATGCCCAGCGCGTAGGCAAAGCCATGCTCGTGAGCCAGCGCGCGCGCGGCCTCGAAATCGAAGGCGCCGACCGCCGGGATCACGATCTGCGTCACGCCCGCCGCGCGCGCCCGCGCCACCACCTCGCCCCGGTCCGCGTCGAATTCCGGCGCGTCCAGATGGCAGTGGCTGTCGACCCACATGGCGAGGGCCTAGCGGAACACCACCGTGCGCTTGCCGTTCATCAGCACCCGGTGCTCGGCATGCCACTGGATGGCGCGCGCCAGGGTCACGCATTCGACGTCGCGGCCCATCGCCACCAGCTGCTCGGGCGGCAGGCTGTGGTCGATGCGCGCCACCTCCTGCTCGATGATGGGGCCTTCGTCCAGGTCCGAGGTCACGTAATGCGCGGTCGCGCCGATCAGCTTGACGCCGCGCTCATAGGCCTGGTGGTAGGGCTTGGCGCCCTTGAAGCTGGGCAGGAAGCTGTGATGGATGTTGATCGCGCGGCCGGCCAGGTCGGCGCACAGCTCGGGGCTGAGGATCTGCATGTAGCGCGCCAGCACCACGAGGTCGATCTGGTTCTCCTCGATCACCTCGCGGATCTTCCTCTCCTGGGCCTGCTTCTGCTCCTCGGTCGAGTTCAGCAGCGGGAAATGGTGAAAGGGAATGTTGTGCGAGGCGGCCAGCTGGTAGAAGTCGCGGTGGTTGCTGACGATGGCCGGGATTTCGATCGGCAGATGGCCGGTCTGGACGCGGAACAGCAGGTCGTTCAGGCAATGCCCCAGCTTGGAGACCAGCAGCAGCACGCGGGTCTTGGTCGCGCGGCCGACCAGCTCCCAGTCCATCTGCAGGCGCGCGGCCAGCGGCGCGAAGGCCTGGCGCATCGCGCCGGCCTCGCCCGGCGCCTCGAACTCGATGCGCATGAAGAAACGCCGGTGATCGGCGTCGCCATGCTGGTGCGAGGTGACGATATTGCTGCCCTGCTCCAGCAGGAAGCCGGTCACGGCATGGACGATGCCCGCCTGGTCGGGGCAACTGAGCTTGAGGATGAAGCGGGAGGTCGTGGTCATCGTCGGCGAATCCGGTGAGGCAATCCGTGGGGCGGCAATGCTACTGCAGCGCGCCGCCCACCAGTTTCAGCTGGGCCTCGCATTGCCCGGCCAGGCCCTGGTCGTGCGTCACCAGCACGAAGGCCGTGCCCTGCTCGCGCGCCGTCGTCAGCATCAGCTGGAACACCGCCTGGGCCGTGTCGCGGTCCAGATTGCCGGTCGGCTCGTCGGCCAGCACGCAGGCCGGACGGCTGACCAGGGCGCGCGCGATCGCGACGCGCTGGCGCTCGCCGCCCGATAGCTCGGCCGGCCGGTGCGCCAGCCGCGCGGCCAGGCCCACCTTGGCCAGCATCTCGGCGGCGGCGGCGCGCGCCAGCTCGACCGTCTGGCGCCGCACCCGCAGCGGCATCGCCACATTGTCGAGCGCGCTGAACTCGGGCAGCAGGTGGTGAAACTGGTAGACGAAGCCCAGATGCTGGTTGCGCCAGCGGCCCAGCGCCGACTCGCCAAGCTGGGCCAGGTCCTGCCCCATCAGGGTGACCTTGCCCTGGCTGGGCTTGTCCAGCCCGCCCAGCAGATGCAGCAGGGTCGACTTGCCCGAGCCCGAGGCGCCCAGCACCGCCAGCGTCTGGCCGCGGCCGACGCGGATGTCCACGCCCTTGAGCACCTGCACGTCCAGGCCGCCCTCGCTGAAGCGCCGCGACAGGCCGACGCCCTCCAGAACCAGCTCTTGTCGTCCGCCGGGCCGCCCCAAGGACGACATCTGCCGATCGTCCTGCGGGGCCATCCCCGCAGGCGTCGGCGTCCCCTCGGGGGACCGCCCAGGCTGCGCCTGGGCGAGGGGCTCAAAGCTACTACTCATAACGCAGGGCCTCGGCCGGTTGCACGCGGCTGGCGCGCCAGCTCGGATAAAGGGTGGCGACGAAGGCCAGGATCAGGGAGGTCACGGCAATGGGAATGATGTCGCCGCTCTGCGGCTCGCTGGGCATGCGGCTGATCAGGTAGATGCTGCCGGGCAGGAAGCTGACGTTCAGCAGCCGCTCGATCGCCGGCACGATCACGTCGATGTTGAAGGCCACCAGCAGGCCCAGGACCACGCCCGAGAGCGTGCCGATCACGCCGGAGGCCGCGCCCTGCACCATGAAGATGCCCATGATGGAGCGCGGGCTGGCGCCGAAGGTGCGCAGGATGGCGATGTCGGCCTGCTTGTCGGTTACCGTCATCACCAGGGTCGAGACCAGGTTGAAGGCCGCCACCGCGACGATCAGGGTCAGGATGATGCTCATCAGGCGCTTCTCGACCTGCACCGCGTCGAACCAGTTGGCATTGGTGCGGGTCCAGTCGCGCACGCGAACATCGGGGCCCAGCTGCTGCGCCAGCTGGTCGGCCACCTGGCGCGCCGCATGCACGTCCGCCAGCTTGAGCTGCACGCCCGTGGGCCCGCCGCTGCGGAACAGCTTGGCCGCGTCGTCGATGTGGATCAGGGCCAGGCCGCTGTCGTACTCGTAATGGCCGGCGTTGAAAGTGCCGACCAGGGTGAAGGTCTTCAGCCGCGGCACCACGCCGGCCGGCGTCACCTGGCCGTTGGGCGCCACCAGGGTGATCTTGTCGCCCTCGCGCACGCCCAGCTGGCGCGCCAGCTCGGCGCCCAGCACGATGCCCCAGGCATCCGAGCGCAGCCGCGCCAGCACCGTGTCCTTCAACTGCGCGGCCAGCGGCGTCACCGTCGGCTCCAGCTGCGGATCGATGCCGCGCACGATGGCGCCGCGCATGTCCTCACCGCGTGCGATCAGGGCCTGGGCCGCGACGAAGGGCGCGGCGCCCTGCACCGCGGGGTTCCGGCGCGCCTGCGCGGCCGTGGCCTGCCAGTCCGGCAGGGCCTGGCCGTCGTAGCTCATCAGCTCCACATGGGCGATCACGCTGAGCATGCGGTCGCGCACCTCCTTCTGGAAGCCGTTCATCACCGACAGCACGATGATCAGGGCCGCCACGCCCAGCGCGATGCCCAGCATCGAGACGCCGGAGATGAAGGAAATGAAGCGGTTGCGCCGCCCGCCGCGGCCGGCGCGGGTATAGCGCCAGCCGATCTGCAACTCGTAGGGCCAATTCATGGGAACGGATTAGAGCATTCCCGAACCGCCGCTGGCGCCGCGCCACACCCGGCCCGCCAACCCTTACGATGCTGCGCATGCGATTCCTGCTGCGCCTGCTCTGCCTCCTCGGCGCCCTGCCGTCCTGCTTGGCGGCGACACCGCTGCTGATCGGCGTGCCCGAGCCGAACACGCTCGCCGGCATGGGGCGGGCGGTGCTGCAGCGCGCCTATGCGAGGCTGGATCTCGACTTCCAGCCCCAGGTGCTGCCGCTGCGCCGCGCGCTGCAGATGGCCGCCGCCGGCCAGCTCGACGGCGACCTGATGCGCAATGCCGAGGTGCTGAAGGACCACCCCGAGCTGCTGCGCGTCAACGTGCCGGTGGCGATCGGGGTGTACTCGGCCTACCGCCGCCCGCCCTGCCCGGCCCAGATCGGCGTGGCCGAGCTGGCCGGCAAGCGCGCCGCCTATTTCCGAGGCGTCCGGGCCATCGAGGCCCTGCTGCCGCCCCAGGCGCTGCTGGCGGCGCGGGACAGCTGGGATGCGCTGCGCCATGTGCAGCAAGGCATCACCGAATACGCGATCGGCATGCAGTTCGAGAGCGACGCGCTGCTGCTCAGGCACCCGGAGATCGAGATCTGCCGCATTGCCACGCCCGTGCTGACCGTGCCGCTGTACCACGCGCTCAACAAGCGCCATGCGGCCCTGGTGCCGAAGCTGGAGGCGGTTCTGCGCGAGATGGACAGGCAGGGCGAGATCGCGCGCATCTGGGCCGCCGAAGAGAAGCACGCCCTGGACGGCCTGCCTCGCGACGCGCCCTAGCCGCCGGGCCGGGAGATGCGCATGGCGCCCGGCCGTCAGGCCCGCGCCAAGTCCGGATGCTAGGCTGGGCGGACTGTCACCAGCCCGCCGTCCCCAGCCCGCCCATGCCGATGTCCTTGCGCCGTCGACCGTTCCTGAGCGCCGCCGCCCTGGCCTGCCTGCCGGGGCTCGGCCGCGGCCAGGGCCAATCGCGGCCGCTGCGCATCGCCTACTACGACAACTTCGCCCCCTTCTCGCAGCTGCGCGAGGGCCGCATGGGCGGCATCTTCGTCGACATCATGGAGGAGCTGCTGCACCGGCGCCTGGGCCTGGCGCTGCGGCACGAGGGCTACCCCTGGGCGCGCGCCCAGCAGCTGGTGCGGCTGGGCGAGGCCGATGCCTTCGTGACCGTGGCAACGCCCGAACGCCTGGCCTACACGGTGGCGGGCAGGGAATGGGTGACGCAGGGCCGCATGAGCATGTTCGTGCGCGCCGACTCGCCGCTGCGCCAGCGCCTGCAGGCGCTGCGCAGCCCGGAAGACCTGCGCGGCCTGAGTCTGGGCACCTATCTGGGCAACGGCTGGGTCAAGGCACGCCTGGGCGGCTGGGAGGTGCATTACAGCCCCAGCCGCGACCACGCCCTGAAGATGCTGGTGGCTCGCCGCTTCGACGTGCTGATCGACTCCGCCAATGCCACCCAGGCCGCGCTGCGCGCGGCCCGCCTCGAGGGCGAGGTGCTGGAGCTGGAGCCGGCGCTGGAAAGCAGCGAGACCCGGCTGATGCTGGCGCGCGGCTCGCCCTTCGTCGGCCGACTCGAGGCGATCGACGCGGAGCTGCGGCGCATGAAGCGCGACGGCACGCTGGCCCGCCTGAGCCAGCTGCCGGGCGAGGGCGAGGCGCCGTGAGCGCGCCCTGAACCCTCCTGGAGCGCGCCTCAACCGTCCAGTTCCTGCGCCGCCTCGCGCAGCAGCTCGGCGATCGCATCGGCGATCAGGCGCACCCGCGGCGAGCGCCGCACATCGGGGTGCAGCACGCACCAGATCTCGCGCCGCACCGGCGTCGCCTCGCTGGCCAGCTCGTGCAGCACCGGGTCCGCGCCGGCCAGGAAGCGGGGCAGCATCGCCAGCCCCAGCCCGCTGCGGCAGGCCTGGTACAGCGCGGCCAGATCGTTGCTGCGCAGCAGGAAGGGGCGGCCGGCCGCCAGCCGCTCCAGCACCCGCTGCTGCGGGGACTCGCGCAGCGAGTCGCCATAGCCGATGAAGCGCCAGTCGGCCGGCGCGCGGCCCGCCCAGTCGGCCGTGCCATAGAGCCGGAAGGCCAGGTGGCCGAGCCGCCGCCCGGCCAGGCCCGGCGCCTCGGGCCGCATCAGGCGCAGCGCCACATCGGCCTCGCGCCGGTGCAGGTCCGCGTTGCGCACCTCGCCGACCAGCTCCAGCTCGATTCCCGCCCATTGCGCCGCGCGCGCGGCCAGCCGCGGTACCAGGAAATGGCTGGCCAGCAGCGGCGGCGCCGAGACCCGCACCGGCCCCAGCTTCGCATTGCCGGCCAGGGCCGCGCGGGCGAAGGCTAGCGCCTCCTGCTCCAGCCGCTCGGCCGGCGCCAGCAAGGCCTGACCCTCGCGCGTCAGCACCCAGGCGCGCGGCAGGCGGTCGAACAGGCGCAAGGCGATGCGCGCCTCCAGCGCGCCGACGCGGCGCGCCACCGTGGCGTGCTCGACGCCCAGCAGCCGCGCCGCCGCCGACAGGCTGCCCTGCCGCGCCACCGCGAGAAAGTAGCCGACATCGTCCCAGGCCAGCGGGGGCGTCGGCGCCGAGCGCTCCGGCGATTCGTGCACAGTGCTTGTGAAGGTATGGGGAATAGGCGGCGATTGTGCCTCGCCCTAGGGTAGAGGCCTCGATCAACTCCCGCCCCCAGACACCATGAGCACCGCCCTCTCTTCGCTGCAGATCCGCCTGCACGCCCCCGGCCCGGCCGAGGCCCTGCAGGCCGAGCAGGTCGCCGTGCCGCCGCCCGGCCCCGGCGAGCTGCGCCTGCGCCAGACCGCGATCGGCGTCAACTTCGTCGACATCTACCACCGCACCGGCCTGTACCCGCTGCCGCCGCTGCCGGCCACCTTGGGCGTCGAAGGCGTCGGCGTGATCGAGTCCGTCGGCCCCGGCCTGGCGGGCTGGCAGCCGGGCCAGCGCGTCGCCTATGCCGGCCCGCCGGTGGGCGGCTATGCGCAGTGGCGCCTGCTGCCGGCCGAGCGCGCGATCGCGCTGCCGCCGGCAACAGGCCCCGGCGACGCGCTGCCGCCGGCAACAGGCCCCGGCGACGCGCTGGCGGACGCCCGCATCGCCGCCACCTTGCTGCGCGGCATCACCGCCCACATGCTGTTCCACGCGCTGCGCCCGCTGCGGCCCGGCGACACGGTGCTGGTGCATGGCGCGGCCGGCGGCCTGGGCCTGGTGCTGGTGCAATGGGCCAAGTCGCTGGGCGCGCGGGTGATCGGCACGGTCAGCAGCGCCGAGAAGGCCGCGCTGGCCTGCTCGCGCGGGCTGGACCGGGCGGTGCGCTACCGCGATGAGGACTTCGTCGCCGCAGCGCGCGAGTTCGGCGACGGCCAGGGCGTGCACCTGGCGATCGACGGCATCGGCGGCGAGACCCTGCTGCGCACCCTGGACGCGGTGCGCCCCTTCGGCATGCTGGCCAGCGTGGGCCAGCTGCGCGGCCAGCCCCCCAGCCTGTCGCTGGCCGAACTGGGGCCGGCGCGCTCGATCGCGCTGGCCCGGCCCAGCGTGTTCCGCTACATGGCCGAGCTCGAGCGCTACCGCGCCGGCGCCGCGGCCACGCTGCAGCGCCTGGCCGATGGCCTGGTGGTGGACATCGCCGCCGAGCTGCCGCTGGCCGAGGCGGCCCAGGCGCAGCGCCTGCTGGAACAAGGCGGGGCGCTGGGCGCCCTGGTGCTGCGGCCCTGAGCGTGGGCCGGGCGCGCGCTCGACGCGCCCGCCTGCTTCAGTGCGCCTCGTCCCAGTTCAGGCCCACGCCGACCTCGGCCAGCAGCGGCACCTTCAGCTGGGCCACGCCGGCCATCAGGCGCGGCACCTCGGCCTTGATCCAGTCCAGCTCGGCATCGGGCACCTCGAACACCAGTTCGTCGTGCACCTGCATGATGATGCGGGTCGCCTTGCCCTGCTCGTCCAGCGCCTGCTGCACCGCGACCATGGCCAGCTTGATCAGGTCGGCCGCCGTGCCCTGCATCGGCGCATTGATGGCCTGGCGCTCGGCGCCGCTCTTGCGCGGGCCGTTGCCGCCGTTGATCTCGGGCAGGTAGATGCGCCGGCCGAAGAAGGTCTGGACATAGCCCTTGGCCTTGGCCGATTCGCGCGTCTCGTCCATATAGCGCTTCACGCCGGCGAAGCGGGTGAAGTAGCGGTCGATGTAGTCCTTGGCCGCTTTCGTCTCGATGCCCAGGCTGGAAGCCAGGCCGAAGGCGCCCATGCCGTAGATCAGGCCGAAATTGATGGTCTTGGCATAGCGGCGCTGCTCGGTCGTGACCTCGTCCACCGCGACGCCGAAGACCTCGCTGGCGGTGGCGCGGTGCACGTCCAGGCCCTGGCCGAAGGCGCGCAGCAGGCCCGGGTCCTCGCTGATATGGGCCATGATGCGCAGCTCGATCTGCGAGTAGTCGGCGCTGACGATGTGGTGGCCCGGCGGCGCCACGAAGGCCTCGCGCACCTTGCGGCCCTCGGCCGTGCGGATCGGGATGTTCTGCAGATTGGGCTCGTTGCTGGCCAGGCGGCCGGTGACCGCCACCGCCTGCGCATAGGTGGTGTGGACCCGGCCGGTCTGCGCGTTCACCATCAGCGGCAGCTTGTCGGTATAGGTGCTCTTGAGCTTGGCCAGGCCGCGGTACTCGAGGATCTTGGCCGGCAGCGGGTAGTCCTGGGCCAGCTTGTCCAGCACTTCCTCATCGGTGGAGGGCGCGCCGGTGGCGGTCTTCTTGACGACCGGCAGGCCCAGCTTGTTGAACAGGATCTCGCCGATCTGCTTGGGGCTGCCCATATTGAAGGGCTGGCCGGCGATCGCATAGGCCTCCTGCTCGATCACCACCAGGCGCTGCGCCAGCTCGTGGCTCTGCGCCTGCAGGCGCGCGGCGTCGATCAGCACGCCGTTGCGCTCGATGCGCGCCAGGGTGGCCGAGGTCGGCAGCTCGATCTGCTCGTAGACGAACTTCAGGCCCGCGTCCGCCTCGATGCTGGGCAGCAGCAGTTCGTGCAGCTGCACGCACATCTCGGAGTCCTCGCCCGAGTATTCGGTGGCGCGCGCCACGTCCACCTGGGCGAAGGGGATCTGGTGCGCGCCCTTGCCGCACAGGTCCTCGTAGGCGATGCCGGCCCGGCCCAGATGGCGCTCGCCCAGCGCCCCGAGTCCATGGGTCTTGTGCGCCTCCAGCACATAGCTCTCCAGCATGGTGTCATGGGCGTAGCCGGCCACCGCGATGCCATGGTTCATGAACACATGGGTGTCGTACTTGATGTTCTGGCCCAGCTTCTTCTTCGCGGCATCCTCCAGCCAGGGCTTCAGCCGGGCCAGCACCTCGTCCAGCGGCAGCTGCTCGGGCGCATCCGGCCCGCTGTGGCGCAGCGGGATGTAGCAGGCGCGGCCCGGCTCCACCGCGAAGGAGATGCCGACGATGCGCGCCTGCATGCCGTCCAGCGAATCGGTCTCGGTGTCCAGCGCGGTCAGCGGCGCGGCGGCGATCTTCGCCAGCCAGGCCTCGAACTGCGCCCAGCTCAGCACCGTCTCGTAATGGCGCTCGAGGCCGGCCAGGCTGGCCGGCGGCGGCGCCTGGGCGAACAGGTCGCCGCTGCCGGCCGCGGCGGCCGGCGCCTTGGACTTGGCCGGGGCCGGCGCGTCGCCGCTCAGCTCCTTCAACCAGGTCTTGAAGCCGTTGCGGGTGTAGAAATCGATCAGGCCGGCCTGGTCCGCCGGCTGCAGCGCCAGGGCCTCCAACGCCGGCCAGCCGCCGACATGGCCGGTGAGGTCGCAGTCCAGCTTGACCGTGACCAGGCGGCGCCCCGTGGGCAGCCAGTCGAGTGCCTTGCGCAGGTTCTCGCCGGCCACACCCTTGATCTTGTCGGCCGCGGCGATCACGCCGTCCAGCGAGCCGTACTCGGCGATCCACTTGGCCGCGGTCTTGGGGCCGACCTTCTCGACGCCGGGCACGTTGTCGACCGTGTCGCCCATCAGGGTCAGGTAGTCGATGATGCGCTCGGGCGGCACGCCGAACTTGGCCACCACGCCGGCCACGTCCAGGGTCTCGTTGCTCATCGTGTTGATCAGGGTCACGTCCTGCGTGACCAGCTGGGCCAGGTCCTTGTCGCCGGTCGAGATGATGACGCTGTGGCCGCTTTCGGCCGCCACCCGCGCCAGGGTGCCGATCGCGTCGTCCGCCTCGATGCCCGGCACCTCCAGGATGGGCCAGCCCAGCAGGCGCACCACCTCGTGGATGGGCTCGATCTGCTCGCGCAGCGCGTCGGGCATGGGCGCACGCTGGGCCTTGTACTCGGGGTACCAGGCGTCGCGGAAGGTGGGGCCCTTGGCGTCGAAGACGCAGGCCGCATGCTCCGCGCCGATCTGCTCGCGCAGCTTCTTCATCATCGCCACCATGCCGTGCACGGCGCCGGTGGCCTGGCCCTGCGGGCCGCGCAGATCGGGCATCGCATGGTAGGCGCGGTACAAATAGCTGGAGCCGTCGACCAGCAGCAGAATCGGTTTGCTCATGGGGGGCGATTGTCGTGCAAGCCGCCGCCCTGGCCCGGCATAGAATGGCAGCATGCTCATCCAGCGTCACCTCCCCCTGCTGCTCGCGGCCCTGGCCGCCGCCTCCTCGGCCCAGGCACTGAACGTGCCCGAGCCGCAGGTGCAGCAGACCGTGCTGGAGGATGACCACACCCGCATCGAAGAGTTGCGGGTGCGCGGCCAAACCCAAAAGGTCACGGTCCAACCCAAGAACAGCAAGGCCCCCGCCTACGAGATCATCATGGGCGATGGCAGCCGCGACCTCTCGCCCAACGCCAGCTCGACGCGCGGCGCTGCCGGCCAGCGGGTCTGGCGCTTGCTGGATTTCTGAAGCGCTGGGCCCTGCCGGCCCCACGACCCTGCCCTCCCTCATGGCCGTATTCACCGAAGTCTCAGCGACCCAGGCCCAAGCCTTGGCCGACCGCCTGAACCTGGGGCCCGTGCTGGGCCTGCGCGGCATCAGCGCCGGCATCGAGAACACCAACTACTTCCTGAGCACCGGGCGCGGCGAGTTCGTGCTGACGGTGTTCGAGCGCCTGAGCTTCGAGCAACTGCCCTTCTACCTGCGCCTGATGCAGCATCTGGCGCGCCGCGGCATCCCGGTGCCCGAACCGCGCGCCGACGCCAGCGGCGAGATCCTGCACCGCCTGCAGGACAAGCCGGCCGCCGTGGTCGACAAGCTGGCCGGCGGCCACCAGCTGGCGCCCGACCTGTTCCACTGCGAGCAGGTCGGCGCAGCACTGGCGCGCATGCACCTGGCCGGCCAGGATTTCCCGCTGAGCCAGCCCAATCTGCGCGGCCTGGCCTGGTGGACCGAGACCGTGCCGGTGGTGCGGCCCTATCTGGACGCCTCCCAGGCCGAGCTGATCACGGCCGAGCTGGCCTTCCAGCAACAGCTGGCCGCCTCGCAGAGCTATGCCGAGCTGCCGCGCGGGCCCATCCATGCCGACCTGTTCCGCGACAACGTGATGTTCGACGGCCTGCCCGGCCGCGAGCGCCTGAGCGGCTTCTTCGATTTCTATTTCGCCGGCGTCGACAGCTGGCTGTTCGACCTGGCCGTGTGCCTGAACGACTGGTGCATCCACCTGGAAAGCGGCCGCCTGGACGAGGCGCGCGCCCGGGCCTTCGTCGCCGCCTACGAGAGCCAGCGGCCGCTCTCCGGCACCGAGCACCGCCTGCTGCCGGCCCTGTTGCGCGCCGCGGCGCTGCGCTTCTGGATCTCGCGCCTGTGGGACTTCCACCTGCCGCGCGACGCCGCCCTCTTGAAAGCCCATGACCCCGGCCATTTCGAGCGCGTGCTGCGCCAGCGCGTGGCCGAGCCCTGGCATGCCCTGAAGGATTGACGAGCCGATGAGCAACCCCATGCAGCTGCATCTGCAGACCGTGCCCGCGCGCAACGGCGTGCTCTGGCTGCGGCATGGCTTCAAGGTCTTCAGGCGCCGGCCGCTGGCGCTCAGCGCCCTGTTCGCGGTCTTCCTGTTCGCCGGCTTCGTGCTGGCGCTGCTGCCGGTGGTGGGCCTGCTGGCGCTGCTGGCCACGCTGCCGCTGCTGAGCCTGGGCTTCATGCTGGCCACCCACCAGGTGCTGCAGAACCAGACGCCGACCGCCGTCGTCTTCCTGGCCCCGCTCAAGCTGACCCGCCAGCGCCGCAACAGCCAGCTGGCGCTGTGCGGCGCCTATGCGCTGGCCACCGTGCTCATCATGCTGATCAGCAACTGGGTGGATGGCGGCAGCTTCGATGCCGTCCAGGCCCTGATGGCCAAGCCCGAGCCCAACAACCCGGCCTACGAGCAGGCCGTGGCCGCCGCCCTGACCGAGCCGCGCCTGCTGCTGGGCATGCTGACGCGGCTGACGCTGGCCGCCCTGCTGTCCATCCCCTTCTGGCATGCGCCGGCGCTGATCCACTGGGGCGGCCAGGGCGCGCTGCAGGCTCTGTTCTCCAGCACCCTGGGCGTCTGGCGCAACAAGGGCGCCTTCGCGGTCAACGCGCTGTGCTGGGTCGGCCTGACCATGCTGCTGTCGGCCGCGCTGAGCCTCGTCACGGCCATGCTGGGCATGGGCCAGCTGCTCTATGCGCTGGCGATGCCGCTGGGCCTGCTGCTGTCGACGGTGTTCTACGCCTCGCTGTACTTCACCTTCGTCGACTGCTTCATGTTCGGCGCGCCGCGCGAGCTGCCCACCGCCGCCACGGACCCGCGCGAAGAGCGCTGAACGCGCCGGCGTGCGCGTCCGCGCACAAGCCTTCATCGTGCTGACATACCCGCTTCCTACAGTGCTGCGGCCGGTCTCCCGCAAGGGACGCCCGTCCTCATCAACACAAGGAAGTCCTTCAGCATGTCCACCTCTTCCCAGCCGACCCGTCGCCAGGCCCTCAAGTTCCTCGGCAGCCCGCTGCTGCTGCCGCTGGGCGGCACGCTCGGCGCGACCCTCAGCCTGAGCGCCTGCGGCGGCGGCGACGATGCGCCGACCTTCGTCTCCGCCAGCTTCGCCGCGATGGCGGCGCCCAGCCTGGCCAATGCTGCAGCGATGGCCACCACCAGCGTCGCCTCCACCCTCTCGGTCAAGCTGAGCGACGACACGACCCAGACCTTCAAGCTGGCCTACCAGCCCTTCTTCATCACCGGCGACCAGGTGCCGGACGGCAAGGGCGGCCAGCTGCTGGCCGGCGGCTACTACGACATCAACAACAAGGCCATCATCGACGCCTCGGTGGCGGGCAAGGAGCGCCAGTTCTTCAGCGACTCGCCGGACGGCACCTCGCTGTTGAAGCTGGACAACCCGACCGTCGCGGGCATCAAGGGCAAGGCGGTGTTCGCGGTCGTGCAGTTCGAGTACACGACCTGGGCCCAGGACGGCAAGACCGACATGTACGGCAAGCTGCCCTCGCCGATCGCCGTGCTGACGCTCGACCAGGACCAGACGACCGGCAAGCTGAGCCTGGTCAAGTACCACAACGTCGACACCTCGGGCGCCAAGGGCCTGTGGATCACCTGCGGCTCCAGCCTCTCGCCCTGGGGCACCCATCTCTCCAGCGAGGAGTACGAGCCGGACGCCTTCAGCGCTGCCAACAGCGCGCAGTTCAAGGCCTTCAGCAAGAACCTCTACGGCGACGAGACCAAGGCCAACCCCTACCACTACGGCCACCTGCCGGAGGTCACCGTCAACCCTGACGGCACCGGCACGATCAAGAAGCACTACTGCCTGGGCCGCATCTCCCACGAGCTGATCCAGGTGATGCCGGACAACCGCACCGCCATCATGGGCGACGACGCCACCAATGGCGGCTTCTTCATGTTCGTGGCCGACAAGGAGAAGGACCTGTCGGCCGGCAGCCTCTACGTCGCCAAGGTCGGCACCGGCTTTTCGCTGGACACCAGCGCCGCCGGCGCCGCGCTGTCCTGGATCAAGCTGGGCTCGGCCACCAGCGCCGAGATCGAGGCCCTGGCCAACACGCTCAAGGCCACCGACATCATGGACATCTCGGCCACCGATCCGGCCGACGCCAGCTTCACCAAGATCTGGCTGGGCGGCAAGACGCAATGGGTGCGCGTCAAGGCCGGCATGGACAAGGCCGCCGCCTTCCTGGAGACCCACCGCTACGCCGCACTGAAGGGCGCCTCGATGGCCTTCACCAAGATGGAAGGCACGACCGTCAACATCAAGGACAAGATCGGCTACTCGGCGCTGCAGAACGTGCAGAGCTCGATGGTCAAGGGCAATGCCGCCTGGAACGAGGCCTACAACGTCACGGTCGACAAGGCCCTGAACGCCGGCGCCATCCTGGCCCACACCCTCTCGGCCGGCCAGAAGGACACGGCCGGCGCCGCGATCAACAGCGAATGGGTGCCCTCGCAGACCAAGGCCCTGCTGACCGGCGAGGACATCACGGCCGACGCCCTGGGCAACACCGGCAATCCGGACAAGGTCGCCAACCCGGACAACCTGAAGTTCTCCGAGAAGCTGCGCACCCTCTTCATCGGCGAGGACAGCAGCCAGCACGTCAACAACTTCGTCTGGGCCTACAACGTCGACACCAAGCAGCTCAGCCGCCTGGTCTCGATGCCCTCGGGCGGCGAAGCCACGGGCCTGGGCGTGGTCGATGACCTGAACGGCTGGACCTACATCACCAGCAACTTCCAGCACGCCGGCGACTGGGGCGCGATCCACGCCAACGTCAAGAGCACGCTGGAGCCGCTGCTCAACGCCAACTACAAGAACCGCTTCGGCGCCGCCGTCGGCTACCTGACCGGCGAGGCCACCAGCGTCAAGCTGTCCAAGGTCTGAGCCGGCGCCTCGGCCCGGCCATCGTGCCGGGCCATGCCCAACGGCGCATGCACCTGAAGCCCTCGGCCCAGCGGCAGGGGGCTTTTTTGTGCACAAGGCGCAAGGCGACGCCTCGCGCCACCCCGGCCGCTCAATCGATCGGCGTCAGCTTGGCCACGCTGAGGGCCAGCCACTTCATGCCGTGCCGGCCGAAGTTCACCTGCGCGCGCGCGTCGGCGCCGCTGCCTTCCAGCGTGACCAGCACGCCCTCGCCGAACTTGGTGTGGAACACGCCCTTGCCGACGCGCAGGCCGCCATGCTCGTCGTCCACCTTCTTCTTCATCGAGGGCGGCACCGGCGGCTCGACCCAGGCGGCCTTCTCGCCACCACCATAGGCCCGGCTGCCGGCCCCGACCATGGACTTCAGCCCCGAGCCGCGCGACCAGGCCTCCTGGTACTCCTTCGCGAAGCCCGAGCCGAAGCCCTGGTGGCGCGGCGTCAGCCATTTGAGCGCGGCCTCCGGCAGCTCGTCGAAGAAGCGGCTTTTGACGTTGTAGCGGGTCTGGCCATGCAGCATGCGGGTCTGGCAGAAGCTGATGTACAGGCGCTGGCGCGCTCGCGTGATTGCCACATACATCAGGCGCCGCTCCTCTTCGAGGCCATCGGTGTCGGACAGCGAGTTCTCGTGCGGGAACAGGCCCTCTTCCAGGCCGGTGATGAAGACGGCGTCGAACTCCAGGCCCTTGGCCGAGTGCACGGTCATCAGCTGGATCGCGTCCTGGCCGGCCTGGGCCTGGTTGTCGCCGGCCTCCAGCGAGGCATGGGTCAGGAAGGCAGCCAGCGGCGACATGATCTCGCCGGTCTCGGCATCCGGCGTGATGGCCGCGGCGGCAACCGCGTTCGGCAGGCCCTGCGCGATCTCGCCGGGTGAGTGCTCGTCCACCGGCAGCGCGATCGCGTCCTTGCCGAAGCCCTCCTGGGTGACGAAAGCCTCGGCCGCGTTGACCAATTCGGCCAGGTTCTCCAGCCGCTCGGCGCCTTCCTTCTCGGTGCGGTAGAAGTCCGCCAGGCCCGAACTCTCGACCACCTGCTCAATGATCTCGCGCAGGGTCAGGCCTTGCGTCAGGTTGCGCATCGAGTCCACCAGGTTCAGGAAGGTGGCCAGCTTGGCGCCCGCCGCCCCGGTCACCGCACCGACGCTCTGGTAGAGGCTGCGACCCGAGCTGCGCGCCGCGTCCTGCAGCTGCTCGACGGTGCGTGCGCCGATGCCGCGGGCCGGGAAATT
>Ga0255338_1003164_pt1 | contig 20667 bp, 18 predicted proteins | sample MeOH1_35cm_T4_19_FD_203715 | JGI IMG/M metagenome (GOLD analysis project Ga0255338, IMG submission 203715) | Sandy soil microbial communities from University of British Columbia, Vancouver, Canada - MeOH1_35cm_T4_195 | ecosystem: Engineered > Artificial ecosystem > Sand microcosm > Unclassified ...
AGCATCTGCAGCAGCAGGCCGGCGCTGCGCAGGGCGCTGTCGGCGCGCGACCAGTCGCGCATGCGCATCGAAGCCAGCGCGCTGGCATAGCGCGCGCCGAGCTGCTCGAAGCCGTTGCCGGCCTTGCCCTCGCGGCTCTCGCGCACCCCGGCGTCGAGGTTCTGCAGCTGGGCCCAGGCCTCGGCCTTGGTTTCCATCAGCACCTTGGCCCGGGCGGCCATCAGCGCATGCTCGGCCATGCCGCGCGGGCGCGCCAGCGGGCCCGTGCCCATGCGCGCACGCGCCTCGCCGATGCGCTCGCTGGTCAGCGGGTGGGAGCGCAGATAGGGGTAGCTGCCCGAATCCATCAGGTGATAGGCCTGCTCCATGCGCTCGAACATGCTGGCCATGCCCGAGGCCGCGAAGCCGGCCTGGGTCATCACACTGAAGCCCACGCGGTCGGCCTCGCGCTCCATGTCGCGCGAGAAGCTCAGCGAGGCGGCCTGGGCCGCCGCCTGGCTGCCGACGATGGCGGCGTTGGCCACATCGGGGTTGCTGGACTTCGCGGCCGCCAGCAAACCGACGATCAGGCCGGCCGTCGCCAGCAGGCTGTTGCGCGAGTCGCCGGCGATGCGGCGCGCGATATGGCGCTGCGTGATGTGCGAGAGCTCATGGCCCAGCACCGAGGCCAGCTCGTCGGGCGCGCCGGTCATCGCGATCAGGCCCAGGTGCACGCCGACGAAGCCGCCCGGCAGCGCGAAGGCGTTGACGCTGCGGTCGCGCACCAGGAAGGTCTCCCAGGCGAAGCGCTGCACCGTGTCGTCGCCGATCTGGCCCAGCTGCTTGGCCGAGGCCACCAGCGGGTTCCAGATGGCCTGCACGTATTCGAGCAGCAGCGGGTCGTCCAGGTAGTCGGGATCCAGGCGGATCTGGCGCATGATCTGGTCGCCCAGGCGCCGCTCGTCGCTGACGTCCAGGTCCTGCGAGACCGAATCGCCGAGGGCCGGCAGGTTGACCTGGGCCCGTGCCGGCAGGCCCATCAGCATCAAGGCGGCCGACAGGGCGATCGCCAGGCGGTGCGGGCGGTTCATCAGACTAGGCATTCGCGGCAATCTCCGGGCGGGCCATCGAGGACTTCACAGACAGGCTGACTATGATGGCAGAAGCTAGGTTTCCCAATTGTTGCCACACATTTCGGCCATGAGCTCCACTTCTCCACTGACGCATTTTGACGCCCAGGGCCAGGCCCATATGGTCGACGTGGCCAATAAGGATGTGACGCACCGCATCGCGCGCGCCGCCGGGCGCATCCGCATGCAGCCCGCCACCCTGGCGCTGATCGAGGGCGGCACGGCCAAGAAGGGCGATGTGCTGGGCGTCGCGCGCATCGCCGCGATCCAGGCGGCCAAGCGCACGGCGGACCTGATTCCGCTGTGTCATCCGCTGCCGATCACGCGCGTCGCGGTCGAGTTCGAGATCGACGCGGCGGCGAGCGCCGTGGTCTGCACGGCCCAGGTCGAGACCCTGGGCCGCACCGGCGTCGAGATGGAGGCGCTGACCGCCGTGCAGATCGGTCTCTTGACCATCTACGATATGTGCAAGGCGGCCGACCGCGGCATGGTGATGGAGCAGATCCGCGTGCTGGAGAAGCAGGGCGGCAAGTCCGGGGAATGGCGCGCCGAGCCCTGAAGCCGGCGGCGCCTCAGCGCATCTCCTTGAACGAATACTCGCGCGACGGGGCCTGACACTGGAAGGGCTCGGCCGCGCCGTCGGCGCGCGGCTGCTCGCATTCGGCCAGCCAGGCGTCCCCCTCGCGGCTGCGGAACTCGCGCAGCCGCGCCACCACGTAGCGGGCCCGGTCCACGTCGCCGCTGGCGTTGAGCGACCGGGCCCAGGCCATCATCAGTCGCACGTCGATCAGGTGGTGGGCGGTGCGCCGCGCGGCCGCCAGCGCCGCCGGGCCAGGGCTGAAGCTGGTGGCCGCCGCATAGTCGGCCTGGGCTGTGAACAGCAGGCCCTGCTGGCCGCGCTCGATGCGTTGCTGCAGCGGCCCGGCATCGGCGGCGGGCGCATAGATGGCCACCACCGGCATGTAGTCCCAGGCCGCGAACAGGCTGGCGGCCAGCATCAGCGCGCCGGCCGCAGGTACCCAGATCCGCCCGGGCGCCGGCTCTGCCGCGGTTTGCGCCGAGGCCTGCACCTCCGCCCCGCCGCCCAGGCACAGCCCGAGGGCAAAAGCCGTCGGCAGCAGGAAATAGGCGTACCACAGCGGATACTCCAGCAGGCTGTGCAGACCGATCATGAAGACGATCATGAAGGCGCAGCGCAGCCTCACCCCGTCGCGCCCCGTGGCCCGCCAGCCGGCGGCAAAAGCCCGCCACAGCGACCAGCCCAGCAAGGCCAGCACCAGCAGGCCCAGCGGCAGGCCGAGCTCCACCAGCAGCTGCATCGGCAGGTTGTGGCAATGGTCGAAGAAGGCCGTGGGCCGGTCCGGGAACGGCGTCATGGTCCAGGCCAGATTGAATTCGCCCCAACCCACGCCCAGCCAGGGATGGGCCTTGATCAAGGCCCAGGTATTGGCCAGGATGGCCAGCCGCGAGGGCGAGCCCGCCCCTTCGGCCAAGCGGGACTCGGCACCGAAGGCATGCTCGCCCAGGCTGGCCCAGGTGGACAGCAGCCCCCAGCTCAGCGCCAGCATCAGCGGCGTGGCGATCAGGGCCCAGCGCGTGCGGCGCGCCAGCTTGCGGTCCAGCATGCCCCACAGCGCCAGCAGCAGGACGCCCAGCATGCCGGTGCGCGAAGCGCTCATGACGATGGCGAAGACGAAACCGAACAGCAGCGTGGGCAGGGCGGCCGCACCCAGGCGACGCAGCCGCCCGGCGTCGGCCAGCCAGACCGCGGCCACGCAGGCCCACATCAGCAGGCTGGCCAGATGATTGGGCTGACGCATATTGCCGACCGCGCGACCGGGAATACCAGAGCGGGCGATCAGGCTGCCATCGGCCAGGCTCGGCGCAAACACCTGGACCAGGCCCACCAGCAGGCTGGCCAGGCCCGCCACCAGCAGGGCCCAGCAGAAGCCCGCCCACCAGCGCTCGGCATCCCGGACCCGCAGACCGCTGGCGGCGGCCAGCACCGCGCAGGCCGCGGCCAGCAAGGCCCCGTTGGAGATCGCCAGCGCCATGGGCAGGCGGCTCAGCCAGGGCGCCACCAGCGCCGCCGCGAGCATCAGCGCCAGCGCCCCCAGGGCCGCGAAGCCCTGCACCGGCCGCCGCGCCGCCGGCAGCTGCAGCAGCACCAGCCCCCAGCCGCCAAGGGCCAGGAGCTGGTTGAACAGGGTGGCGGAGGGGGTGAGGTTGTAGGCCAGCAGGGGCGCCAGGCTACAGGCGACCAACAGCGCAGCTCGGCTCGGGATCAGGGCAGGAAGCATGGAAACGAATCATCACATACGGTAGCCCGACCCGATCAGAACCAACCATCCAACCAATAGCGCGGCCACCAGACTCCCTGAGCAGCATTGGTCTTGACCGGCTCGCCCAGCCGCGGCACCTCATGTCTGGCCTCGACCCATGTGGCTGCCGCCAGCCAGAGTTGCACGGCCGTCAGCAACAACACCGGCCAGCGCGCCCGCGGCCTGGGCGTATCCGCCCAGGCACCCGGTGTCACGCACAGGCCCGCAAGCGCGCCGGCCGCGCCCGCGATCCAGACCTGTGACAGCGGCATCACGAAATTACCCGAGAAGGCGCCGTCGACGGCGGCCGCCACACAGGCCAGAAAAAGCCCGATTGAGAACGACCTGTCCCCACCTGTCTGGCCGGCGCGGATGCAGCGCGCCGCACGCAGCAGACCCACCAAGGCGCCAAGCACGAGCATCAGCGTCAACGGCACTCCCGCCTCGCTGGCGAGTTGGAGATAGATATTGTGAGGATGCGCGCCTATAGGATTGACATGATGAGCGAAATGCATGGGCCCGATGCCGAGCCAGGGATGCGCCTCGACATAGCTTGCCGCCAAGCGCCACAAGGCGAAGCGTGAATGGTCGGCCGTCATGCTCATTGAGTCCCGCAGCGGCCCCGAAGCAGTCTCACCCTGCGTCAAGTCCGGGAGGTACACGAAGACCAGCCCGTAGATCAGGGCGCCGACACATGCCGCGAGCAGGAGATGCAGGACCTGACGTCGCCCTTCGGCGCCGAACAGCACGGCCGCCAAGCCGCCGGCGAGCAGCAGCGCCAGCATCGAGGCCCGCCCGAAGGACAGGGTCAGCACGACAAAGCTCAACACCAGGGCCCACCAAGCAGCGAGCCGCAGGCGCGGCGCCGCCTCCCGAGCCGAGGTCGCGGCAGCCAGCAGCGGGATCGCCACGGTCTGCACATGATTGGCAAAGCGTGGGCTGTCGAACCCGACCACCAGCATCCAGCCATTGGGCACCCGCTCGGTAACAAAAGCTAGGCAGGCCACGATGACGAACAATGCCCCATACAGAGCCCAGGCGACGACCGCGGCCACCACCAGCCACCGAGCCCCATGAACATGCACGGCGCGCCGCACGAACAGCGCGAGACCAAGCAGGCCGACATCCAGGGCCAACTCTCGCAAGGCTGGCAGGAGCCGCTCGGCGCCGGCGCAGGCAGCCAGGGCCAGCGCCAGGCAGACTAGGCCATAGCGCGCTGGCCAAGGTCCGGCCGGCAAGGTCGCCCCCACCAGCAAGCCGACAGCGCAGAGCAGCAGCAGCCCAGCCTGTGCGGCGCGCGCCATGTTGTGCGCGCTGGCAAAAGCCGGCGCCAGCAAAGGCACGAGGATCAGGTAGCCCGCCAGGGCCCACATGCCGGCCGCCACCAGGGCCGACACATGCCCAGCTGCCGCGTCTTCTCGGGGTTCGAACTGTGCCACGATCATCCTCACGACTGCATCCGGCCAGGCCCTAGCAGCTGTTCACCCATAAACAAAAGGGCGCCCTCACGGGCGCCCTTGCTGATCTGCGAGCGAAGAACGTTCGCAAGAATCACCAATCAGGTCTTGGGCAGGAACTTGGCGATGTTGGTACCCGTGCCGCTGACATCCCAGGTCATGCCGCTGGTGCCGCAGGTGCCGGTCCAGACGATGGTGTCGCCAGCGGCGATGCCCGAGCTGCCACCGATCGCCCTCATCGTCGCGGTGACCGTACCGCCGGTGGCCGTGCCCACAGCGGCCACGCCGGACACATAGCCGCCGGAGATGGTCGCCGGCAGGCCCAGAGAGGTCTGGGTTGCGGTAGCGAAGTTGCCTTCGCTGCAGGCCACACCGAGCGCCGTCCGGGCGGGAGCAGTCAGGCTGGAGGCCTCGGACACCTTGGACTTGGTCGTGTAGTCTTGGTAAGCCGGCAGGGCCACGGCAGCCAGGATGCCGATGATCGCCACGACGATCATCAGTTCGATCAGGGTGAAACCTTGTTGGACGCGCTTCATAACAAACTCCTAGAAGAAAGAGTGAGTGAGGGGGTGGAGACTACCCCCTTGAATGCAGGGGTCGTGCCAGGCCGAGGCGGCGATTCGATGTGAAAAATCTCACGAACGAGGCGCTCGAAGCGCCCGACATGGACCATTTTTGTCAGTCGCCGGCGCCGCAATTTGTTGCCCGGCCCGCGAGCTGACATTTTTTGTCAGCCCGCCGCCCCGGATCAGAGCTCGATGAGCTGCCCGGCCTGCAGCGCGCTGATGCGGTGCGGCGTCTCCAGGGCAGCGATCTCGCTCATCACGGCATCGAGCTCGCCCGGCTTGATATGGGTGATCAGCACGTCCACGCTGCCCTCCAGCTGGGCCAGTTCGCGGCCCAGCGCGGCCGGGCAGAGGTGGCGGCTGATGCGGGCCAGCTGGCGCTCGTCGTCGCTGAAGGCGGTCTCTATCACCAGGTGGGAGACCTTGAGCTGGGCCAGGCGCCGCCACAGGGCCGGGTTGGGGCCGGTATCGCCGGTATAGACCCAGTGGCCGAGCGGCCCCGCCACGGCGAAGCCCACCGCCGGCACCGTGTGCTCGGCGCTCAGCACCTCGATCTCGCGCCCGCCCAGGTTCAGGCGCTGGCCGATCTCGAAGGCATGCAGGCTCAGCACCGGATGCTCGGCGCTAGGCAGGCGGGTGAAGTCGGGCCAGATGACACCGTTGAAGATGTGCTGGCGCAAGGACTCCAGGGTCGGCGCCAGGGCATGGACCTGGATCGGCGGCCGGCCGGCCTGGGCGCGCAGGCGCAGCACCGAATCGGCCAGCAGGCCGATGGCCAGCACATGGTCCAGATGGGAATGGCTGATCAGGATATGGTCGATGCGCGCCAGCGCGTCCAGGCCCAGATCGCCCGCCCCCGTGCCGGCATCGATCAGCACGTCGTCGTCGAGGAGGAAGGCGGTGGTCTTGCAGCCGGCCGCAATGGCACCGGAACAGCCCAGGACTCGTAGTTTCATGCGTGGCAACCGAAGCGGGCCCGTGATGATGCCCTTGGCATGGGCACCGGTGGAGCGGCCTTGCACTTGCTTACTTGCTCAGTCGCCCAGGCCGCGGAGCTCCAATTTACGCGCCCGGCCAGGGTACGCAAGCCGCCAATTTCTCGTTTCTCGCCGGAACAGGGGACGGACGCGCTGGGGCCCGGAGCGGCCGTGATTTGCTGCACGCAAGGGCGGCAGCCGACGACTCAGGCCTGGACGAACTGCATCTGCGTGCCGGCCAGTTCGATCACATCGCCACTCTTGAGCGCGATCGACTCGCCGGTCAGCGGCACGCCGTTGACGCTGGGGCGGGCGCCGCCCTCGACATGGGCAAACACATAGCCGCTGGGCCGCTTGGTGATGGAGGCCACCTGCACGCCGGGCTTGCCCACCGTGGTGACGACCTTGGTCAGGCTGACCTCGCGGCCGGCGGCGGCACCGCTCAGCACGCGGATGGTGGCCGGCATGGCGGCGCTGGCCGGCGCACCGAGCCCGCCAAAGGAGGAGGGCAGACCGAAGCCCGAAGGCGTGCCGCCGGCGCCCGGCTTCAGGATCATGGTCTTCTCATAATCCACGCTGTCTTCCAGCAGGAACTTGATCTTGTACTTGCCGACTTCGACGATGTCGTTGTTGGTCAGCAGCTGCTTCTTGATGGCCTTGCCGTTGATATAGGTGCCATTGGTTGAATTGAGATCCTCGATGAAGACATCGGCCCCCACCATCTGCAGCACCGCGTGCTCACCGCTGACCGCCAGGTTGTCGATCACGATGTCGTTGTACGGCCGCCGCCCGAGCGTGGTCTTGTCCTTGGTGATCTGCACCTCCTTGATCACCACCCCATCGAGCGAAACCACCAGCTTGCCCATGCTTGACCTCAAGTCCTGTTGTCAGTTGTGCGCGCTGGCCTTGCAATGCCCGACGCCCGGGTCCTCGCCCGGCCGCCGCATCCATGCATCTCCGCCTCTACCTGCGCCCGAAAGGCCACCATGTCCGGCCTGCGGGCCGGGCATGGCCCTCCACGCGAGCCAGCACAATCGCAATATTATCCTTGCCACCCATGTCATTGGCGGCATCAATCAAGGCCTGCGCCGCTTCGGACAGCGAAGGGTGGCTTAAGAGCAACTGACACAGGGCGTCATCGTCCAGCATGTCGGACAGGCCATCCGAGCACAGCAGGAACAGGTCACCCGGCTGGACCTCGTGCTGATGCAGCTCCAGCATCACCGCATCCTCGACGCCGACGGCGCGCGTCACCAGGTTGCGGTTGCTGGAGAACGCGGCCTCCTCGGGTGTCAGCAGGCCGGCGTCGAGCTGCTCCTGCAGCAGGGAATGGTCGCGCGTGATCTGGGTCAGCTGGCTGTTGCGCAGCCGGTAAGCGCGCGAATCGCCGACATGCCCCAGCAGCAGCCCGTCCGGGCGGAACACGGCCAGCACCAGGGTTGTCCCCATGCCCGCATAGCGCGGGTTGGTGTTGGCGGCATTGAAGATCGCGCGGTTGGCGTTATCCACGCAGATGTCCATGGCGCGCCGTACGTCGCCGCTGCCCGCCTTGCCGCCGGTTTCCTTCAGCCAGCGGCCCAGCTCGGACTTGATGAAGGCGGTCAGCATCTGGCTGGCCACCTCGCCGGCGTTGTAGCCGCCCATGCCGTCGGCCAGCACGGCCAGGCCGACCGATGCCTCCACCGCCACCGAGTCCTCGTTGTTGTCGCGGGCGCGGCCAACATCGGTAGCGCTGTAGATCTCCACGGTCATGTTGTGCAGGCGGCTGTTGTAGCGGGGGGTCTCAGGGATTTTGCCCCGGTTCGCCGCGCTCCAGACGCTCGGTCCGCGCGAACGGATCGGCGGCCGTGAAATCCTGACCGGCCGGCGCCGCGGGATCCGCGGCCGGCAGCTGGGCCAGCACCGCCTCCAGATCCTGGGCCATGGTCGCGCCGCTGGCATAGCGCAGCTCCGGGCGCTTCTCCAGCGACAGCGCCACCACCAGGGCCAGGGCTTCCGGCAACTCGGGCCGCAGGTGGCGCACATCGGGTGCGGGCTGGTTGGCGATCTGGAACATCAGCTTGGCCATCGAGTCCGACTGGTGCGGCAGCTGGCCCGTCAGCAGCTGGTAGAGCAGCACGCCCAGCGAGTAGAGGTCGCTGCGGCCATCGACCTTGAGCCCGGCCAGCTGCTCGGGCGACATGAAGGAGGGCGTGCCGAGCACCAGGCCCGTGCGGGTGCGGCTGCCATCGGCGATGCGGGCGATGCCGAAGTCCATGATCTTCAGGGCGCCGCGCGCGCGATCCAGCATCACATTGGAGGGCTTGATGTCGCGGTGCACCACCCCTTGCGCATGCGCATGGGCCAGGGCCCGCGCCAGCCGCGCCACCAGGGCCAGGGCCTCGCGCACCGGTAGCAGCTGCCCGAGCTTGGTGTAGTGGCTGAGGTCCTGGCCCTGCACATATTCCATCGCGATCCAGGCGTCCTGTCCGGCCTCGCCGGCATCCAGCACCTGCAGGATGTCCGGGTGCTCCAGATGGCCGGCAGCGCGGGCCTCGCGCATGAAGCGCTGGCGCACATCGATCAGATCCTCGGCTGCGAATTCGCGCTGCAGGGCCAAGCGCTTGATCGCCACCTGGCGGCCGGAGTCCTTCTCGGTGGCCAGGTGCACGACGGCCATGGCGCCGCGGCCCAGCTCGGCGCCGATCTCGTAGCGCGACAGGCCGCCCGCCGCCTGATGCAGAAAGGGCTGGGGCTGGGTGCTGGGCTGGGTCTCCGACGCTGCACCGCTCTCGGCAGCCGGCCGGCCCAGGATGCGCTTCCAGAAGCCCGGCGCGCTCATCGGCGCCTCAGGCCGTGCCGACGCGCGCCTGGCGGGCGCCCAGCCAACGCCCGGTCAGCAGCACGAACAGGGCACCGGCGATGCCGGCCACGTAGCTGATCACCGAGCTGACCTGCTGGCGCTGCTTGTCATCGGTCTCGGTAGGCACCCACTCGGCAAGCGCCGGATCGCCGACCGCCATGCTGCCGGCGATCCAGCCCAGCAGCATGCCGCCGAAGGTGATGACCAGAGGGAAACGATCCATCAGCTTAATTACCAGCTGACTGCCCCAGACGATGATGGGGATGGATACCAGCAGGCCGAACACCACCAGCACCATCTCGTTGCCCTCGCCGGCCGCGCCGGCCGCGCCGGCGATCGCGATGACGTTGTCCAGGCTCATCACGAAGTCGGCCACGATGACGGTCTTGACGGCGGCCCAGAGCTTGTCGCTGGCCTGGATGTCGCCATGCTCGTCGCCGTTGTCGGGCAGCAGCAGCTTGACGCCGATCCACAGCAGCAGCGCCGCGCCAACGATCTTCAGATAGGGGATCTGCAGCAGAGTCAGCGCGAAGAAGATCAGCGCGACGCGCAGCAGGATGGCGCCCGCCGTGCCCCACAGAATGCCCTGGCGGCGCTGCGCCGCCGGCAGCTTGCGGCAGGCCAGCGCGATCACCACCGCGTTGTCGCCCCCCAGCAGGATGTCGATCATGATGATCTGGGCCACGGCGACCCAGAAATCGGCGCTCAACAGCTGTTCCATGGGGGCGATCTTACTGCCTCGTCAGGCTTTCTCCTTGGCGGCGGCCTGGCGGCGCGCCATCCAGGTGCCCACCAGGACGACGCCCGCCGCGCAGACCAGCGCCACCGGCGTCTCAAAGCCGTGGAAATGGGCCTCGAACCAGTCGTGGATCGCCAGGTCGGAGACGGCCATCTCGCCGGAGACGAAGCCCAGCAGCGCGGCCCCCAGCGTGATGATGGCCGGGAAGCGCTGCATCAGCTTGAGCAGCAGGGTGCTGCCGAAGATGATCAGCGGGATCGACAGGCCCAGGCCCAGCACCAGCAGCACGGTCTGGATGCTCTCGGGCGCGCTGTTGGCGGCGGCGGCCACGGCGATCACGTTGTCCAGGCTCATCACCAGGTCGGCGATCAGGATGGTGCGCACCGCCGACCACAGCGAACCGCTGGCCTTGACGTCGCCGTCCTCGTCGCCGCCGGCCAGCAGCTGGATGCCGATCCACAGCAGCAGCAGCGAACCGATCAGCTTCAGGTAGGGGAACTGCAGCAGCTTGACCGCGAACACCGTCAGCACGACGCGCAGCACGATGGCGGCGCCACTGCCGGCGAACACGGCCTTGTTCTGCTGGTGCTTGGGCAGGTTGCGCGCGGCCAGCGCGATCACGACCGCGTTGTCGCCGGACAGCAGGATATTGACCCAGATGATCTTGAGCAGGGCGATCCAGAACGCCGCCGTCATCCAATCCATGATGGCTCCTGAGAGGGGAAAGTCAGAAAAATGCGGGTTTGACGGCCGAAGCTGTCTCTAAGCTGGCAGTTTCGCCGCTGGACGGGCCGCCGCGGTGCGTGGTTCTACGCATCGTGCCGGCCGCGGCCATGAAAAAAGCCGCCCGCGGGCGGCTTTGCAGCGCGAAGCTGGTGGCTTTACAGCAGGCCCTTGAGCAGCTTGCCCATCTCGGAGGGGTTGCGGGTCACGGTGAAGCCGCACTCTTCCATGATGGCCAGCTTGGCGTCGGCCGTGTCGGCGCCGCCCGAGATCAGCGCGCCGGCGTGGCCCATGCGCTTGCCGGGAGGGGCGGTGACGCCGGCGATGAAACCGACGATGGGCTTCTTCATATTGGCCTTGCACCAGCGGGCGGCTTCGGCCTCGTCCGGGCCGCCGATCTCGCCGATCATGATGACGGCGTCGGTGTCCGGATCGTCGTTGAAGGCCTTCATCACGTCGATGTGCTTCAGACCGTTGATCGGGTCGCCGCCGATGCCCACGGCGGACGACTGGCCGATGCCCAGCTCGGACAGCTGCGCCACCGCTTCATAGGTCAGGGTGCCGGAACGCGAGACCACGCCGACGCGACCCTTCTTGTGGATGTGGCCGGGCATGATGCCGATCTTGATCTCGTCGGGCGTGATCAGGCCGGGGCAGTTGGGGCCCAGCAGCAGCGTGCGCTTGCCGCCGGCGGCTTCCTTGGCCTTCATCTTGTTGCGCACTTCCAGCATGTCGCGCACGGGGATGCCTTCGGTGATGCAGATCGCCAGGTCCAGGTCAGCCTCGACGGCTTCCCAGATCGCGGCGGCGGCGCCGGCGGGCGGCACGTAGATCACCGACACGGTGGCGCCGGTCTGCGAGGCGGCTTCCTTGACGGTCGCGTAGATGGGGATCTCGGAGAACTTCTCGCCCGCCTTCTTGGGGTTCACGCCAGCGACGAAGGCGTTCTTGCCGTTCGCGTAGGCCTGGCAGCCCAGGGTGTGGAACTGACCGGTCTTGCCCGTGATGCCCTGGGTGATGACCTTGGTGTCCTTGTTGATGTAGATGCTCATGTTCGTATTCCTTGGCTCTGGGCTTACTTGACGGCGGCGACGATCTTGGTCGCGGCTTCGGCCATGGTGTCGGCCGAGATGATGGGCAGGCCGGACTCGGCCAGCATCTTCTTGCCCAGCTCTTCGTTGGTGCCCTTCATGCGGACCACCAGCGGCACGGACAGGTTCACGGCCTTGCAGGCGGTGATCACGCCTTCGGCGATGGTGTCGCACTTCATGATGCCGCCGAAGATGTTGACCAGGATGCCCTTGACGGCCTTGTTCTTCAGCATGATCTTGAAGGCCTCAGTGACCTTCTCGGCCGTCGCGCCACCGCCCACGTCCAGGAAGTTGGCCGGCTCGCCGCCGAACAGCTTAATGGTGTCCATGGTCGACATGGCCAGGCCGGCGCCGTTCACCAGGCAGCCGATGTTGCCGTCCAGGCTGATGTAGGCCAGATCGAACTTGGAAGCCTCGACCTCGGCCGGATCCTCCTCGTCCAGATCGCGGTAGGCGACGATCTCGGGGTGGCGGAACAGGGCGTTGGCGTCGAAGTTGAACTTGGCGTCCAGCGCGATCAGGTTGCCCTTGGAGTCGCAGTTCAGCGGGTTGATCTCGACCAGCGACGCGTCGGTGTCCATGTAGCACTTGTAGAGCTTGGCGAACAGGTCCACGGCCTGATCCACCGAAGCGCCGGTGAGGCCGATGGCCGCGGCGATCTTCTTGCTCTGCTCGGCGGTGATGCCCACCAGCGGATCGATGTACTCGGTGATGATCTTCTCGGGGGTCGAATGGGCGACCTCCTCGATGTCCATGCCGCCTTCGCTCGAGGCGATGAAGGCCACCTTCTGGGTGCCGCGGTCGGTCACCAGCGAGACGTACAGCTCGTTCTTGATGTCCGCGCCTTCCTCGATGTAGAGGCGGCGGACCTTCTGGCCTTCCGGACCGGTCTGGTGCGTGACCAGCTGCATGCCCAGGATCTGCTCGGCCAGGCTCTTCACCTCGTCCAGGCTTTTGCCCAGCTTGACGCCGCCGCCCTTGCCGCGACCGCCGGCATGGATCTGCGCCTTGACCACCCAGACCGGGCCGCCCAGCTTCTGCGCGGCTTCGACCGCTTCTTGCACGGTGAACGCGGGAATGCCGCGCGGCACCGGCACGCCGAACTGGCGCAGGATTTCCTTGCCCTGGTACTCGTGAATCTTCATAGGGTGTCTCGCTTAGAGGAAAAGTCAGGAAGAGGAGGAGGCGGGTGACACGGCCGCCGCGGCAGTGGGAACTGCCTGGCCGCCGCGGTACCAGCGGGGGTAATGAGTTTGCACCACGGCGCCGTCGCTGCGCAGTGCGTGACATTTGTCGATCTGGAACGGCGGCTGGCCGGTGCCGGCATCGCCTTCGCGGGTATCGATCACGAGGCCGGCGAAGGCCTGGATCACCGCCGTCGGCAGCACCTGGCTCAGCTCGGTCAGATGGGTACAACCCTTGACGCCGGCCAGGCGCTCCTTGACGCCGGCCCGGAAGCCCTTCAGCAGGTTCAAACCCACCAGGCGCTCATAGGCTTGACCATGTTCACCGCAGGCCCCGGGATAGGGCATCCAGCGCGTCTCGGAAGTCGCCGCCAGGACGTTGAGCTGCGCGTCCACGACCAGCCGCAACAGCATGTCGTGGATGGGCTCGCCGGCACGGCGCAAGCCGTTGGCCATCGGGACGTCGCGCGCCTTGGTGTCGCGCAGCACGGCCTCGACCTCGAACAGGCCATCGTCGCGCGCATAGACCTGCGCGTCGATGCTTCGACGGTGGAGCAGGCGGCGCTCGGCGGTGGAGTTGAGCAAGGACATGAGGGCAAACGGCAAACGCGCAAAAACAGGCCCGCCGACCCAGAAAGCGGCCGCGGGCATGGTTTGCACAGACCGCGAATGTAGCATGCTGCGCTGCCGCAAGCCTGGCACGGGGCTGACACCGGGGGCCGGAACGTCGGCCTGGCATGGGCGACCAGCCCCTGCGGCTAGTCGTCCTCGCCCCGCAGCACCCGCCGTATCACCTCGGCAGAAAAGCCGCGGCCGGCCAGGAATCGCGTCTGCTTGGCCCGCGCCGCCGCATCGTCGGGAAGCTGGCCGAACTTGCGCTGCCAGATCGCCTGCGCCCGGGCCAGTTCGCTGTCCTTCAGTTCGGCCTGGCGCTCGGGGCTCAGGCTCAGCCCATGCTGGGCCAGCTCCTGCTTGATCCGCAGATTGCCGTAGCGGGCGGCGCGCGCATGGACGCGCGACTCGACGAATCGCGCCTCGCTCAGATAGCCCTGGGCCTGCAGCCAGACCAGCAGGCCCTCGACCTCCTCGGCCGGCTCCGGAGCATCGCCGGTCTCGCCGGAGCTGTCGGAATCACCAGGCCCGCCGGCCTGCGCCTGGCGCAAGGCCTGCGCGGCCCGGGCCAGACGCAGCAGCTTGGTGCGCAACTCGCTCAGACTGTGCTCGCGCTGCGCCAGCAGGGCGATGGCGCGCATCTTCAGTGAGAGCGGCTTTCTCATGGCGGGGCTCATGGAGGCAGCCCCCACAGGCCGCAAGGCTTATTCGGCGGCGTCGCCGGCCAGCAGCGGCACGCCCAGCGACTCGCGCACCTTGTTCTCGATCTCGCGGGCGATGTCGGGGTTCTCGCGCAGGAATTCGCGCGCGTTGTCCTTGCCCTGGCCGATCTTCTCGCCGTTGTAGGCATACCAGGCGCCGGACTTGTCGACCACCTTGGCGACCACACCCATGTCGATGATCTCGCCCTCGCGGCTGATGCCTTCACCGTAGAGGATGTCGAACTCGGCGGTCTTGAACGGGGGCGAGACCTTGTTCTTGACCACCTTGACCTTGGTCTCGGAGCCGATCACCTCCTCGCCCTTCTTGATCGAGCCGATCCGGCGGATGTCCAGGCGCACCGAGGCGTAGAACTTCAGGGCATTGCCGCCGGTGGTGGTTTCGGGCGAGCCGAACATCACGCCGATCTTCATGCGGATCTGGTTGATGAAGATGACCGTGCAGTTGGTCTTCTTGATCGTGGCGGTCAGCTTGCGCAGGGCCTGGCTCATCAGGCGGGCCTGCAGGCCGGGCAGCGAATCGCCCATCTCGCCTTCCAGTTCGGCCTTGGGCGTCAGCGCGGCGACCGAGTCGACCACGATCAGGTCCACCGAACCGGAGCGCACCAGCGCGTCGACGATCTCCAGGGCCTGTTCGCCGGTGTCGGGCTGGCTGATCAGCAGGTCCTGCAGATTGACGCCCAGCTTCTGCGCGTACTGGATGTCCAGCGCATGCTCGGCGTCGATAAAGGCGCAAACGCCGGACAGCTTCTGCATCTCGGCGATCACCTGCAGGGTCAGCGTGGTCTTGCCGGAGGATTCCGGGCCGTAGATCTCGACCACCCGGCCGCGCGGCAGGCCGCCGACGCCCAGGGCGATGTCCAGTCCCAGCGAGCCGGTCGACACCACCTGGATGTCCTCGATCACCTCGCCCTCGCCCAGGCGCATGATGGAGCCCTTGCCGAACTGCTTCTCGATCTGGGCGAGGGCGGCTTGCAGGGCCTTGGCTTTCTCGGTACTGGCGGCTTTGACGGGGGCGTCCATATCTTTCTCCTTTGGAACTGGGCGCATTATGGCGCAATCTGTATATTCGTACAGTAGTTTAAGCAAGCCCTGCTGCCATTCAATGTCAGTAGGGTCGCGCTCCCTAGAATGTTCATATAACGAGGGGACAAATCATGCGCATCCTGATTGCTGAAGACGACCAAGTGCTGGCCGATGGGCTGTTGCGCTCCCTGCGTGCCTCGGGCTATGCGGTGGATCAGGTCGGCTCGGGCACCGAAGCCGATGCGGCGCTGGCCTCGCATGAGTTCGACCTCGTGATCCTGGATCTGGGCCTGCCCAAGCTGCACGGGCTGGAGGTGCTGCGCAAGCTGCGCGCGCGCGGCGCCTCGATGCCGGTGCTGATCCTGACGGCCGCCGACAGCGTCGAGCAGCGCGTCAAGGGCCTGGATCTGGGCGCCGACGACTACATGGCCAAGCCCTTCTCGCTGCAGGAGCTGGAGGCGCGGGTGCGCGCGCTGACGCGCCGCGGCCTGGGCACGGCCTCCTCCATCATCAAGCACGGCCCGCTGTCCTTCGACGCCACCGGCCGCGTCGCCTACATCAACGACCAGATGGTCGAGCTGTCGGCGCGCGAGCTCTCGCTGCTGGAGGTGCTGCTGCAGCGCGCCGGCCGCCTGGTCAGCAAGGACCAGCTGGTGGAGCGCCTGTGCGAATGGGGCGAGGAAGTCAGCAACAACGCGATCGAGGTCTACATCCACCGCCTGCGCAAGAAGATCGAGCAGGGCCCGATCCGCATCGCCACCGTGCGCGGCCTGGGCTATTGCCTGGAGAAGATCCCCGGATGAGCAGCGCCGCCCGCGGGCCGGAGACCGCCATCGCCCCGGCGGGAGGGTCAGGTCTTGTCTGGGCCGGCCCGGCGCGGCGGTCCGCATGAGCGGCGGGGCCATCTGAATGGCTGGAGACACCGGGCAACGCTCCCTGTTCGGCGAGATCCTCGACTGGATGCTCGCCCCGCTGCTGGTGATCTGGCCGATCAGCGTCGCGCTGACCTGGCTGGTGGCCCAGGGCATCGCCGGCCGGCCCTATGACCGCGAGCTCGGCGAGATGGCGCGCAACCTGGGCCTGCAGGTGGCCACGGCCCAGGCGCCCGAGGGCCGGCGCTCGCGCTACGCGCTGGCCCCCGAGGCCGCCGCCCTGCTGCGCGCCGACGAGGCCGACACGGTCTATTACCAGGTGCTGGGCCTGCGCGGCGAATTCCTCAGCGGCGACCGCCACCTGCCGGTGCCCGAGGCCGAGGTGCCGATCGTGCCCTGGGAGCTGCATTTCCGCGACGACGAGGTCGGCGCCGACAGCGTGCGCGTCGCCTACCTGTGGGTGGCGCCCGAGGGCCAGGCCGGCAGCACCCAGACCATGCTGGTGCAGGTGGCCGAGACCCTGGGCAAGCGCGCGCGCCTGACCAACGAGATCATCAAGGGCGTGATCCTGCCGCAGTTCGTGATCCTGCCGCTGGCGGTGCTGCTGGTCTGGATGGCGCTGGCGCGCGGCATCGCGCCGCTGAACGATCTGCAGCGCCGCATCCGCTCGCGCGAAAGCTCGGACCTGAGCCCGATCGACGAGCGCCGCATCCCCGAGGAGGTGGCGCCGCTGGTGCGCGCGATCAACGACCTGCTGGGCCGGCTCGACCAGTCGCTGGCCAGCCAGAAGCATTTCCTGGCCGATGCCGCGCATCAGCTGAAGACGCCGCTGGCCGGCCTGCGCACCCAGGCCGAGTTCGCCCAGCGCGAGATCGACGAGGGCAAGAGCTCGCCGGCCGAGCTGAAGCGCTCGCTGCAGCAGATCGCGCTGTCCAGCCAGCGCGCAGCCCATATGGTGAACCAGCTGCTGGCAATGGCGCGCGCCGAGGACAAGGAGCATGCGGCGCGGCGCGTCGAGGTCAATCTCTCCGAGCTGGCGATGGAGACCGTGCGCGACTTCGTGCCGCGCGCCATGGACAAGCGCATCGATCTCGGCTTCGAGGGGCCCGACGCCAGCCAGAGCGCGCTGCGCATCGAGGGCCACCCGCTGCTGATCCGCGAGCTGATCCGCAACCTCGTGGACAACGCCCTGCTCTACACGCCGCCGGCCGGCACGGTGACGGTGCGCGTGGTCGAGGATCCCTTCGGCCAGGTGAGCGTGCTGCAGGTCGAGGACTCCGGCCCCGGCATTCCCGAGAGCGAGCGCGAGAAGGTGTTCCAGCCCTTCTACCGGGCTCTGGGCACCAATGTCGACGGCTCGGGCCTGGGCCTGGCCATCGTGCGCGAGATCGCCCAGCAGCACGAGGCCGAGATCGACCTGGACGAAACCCGGCAGCGCCGCTCCGGCGTGGCCGAGCCCGATGGCCAGGGCGCCGGCGCCCGCTTCACGGTGCGCTTCCATGCGCACCCGCTCAAGGCCGAGGACTAGGACCTAGGACCTAGGACTGGATGAAGCGCCGGCTCTTGGAGATCGACATCAGCAGCCCCAGGCCGAAGCCCAGGGTCACCATGGCCGTACCGCCATAGCTGATGAAGGGCAGCGGCACGCCCACCACCGGCAGGATGCCGCTGACCATGCCCATGTTGACAAACACATAGGTGAAGAAGGACAGGGTCACCGCGCCGGCCATCAGGCGGGCGAACAGGCTGGGCGCGTCCGAGGCGATCATCAACCCGCGCAGGATCAGCGCGGTGAAGCCGGCCAGCAAGGCCAGCGCGCCGGCCAGGCCGAACTCCTCGCCATAGGCGGCGAAGATGAAATCGGTGGTGCGCTCGGGAATGAACTCCAGATGGGTCTGCGTGCCCTTCATGAAGCCCTTGCCGGTGATGCCGCCGGAGCCGATCGCGATCTCGCCCTGGATGATGTGGAAGCCCTTGCCCAGCGGGTCCTTGGTCGGGTCCAGCAGGGTGCAGACGCGGTTCTTCTGGTATTCGCGCAGCACCGGCCAGGTCACGTCGGGCTGGCAGATCGCGTCCTCGCTCATCACCAGGGCCGTGATCGCCACCGCGCCGGCCAGCATGGCGGGGATGATCAGCTTCCAGGACAGGCCGGCGAAGAAGATCACGTACAGGCCCGCCGACAGCACCAGGATGGCCGTGCCCAGGTCGGGCTGCTTGGCGATCAGGCCCACCGGAATGCCCAGCAGCACGAAGGCGGCGACGAAGTCGGGCAGGCGCAGCTGGCCCTCGCGCTTCTGGAACCACCAGGCCAGCATCAGCGGCACGGCGATCTTCAAGAGCTCCGAGGGCTGGATCACCATGCCCACATTGAGCCAGCGCGTCGCGCCCTTCTTGGTGATGCCGAACAGCGCCGTGGCCAGCAGCAGGGTGACGCCCACCGTGTAGAGCGGGATCGCCAGCGCCATCATGCGCTGCGGCGGAATCTGCGCCACCACGAAGATGATGGCCAGCGAGAGCAGCATGTTGCGGCCATGGTCGACGAAGCGCGTGCCATGGTCGTAGCCGGCCGAGTACATACACAGCAGCCCCAGGCCCATCAGCCAGGCGATCGCCAGCAGCAGCGGCAGGTCGAAGCCCTGGAACCAGGGCTTGAAGCGCTGCCACCAGGTGGGCTTGCTGAGGACGGCGCTCATCGCGAGGCTCCCGAGGCCGGTTTGCCCGCGGCGGCCGGTGGCGCCGCCATGGCGGATGAGGGTGCGGAAGCCGCCGAGGCCGCCAGCGGCGCGCTGGCCGCCGCCTGGCCCGGCAGCGGCACCTGGTCGGCGCGGCGCGGCTGGCCGATCGGCGCCATGGTCTGGCCGAGCTGGGTCTTGGCGATGTCTTCCTCGCTGGGGTACTGGCCCATGAGCATGTAGTCGAACACGCGGCGCGCGATCGGTGCGGCCGAGCTGGAACCCCAGCCGGCGTTCTCGACGATCAGGGCCAGGGCGATGGTCGGGTTCTCCGCCGGCGCGAAGGCGACGTAGAGCGAATGGTCGCGCTTGCGCTCGTCGGCCTTGACGTCCTTGTACTTCTCGCCCGCGCGCAGACCCACGGCCTGGGCCGTGCCGGTCTTGCCGCCGCTGGTGTAGCCGGCGCCGGCAAACACCTGGCGCGAGGTACCCTCCAGGGTCACGCCGTTCATCGCATTGCGTATCACCTCGACATTCTCGGGCTTCAGCGGCAGCGGCTCCAGCGCGTCGCTGGCGACGCGGCGCCGCTCATGCTTGACCACGTCCTCGATCTCGCGCACCAGGCGTGGCTTGAAGCGCTGGCCGCCGCTGGCGATGGTCGAGTAGGCGGTGGCCATCTGCAGCATCGTGAAGTTGTTGTAGCCCTGGCCGATGCCCAGCGAGATGGTCTCGCCGGCGAACCATTTCTGGTTCGCGGGACTCCTGGCGAAGTAGCGCCGCTTCCAGTCCTGCGAGGGCAGCACGCCGGTGACCTCGCCCTGCAGGTCGATCTCGGTCTTGCGGCCCAGGCCGAAGGGCTCCAGCTGATCGTGGATCAGGTCCACGCCCATCTCGTTGGCCAGGCTGTAGAAATACACATTGGACGAGGTGACGATGGCCAGGCGCATGTCCTTCGGTCCGGCCCGGTCGGTCTCCGGGCTGCTGAAGGTGCGGCCGCCGAAGCTGTAGGTCAGGTTGTCCTGGATCACCACATTGGGCGCGCGCTTGCCCGAGTTCAGCGCCGCCATCGCCATCAGCGGCTTGAAGGTCGAGCCGGGCGGGTAGGTGCCGCGCAGCGCACGGTTCAGCAGCGGCTTGTCGGGGTTCTCGTTCAGATCGCGCCAGTTGTCGGCGTCGATGCCGTCGACGAAGAGATTGGGGTCGAAGGTCGGCTTGGAGACGAAGGCCAGCACCTCGCCGTTGCGCGGGTCGATCGCCACCAGGGCGCCGCGGCGGTCCTTGTAGAGCTCCTCGACCAGGGCCTGCAGCTTGATGTCGATCGACAGCACCAGGGTGTTGCCCGGCGTCGGCGGCCGGTAGGCCAGGCGCCGCACCGCGCGGCCGGCGGCGCTGGTCTCCATCTGCTCGAAGCCGGTGATGCCGTGCAGCTCGCGCTCGTAGTTCTGCTCCAGGCCCAGCTTGCCGATGTACTCGGTGCCGCGGTAGTTGGCGATGTCCTCTTCTTCCCAGTCGTCCATGGCCTTCTTCTCGGCCTGGTTGATGCGGCCGATATAGCCGATCAGGTGGCTGCCCACCTCGCCCAGCGGATAGCTGCGGAACAGCCGCGCCTTGATCTCGACACCGGGGAAGCGGAAGCGCTGCGCCGTGAAGCGGGCCACTTCGGCGTCGCTGAGCTTGGTGCGGATGGGCAGGGATTCGAAGCTCTTGCCCTCCTCCATCAGGCGCTTGAAGCGGCGCCGGTCGCGCGCCTGGATTTC
>Ga0255338_1003165_pt1 | contig 20664 bp, 13 predicted proteins | sample MeOH1_35cm_T4_19_FD_203715 | JGI IMG/M metagenome (GOLD analysis project Ga0255338, IMG submission 203715) | Sandy soil microbial communities from University of British Columbia, Vancouver, Canada - MeOH1_35cm_T4_195 | ecosystem: Engineered > Artificial ecosystem > Sand microcosm > Unclassified ...
GGGCTCCCAGGAGTTGCCCCCGGTCGAAGCCCCCACGGGCAAGAAGGTGGCCGTCATCGGCGCGGGCCCCGCGGGCCTCACGGTGGCCGGCGAGCTCATCAAGAAGGGCCACCGCGTCACGGTCTACGATGCCCTCCACAAGCCCGGCGGCGTGATGCTCTACGGCATCCCCGAGTTCCGCCTGCCCAACAAGATCGTGGACCAGGAAGTGGAGACCCTCCGCCGCCTGGGCGTGAAGTTCGTCATGAACACCCTCGTGGGCCGCAGCATGACCCTGGACGACCTCCGCCAGGACCATGACGCCATCTTCATGGGCACCGGCGCTGGCCTGCCCAAGATGATGGGCATCCCGGGCGAGGAGTACAAGGGCGTCTACACCGCCAACGAGTTCCTCACCCGCATCAACCTCATGCGCGCCGATCTCTTCCCCGAGTACTCCACGCCGGTGACGGTCGGGAAGCACGTCATCATCGTGGGTGCGGGCAACACCGCCATGGACGCCTCCCGCGCCGCCCGCCGCATGGGCGCCGAGCATGTGACGGTGGTCTACCGCCGCACCGTGAAGGAATCCACGGCCCGCAAGGAAGAGCTTGAGCACGCGATGGAGGAAGGGGTCGAATTCAAGTACCTCACCACGCCCGTGCAGCTCCACGGCAACGACAAGGGCTGGATGACCCACGCCGAATGCGCCGTCATGGAACTGGGCGAGCCCGGCCCCGACGGCCGCCGCAGCCCCAAGATGACCGATGAGCGCATCATGATCCCCTGCGACACCCTGGTGGTGGCCCTCGGGTTCGATGTGAACCCCCTCATCGCCCAGACCGACAAGGGCCTCAAGACCCTCAAGGGCGGCGTTGTTGTGGTCGACAACGAAACCGGCGAGACCTCCCTGCCCGGCGTCTTCGCCGGTGGCGACGTCATCACCGGCGGCGCCACGGTCATCCTGGCCATGGGCCAGGGGCGCCGGGCGGCGGCGGCCATCCACAGTCGCCTCATGGGGGAACCCCAGGTCGCGGTCTGACCACTCGACCGGGTTGTGATGAATATTGACCCATCCATCAGATATGATGGGCGTGCTGTATTGCCCGTTCTGAAATGCCATTGCCTGTCCTGAAATCTATCCTCGGATGCGCCCCGCGTACCACCCCCGGAAGGAGCGAACCATGAGCCAGCGCTTGATGAAGACCCTGGATGGGAACGAGGCCACCGCCTCGGTCGCCCATCGACTCAGCGAAGTCATCGCCATCTACCCCATCACGCCCTCCTCGAACATGGGCGAGTGGGCGGACGAATGGAGCTCCCAGGGCAAGACCAACGTCTGGAAGACCATCCCCTCGGTCATCGAGATGCAGTCCGAGGGCGGCGCCGCCGGCGCGGTCCACGGCGCCCTCCAGGCCGGCAGCCTCACGACGACCTTCACGGCGTCCCAGGGCCTGCTCCTGATGATCCCGAACATGTACAAGATCGCCGGCGAGCTGACGCCCTTCTGCATGCACGTGACGGCCCGCACCCTGGCCGCCCACGCGCTCAGCATCTTCGGCGACCACTCGGACGTGATGTCCTGCCGCATGACTGGCTTCGCCATGCTGTCTTCGGAGAGCGTGCAGCAGGCCCACGACTTCGCGGCCATCTGCCACGCCGCCACCCTGCACAGCCGCATCCCCATCATGCACTTCTTCGACGGCTTCCGCACCAGCCACGAGGTCGCCAAGATCGAGATCCTCAACGATGAGGATCTGCGCCACATGGTGCCCGACGAGTTGGTGGCCAAGTTCCGCAAGTCCGCCCTGACGCCCGATCATCCGGTGATCCGCGGCACCGCCCAGAACCCCGACACCTTCTTCCAGGCCCGCGAAGCCTGCACTCCCTACTACAAGGCCTTCCCCGCCATCGTGCAGCAGGAGATGGACCGCTTCGGCGCCATGACCGGCCGCAACTATCGGCTCTACGACTACTACGGTCACCCCGAGGCCGAGCGCGTCGTGGTGATCATGGGCTCCGGCTGCGACGTCACCCACGAGTACGTGGAGTGGGCCGTCAAGCAGGGCGAGAAGGTCGGCGTCCTCAAGGTCCGTCTCTTCAGGCCCTTCGCCATCGAGGAATTCGTCCGCGCCCTGCCCGCCTCCGTGAAGAAGATCGCCGTCATGGACCGCTGCAAGGAGCCCGGTTGCCCCGGCGATCCCATGCACATGGACGTGATCGCCGCCCTGCGCGAGGGCCGCGAGGAAGGCCACACGACCCTCGATCCCATCGTCGTGGGCGGCCGCTACGGCCTGTCCTCCAAGGAATTCACCCCCGCGATGGTCCAGGCCATCTATGAGAACCTGGCCCAGGACAAGCCGAAGAACCACTTCACCATCGGCATCATGGACGACATCAGCCACAGCTCGCTGACCTACGACGCCAGCTTCGACGTCGAGCCGAGCGACGTGACCCGCGCCCTCTTCTACGGCCTGGGCGCCGACGGCACGGTGGGTGCCAACAAGAACTCCATCAAGATCATCGCGGAAGAGACCGACAACTACGGCCAGGGCTACTTCGTCTACGACTCCAAGAAGTCCGGCGCCATCACCATCAGCCACCTGCGCTTCGGACCCCGCCCCATCAAGAGCGCCTATCTGGTGACCAAGGCGAACTTCATCGCCTGCCACCAGACCAGCTTCCTCGACAAGTACGAAATGCTGGAGACCGCCGTCCCCGGCGCCACCTTCCTGCTGAACACGCCCCACAGCAACGAGACCGTGTGGGACACCCTGCCGAAGGAAGTGCAGGAGGCCATCGTCGAGAAGCAGCTCAAGTTCTACGTGATCGACGCCTATGAAGTGGCCAAGAACACCGGCATGGGCGTGCGCATCAACACGATCATGCAGACCTGCTTCTTTGCGATCAGTGGCGTGCTGCCCCGCGAGGAGGCCATCGCCCAGATCAAGAAGGCCATCAAGAAGACCTACGGCAAGAAGGGCGACGCCGTCGTCCAGCAGAACTTCCTGGCCGTGGACGAGACCCTGGCCCACCTCCACGAAGTGAAGGTTCCCGCGGCCGTCAGCTCCGCCCGCGTGCGGCCGCCGATGGTCTCCGCCGAGGCCCCGGACTTCGTCCAGCGCGTCACGGCCGTGATGATGGAAGGCAAGGGTGACCTGCTGCCCGTCAGCGCCTTCCCCATCGACGGCACCTGGCCCGTGGGCACCACGAAGTGGGAAAAGCGCAACATCGCGCTGGAAATCCCCGAGTGGGACGCCTCCATCTGCATCCAGTGCAACAAGTGCGCGATGGTCTGCCCCCACGCCGCCATCCGTGCCAAGGTCTACGACCCCGCGGCCATGGCCGGCGCCCCCGGCACCTTCAAGGGCGTGGACTACAAGGGCCCCGAGTACAAGGGCCAGAAGTACACCATCCAGGTGGCGCCCGAGGATTGCACCGGCTGCACCCTCTGCGTGGAAGTCTGCCCCGCGAAGGACAAGAGCAACCCCAAGCACAAGGCCATCAACATGGTCGCCCAGGCGCCCCTGCGCGATGCCGAAGTGGCCAACTACAAGTTCTTCCTCGAACTGCCTGAGGTCGACCGCACCACGGTGAAGCTGGACGTGAAGGGCACGCAGTTCCTCGAGCCCCTCTTCGAATACAGCGGCGCCTGCTCCGGCTGCGGCGAGACGCCCTACATCAAGCTGCTCACCCAGCTCTTCGGCGACCGCACCCTCATCGCCAATGCCACGGGCTGCTCCAGCATCTACGGCGGCAACCTGCCCACCACGCCCTACACCACGAACAAGGACGGCCGCGGTCCCGCCTGGGCCAACAGCCTGTTCGAGGACAACGCGGAATTCGGCCTGGGCATGCGGCTCTCCGTGGACAAGCACCAGGAGTTCGGCCTCGAGCTGATGCACCGCCTGGGCTCGAAGCTCGGCGATGAGCTCGTCGCCGGCCTCGCCACCGCCGACCAGACCACCGAGGCCGGCATCAAGGCCCAGCGTGAGCGGGTCGAGATCCTCAAGCAGAAGCTCGCAGTCCTCGCCGAGCCCGAAGCCAAGATGCTCTACGACGTGGCCGACTACCTGGTCAACAAGAGCGTCTGGATCGTGGGCGGCGACGGCTGGGCCTACGACATCGGCTACGGCGGACTGGACCACGTCCTCGCCTCCGGCCGCAACGTGAACGTGCTGGTGCTCGATACCGAGGTCTACTCCAACACGGGCGGCCAGGCCTCCAAGGCCACGCCCATGGGCGCGAGCGCCAAGTTCGCCATGGCCGGCAAGGCCATGCCCAAGAAGGACCTGGGCATGATCGCCATGTCCTACGGCGGCATCTACGTGGCCAAGGTCGCCTTCGGCTTCCGCGACGCGCAGACGGTCAAGGCCTTCCAGGAAGCCGAGTCCTACAACGGCCCCAGCCTCATCCTGGCCTACAGCCACTGCATCGCCCACGGCTACGACCTGGCCCACGGCTGCGATCAGCAGAAGCTGGCCGTGGATTCCGGCCACTGGCCGCTCTTCCGCTTCGACCCCCGCCGCCTGGACAAGGGCGAGGTGCCGCTGCAGATGGATTCCGGCGCGCCGAAGGTGCCCATGCTCCAGTACGTCCGCAACGAGACCCGCTACCGCATGGTCGAGCAGCAGAATCCCGAGCACTTCCAGAAGCTCATGGCTCAGGCCCAGCTCGACACCACCAACCGGTACTCCGTCTACGAGCAGCTCGCCAAGCTGTCCGTCGCGGCCAAGAGCTGAAGGGGGACGCCATGAATCTCTCGACCACCTACCTCGGCCTCAAGCTCGCCCATCCCCTGATGGCGGGCGCCTCCCCCATGGTTGACGACATGGGCATGGTGAAGCGCCTCGAAGATGCCGGCGCCTCCGCCATCGTCATGCACTCCCTCTTCGAGGAGCAGATCACCCGCGAAGAGCAGGGCACCATCATGGACATGGAGCTGTCTGCGAATTCCAGTGCCGAAGCCATCTCCTTCTTCCCCAAGCCCGACGAGTTCCGCCTGGGCCCCGAGAAGTACCTGGAGCAGCTCCGCCGCATCAAGGCGGCCGTGGCCGTTCCGGTCATCGCCTCCCTGAACGGGACCACCCCCGCGGGCTGGCTGCACTACGGCAAGCTCATGCAGGAGGCCGGGGCCGATGCCCTGGAGCTGAACGTCTACTACCTGGCCATGGATCCCGCAGAGACCGCCGCAGCGGTCGAGAAGCGCACCCTCGACATCGTGCGCGCCGTGAAGTCCGAGGTGACGATCCCCGTCGCGGTGAAGCTCTCCCCCTTCTTCTCCTCCCTGGCGCACTTCGCCGGGGAGCTGGAAGCGGCCGGCGCCGATGGCCTGGTGCTCTTCAACCGCTTTTTCCAGCCCGACATCAACGTGGAGGAGCTGACCGCCGAACCCAGCCTGCAGCTGTCGGGCCCCGAGGATCTGCTGCTCCGCCTGCGCTGGCTGGCCGTGCTGCATAACCACGTGAAGGGCAGCCTCGCCGTCACCGGCGGCGTCCACGATGGCATCGGCGCCCTCAAGGCCGTCATGGCCGGTGCGGACGCGGTGCAGATGGTGTCCGCGCTTCTCATCCACGGCCCTGAACGCCTGGCCCAGTCCCGCGCGGCCCTGGCCGAGTGGCTGGAGGAGCACGAGTACGAGTCCCTGGCCCAGGCCCGGGGCAGCATGAGCCTCCAGAAATGCCCGAACGCCCAGGCCTTCACCCGCGCAAACTACATGCGCATCCTGAATGGGTGGAAGGCTTAGATCCCTTTCCTGCCTTCAAGACCCCCGGGCGACCGGGGGTCTTGGGCATTGTGAAAGAAATCACACTCTTTGAATGTGATTGACCTGAACATCGTCTATCATTCAGGATCGAATCATCTTCCATCCCGCGTAGGTGACCATGCTCCCACTGTCCCAATCCTCCGGTTATGCCGTCCTGGCCATGAGCTGCCTTGAGGATCCCGGTGGCAAGCCCACGCTGGTGGTGGATGTGGCCGCCCGCACGGGCTTCCCCCGCCCCTACCTCTCCAAGATGATCCACAAGCTGGCGAAGGTGGGCCTGGTGATGGCCAAGCGCGGCAACAAGGGCGGCGTGGTGCTGGCCCTGGCCGCCAAGGAGATCACCCTCGACCTCATCGCCGAGGCTGTGGATGGCGCCGAGTGGCGCAATCAGTGTCTGCTGGGTTTCAAGGATTGCTCCGACGAGCGCGCCTGCCCTGCCCACACCTTCTGGAAGTCCGAGCGCGACCACATCCACCGCTGCCTGAAGGACATCTCCCTGGAGGAGATCCGCACCTTCGAGCAGCAGAGCCGCACCTGGCGCCTGGCCGATGCGCTTCCCGAAAAGAAGCTCAAGCCCCGACCCAAGAAGGCCGCCAAGCCCGCGGGAGCAAAGGCCCCCGCCCGCAAGCCCGCTGCCGCGAAGACCCTCGCCAAGAAGGCCTAGCACGACGCATCTACGTCAAAGGGCCCCGCTCCAGCGGGGCCCTTTGACATCCGGCGCTCAGGCGAGGCCGTGGTCGGCGCGGAAACGCTCCACCCCGGGATCATGGTGGCGGGACATGTCCGCCAGGGTGACGGACCGCAGGCGCACCAGGATCTCGGCCAGGGTGTCCTTCCAGTAGTCATGGAGGACGCAGGGCGTATCATCCGTGCAGCCCGCCAGGCCCATCAGGCAGCGCTTGCGCCAGGCTACGCCGTCGATGGCTTCGGAGAGATCCTCCAGCGTGATCTCCGCGGCCGGCTTGGCCAGGACGACACCGCCGTGATGCCCTCTCCGGGCATTGACCAGGCCTTTCTTGGCCAGCTTGTGGACGAGCTTCGACAGATAGGACCTCGGGATGCCGGTGTAGTCCGCCACGGACTCCACCAGGACCGGTTGCCCCCCGGGCTCCTGGAGGCATCGCATGGCGCGCAGCGCGTAACCGGTGGTCTGGGACAAAGGCAGCACATGTACCTCCTGGAAGAAAGGTTCTTTCGGAGTCTCTTCAATGAGGATCATCCGGTAATCTAACGAGTCAACCACCCTTGTGACTTGCGTCACCATCTAGGTGTTGATTGGAAAAGACCAGCAAATGGACCCCGGGTAGGAAGGCGCGGATCCCTTGCCCCCTCCCCGCTGATCCAGGCCCCGACCATCGCTCCCACCGACCGGTAGACCAGCAGCAGGACGGGCAGACCGATAGCCTGCTTCGCGGGCGTGGGGGCCCGTGAAGCGGGGTTCACCGGCCAGGTCAGGATCGGTGCGGGAACGTCCGGCTGGTCGGCTAGCGGACCGGTCCCGCCTGCTTGGCGACGACCTTGTCCTTGATCCTCGCGTAGACCTCGGCGGAGACGATGTTGCGCGTGAGGAGGTGGGCCTTGGAGCGGTAGGGCCGTCCCGCGATGATCTTGGCGGCCAGCTCCTCCGGAATGCCCAGCATGAAGCCCAACTCGTTCTTGGTGGCGCCATTGATATCCACCGGCTTCAGCTTCCCCTTCGCTGTGGTGTTGGCTGCCGGCGCCTTGCCCTGGGGGGCCGGCTTGCCTTCGGCCGCCACCGGCTGCCCGGCGGCCAGCAGGAGCAGCGCAGCAGCCAGGGCAGTCCTGAAGATGCGGATCGTCATGGGTGGTCTCCGTGCGGGGCGCGCAAAACCCCGGGAAAGATGAACACAAAAACGACCCGGATACGGTCACGTCCCCGGGTCGTCTCGATTGCGGGGAGGGCGGGGCAAGCCGCGCCCTCCCCGGGCCATGGCCTTACTTGTGGACCGCGACGGGGTCGAACTGGGACCCGGCGCCATGACAGGTGGCGCAGGCTTCTCCAGCCACGTTCAGGGCGCTGCGGTTCACCAGGATCTGGCCACCGTTCGTGACCATGTGAGCCTTCGCGGGAGCGCTGTCGTGGCAGGTGACACAGGCAGCCGTGAACGGGGTGATCATCTTGTCGGTCGCGCTGACGGTACCCAGCGACGTCTTGGCATCCGCGGGGGTCACGATGGCCCCGTTGTCGGCCAGTTCGCGGCTGGCGAACAGCTTGCCCGTGGTGGGCAGGTTGTAGCCCGTGGGCGTGTGGCAGCTCTGGCAGTTGCTCAGGATGCCGGGGAAGCCGACATTGCCGCCATTGACGATGGTGATCGCCCCAGGCGTCCGGTCGCGGACGATCTTGATCGGGCTGGTGCGATCCGCCCCGGCGTGGATGCCGTGGATCATGTCCTTGAAGTTGTTCGTGGTCTGGGGGAAGGTCAGGGCGAAGTTCGAGCCGGCGACGACCGGGTTGGGGATGGTGATGCCCCATGAGGCCAGGCTGGCGGTGTCCTTGGCACTGAACAGGCCTGCCGCACGGTAGGTCTCGAGGGTGGTGTCCGAGATGCCGCGGCCGCTGGTGGTGAGGCCGGGAACGTGGCAGGTGACGCAGACCTGGACTTCGTAGACGCGGTTGCCGCCGTGGCCCTCGAACCACTCGTGGCACTTGGCGCACTTGGCGGAATCGATGACGGTGCGACGGGCGGTGTCACCCGTGACGGCCTTGACCACCGAAATGGTGTGGCGGGCGGCCGCCGGGCTGACCTGGGTGTAGTAGCCCTGCAGCGCGACGGAACGCAGCGTGGCGGTGGCAGGGAAGGCATTGAGGATGGTCGCAGTGTAGTAGCCGTTGGCATCCGCGGTGGCGGACATCGTGCCGGAGGTCAGGGCCTTGTTGGTGTCCAGCAGGTTGGCGATGGAGACCGTCAGGGGCTGGCCATTGGCGCGGCCTAGGTTGTTGTAGTCGGCCGGAGCGACGATGCCGTCCTGGTCCTGGGCATAGGCCATCAGGAAGCTGGGGCCGCCGGTGAAGCCCGTGAGGGAAGCCGTCAGGCCCGCGGCTGCGGGATTGAAGGTGACGGCGGTTCCGTCAGCCTTGATCTTGAACACGACTGTCGCGGTGGTACCGGTGACGGCGGCGGACTTGATCTCATAGGTGAAGTTCACCAGGCCGGCGGCGACCGTCGGGTTGTGGGGCGTCACATTGAGGGTCATGTGGTAGGTCTTGATCGCGGCTGAATCGTGGCAGATGGTGCAAGCCGCATCATCGGCCTGAGGAACGGTGGTGCCCGGCATGTGGTTCACGCCCGTGGCGAAGTTCACCTGGTCGTGGCAGGTGCCGCAAGCCAGACGGCTGGGCTTGAGGTTCCAGTTCTGGGCCTGGGCCACGCCATCGTGGCACTTGGAGCACATGCGCTGACCACCATCCAGCATCGAGTAGCCGAGCTTCTCGAACTTGACATTGGCGTAGTTGTAGCCGTCCTTGGTCAGTTCGGCACCCATGTGGATCCGGTGGGCCATGGCGGTCAGGTCGCCCACGGCGCCGCCATTGATCTTGCGCTGGCCGGCGACCGCGTCGTAGCCCGTGGCCGTGGTGGTCGCTTCGGCATAACCGAACTTGCGCTGATCGGTGTGGCAGACCGCGCAGTAGCGCACTTCCACGCGACCGCCGCCATGGAAGGCGAGCTTGTCATGGCACTCGTTGCAGTTGCTGATGGAGACGACATCGCGGTTGTCCGCTCCGGCAGCCAGGGGGGCGCCCGTGGCAGGCACGAAATCGTAGATCGCGTTGACGGGGTTCTCCAGGTTGACGGAGGGTGTGACGGTCACGGCATTGGCGGTGTTGCTGCCGGTCCCGCGGGCCGCGCCGGAGAACTGGATGGTCAGGCGGTGGACCAGGCTTGGCGTGTAGGTCACGTCGCCCAGGTCAGCCTTGGCACTGGGGGCGGTGTAGGTCGCCGCATCCAGAGCCGCCTGGACCTTGGTGATGTCGCGGTAGAAGGTGTACTTGTACGTGCCGTCGCCGTTGTCCACCAGGGTGCCGGTGTTGTCGGTGGTGGGCCGAGTCGGAGCGGCAGCTGCGGTGGTGGTCGGAGTGCTGGTCACGATGTAGCTGACCCACTTGCTGGGGGCCTTGGTCGTGGCATCCTGCGGCACCAGTTTCGCCATGGCGAAAGCCAGGTTGGGGTAGCTGGGCACAACAGCGGTGGAGCTCTTCGCGGTGAAGGCACCGAGGCCCTTGATGGGGAGCCCGGCGGCATCGGTCATCTGGAAGCTCACCACCGGGGCAGCGCCCATGGTGACGCCCGTGATCTTGACGGTGGCCTTGAGGGCGGACCATTGCTCCGGGGTCAGCTTGGAGACATCGGTCATGGCGACGGCGTTGGTCCCGTTGGTTCCATTGGTCCCGTTGGTCCCGTTGGTTCCATTGGTGCCGTTCGCACCGGCTGGGCCCGACTTGCCGTCGCAGGCGATGAGCGCCAGGAGCATCGTGGTGGCGGCGATGGCGCCGCAGAGTTGTTTCAAAGGTCTTGGTTGCATGCTTCATTCTCCTTTGGGGGAGTCAAACGGTGGTGGTGGGGGTAGGGGAAGGGTTTCCAGCTGATCAACGAAGTGGCACCTCCTGCGGGGACAGGGTCGGAACGGGCTTCTTCCGGCCGCGGAGGATCATGGATGCGGCGCGACGGCCCGTACCGGCGGCGGACTGTGACACAAACAACACACGCACCTCCCGGGAGGAGAGTTCCAGCGGGGATTCACCAATGATGATCTACCGGTAATTTAATGAGTCAATCACCCTTGTGACGCTTGTCACCGACTGGTCATGAATTGTAAAAACAAACTTAATTATCAAATTTCGCAAATCTTTTCTCACCTCTATATCGTTTGATTTCCGGTGCCCTCGCCCGGGGCCGCGAAGGTGCCAGACCTTCGGTGACTCACTGACTCTGACGCTGCAAACGAGAAGGCCCCATGGTCGACCGGCGGCCTTTCAACTTGGTGCGCGCCGGGGGCTGGCCATAGAGGCGGGGAGGAGCCACAGAAAGAGGACCCGGCGCTGGACGGCGTCCGGGTCCTCGTTCCTGGCGGGTGTTCGTTACCGGGGCGCGGACTGCGCCCCGGCGGGGGACGTCACTTGAAGGTCATGTGGACAGCCTTGATGTCGGCCGTGCGGCCGGCACCGTGGCAGACCATGCACTGCTCGACCTTGAGGAGCGCGGTGGCTCGGGGCTCGTAGAAGGCGCCGCCGTTGCCCCGGAAGTGGGCGATCTCCGCCGCGGAGTCATGACAGGCGGAGCAGGCCCCGGTGATCGGCGAGGTCACCAGGGTGGTGGCCGCCGCGTCGGTGTAGTTCACACCGGGAACGGTGGGCGTGGTCTTGAAATCGGTCGCGTAGCCAGAGCCGTAGGCGGTGCCGGGGGTGATGAAGGGGGAGATGGCGACGTTCACCGGGTTGGTGAAGTCGATCGCATCGGTGGCCACACCCACATAAGTGATGAGGGTGGGGTTCGTGGCAGACACCGCATCCCCCACCTTCTTGGTGGTGCCGGTGGCGACGGTCGTCCAGAGCAGGTTGGGGAGCGCGGCCGCGTTGGTGCTGTTGCTGAAGTCGTACGAGCCGGCCACGTGGCAGGCTTCGCAGTTGTTCAGGATGGCCGGGTAGGTCACTTCCCAGTACTTGTCGCCAGCGCTGGCTTCCCAGGAGAACTTGTTGGCCCGCTTGTCGGCGGCATGGATGGCGTGGACCGCCTCCTTGATGTTCACACCCCAGCCGCTGTTGACGCGGTTGACGGTGTGGCAGAAGGTGCAGGTCGGCGCATCGTTGCGCTGACCGGCATGGTAGACCTTCTCAGTGAAGATCCCCAGGGTGGCGTGGCAGTCGTTGCACTTCTGGTTGGAGACGATGGCGCGGCGAGCCGTCTGGCCACTGATGAGCTTGGTTGCATTCGGCGCCGGAACGCTCACGCCACCCTGCTTCTTGCCATCCGTGTTGTAGGCGTAACCCGCGACGTTCGTCTGGGTGAACGGCTGGGTCGTACTCAGACCATAGGTGTAACCGATACCGCCGAGCATGTTGGTGGCGGTGGCGGGGATCTTCACGCCGGTCAGGGTGAGCGTGTAGTAGCCGCTGGCATCGGGACCGGTCACGGTGCCCGCGCCGGTGCCGGTGGCGGTCTTGTTCCAGATGTTGCGGACGTAACCACTGACCGTGGCATTCCAGTCGGCCGGGGTGGCGATACCGTCCTGAGGAACAGAGAAGGCCAGGTAGACGCTGGGGCCGCCCACGAAGTTGGGCCACAGCTCCACGGTGGCGTCCGCCGCGGCGGGGGCCGTGTTGAAGGCGACCGCCGTGCCATCCTGCAGGAAGCGGAACTTGAACACCGGCTGGGAGCTGGCATTCAGCGAGACGCTGTTGAGGTCCCAGCTGGGCTTGATGGCGGCGGCCGGGAGGGTGTTCGTGTAGCCGGCGACGTACGAAGCGTTGGTGTTGTTGTTGCCGGTGGTGGGATTCAGGTAGATGTTGTTCGAATTGGGCGCAACCACGGGCGTGTGGATGACCTGCATCTGCGAGGCGCCATGGCAGCTGCCGCAGTTCAGATCGCTGGTCTGGGCGCCGCCCGCGTGGTTGGCGCCGGTGGCCCAGATGATGCTGTCGTGGCAGGCGCCGCAAGCCAGGCGGCTGGGGACGCTGGTCCAGTTGTTACCCTGGGGGGCTGCGGAAGCGCTGTGGCACTTCGTGCAGTTGCGCAGATCCTGCGGGTAAGTCACTTCGTTGTACTTGGTGCCGAACTGGTTGTAGCCCTGGTAGGTGAGGAGCTCGCCCGTGTGGATCTTGTGGATCATGTTGGGGAAGTTGGGCAGCGCCCGATCCTGGAGCCTGGCCGTGAAGATGCCGTAGGCGCCGGGAACGAGGATATTGCCCGTGGCCGGCAGGGACTCGGTGGCGCCGTACTTGTGCTGCTCGGTGTGGCAGACCACGCACAGCAGGACGTCATGGATGGGCGGGAAGTAGTTGGCATGGAAGGCCAGTTTGGTGTGGCAGCTATTGCAGGCCGCCTGGTCGGCGATCACGCGCTGGGTATCCGTGGCGGTGACGGCCTTGCCCGTGGAGGGGATGAAGTCATAGGCCAGGTTGGCGGAATCCAGCGTCTGGACCGTGGTGCCGGGCTGGTTCCCGCCGGCCGTGATGATCAGCCGGTGGGTGAGGGTCGGATCGTAGGTCAGATCGTCCAGGTCGGCCTTGAGGTGGGTGGCGTCATAGACGGTGGCCGCATCCACGTACCCTTTCACCTTGGTGATGTCCAGGGCGAAGGTGTAGGTGTAGGTACCATCCAGGTTGTCCTTCAGGACCCCGTCGTTCTCATGCTCGGCGAAATGGGGCACGGCGGTCTGCCCGGCGGCGGGGGTTTCGGTGACGACGTAGTTCACCCAGCGGCTGGGGCTCCCGCTGGTCCCGGGAACCAGCTTGGCGATCGCGAAGGCGAAATTGGTGTAGGTCCCGTTCGCCGCCTTGGTGGCCAGGCCGCTCACCGGCGTGCCCATGCCATCCGTGAGCGCGAAGGTCACGACGGGCGCGCCGCCCATGGTGACGCTGTTGATCTTTCCCTTGAGGGTCAGGTTCGCCCATTGCTCGCTGGTGAGCTGGGCGGCGTTCAAGGTGATGGTCGGGGTAGTGCCGTTCGTGCCATTCGTGCCGTTCGTACCGTTCGTGCCATTCGTGCCATTGGCACCGGCAGCACCCGACTTGCCATTACAGGCGACGAGCGCCAAGAGCACGGCGGTGGCGGCGATGGCGCCGCAGACTTGTTTCAGGGATCGGTGTCGCATGGTTCATCCTCCTTCAGGAAATCGGACTGCAGATGCATGGACGGAATGGGGAACTGCGGGCGGATCAATCAGAGGGGACCTGACCAAGACCGACCTGTGGGCCATGACGCCGGGACTGTCCGCCCCCCCGAAAGGTGCCGGGGGGTGCAGGGCGCATAACCGGTGGACTGTGGCATGGGAAGCACACCTCCTCGGGCGGCAACTCCATTCGGGGTTTCGACAATGAGGATCCTACGGTAATTTATGCAGTCAACCACCCTTGTGATCTATGTCACGTCCACTGTGACAATCGGTCTGGGCCTGACCAAGGCGGCCCCGCAGGCCGGTACGCGAAAAGGCCCCCGGTTCCCGGGGGCCTTTCTGCCAGAAATCCTGAAGGCTTATTTGGCCTGGGGCTTCACCCCTGGCTGCCGGGCGACGATCCGCTGCCGGAGACTCTGGAAGAGGCCTTCGGGAATGATGTTATTCGTGGCCAGGAAGGCCTTGGACCGGTAGGGACGGCCCGCGATGATCTTGTCCGCATAGGCGTCCGTGATGCCGGGGAGGGTCTTCAGTTGATCCTTGGTGGCGCTGTTGATGTCGATGGCCTTGGCATCCGCTTCCGCCTTGGCCTTGGCCCGCGCCTGGGCCTTCGCCGCCGAAGCCTTCGCCCGGGCCGCCTTGGCGGCCTTGACGTTCTTGGATTCGACCTTCCTTGGCGGCTCGGTGTCCTCCTGGGCCCGGGCCGGGAGGGCGGGAGCGAGCAGGGCCAGGGTGGCCAGAGTCATCTTCAGCAGGGGATTCTTCATGGGGACCTCATGAGCCGGAGGCCGATTTTCCGGCCGTAGCGGCGACCTTGTCAATCGGCCTTGTGGGCGGGGGAGGAGCAGAAAGAGGACCCGGCGCTGGAAGGCATCCGGGTCCTCGTTCATGGCAGGTGCTGGTTGCCAGGACGCGGCAGGCCGCGTCCTGGCAGGGGGCATCACTTGAAGGTCATGTGGACGGCCTTGATGTCGGCCGTGCGGCCGGAGCCGTGGCAGACCATGCACTGTTCGACCTTGAGGAGCGCCGTGGCGCGGGTGTCGTAGAAGGACCCGCCGTTGCCCTTGAAGTGGGAGACGGCCGCCGCGGAATCGTGGCAGGAGGCGCAGGCCGCCGTGATCGGAGAGATCACGAGGTTGGTCCCGGCGACATCCTGGGTGAGCACACCGGTCCCAGCGGCGTAGCTGGGGCCCGTGCCGTAGTTCATGACGTTGTCGGCTACCACATAGGGCGAGAGGGAGAAGTAGCCCGTGGGGTTCGTGGTGGCGTTGTTGTTGTAGATGCCCTTGCCGACGGTGGAGAAGAGCATGTTCGGGATGGCCGCAGCGTTGGTGCTGTTGCTGAAGTCGTAGGAACCAGGAACGTGGCAGGCTTCGCAGTTGTTGAGGATGGCCGGGTAGGTCACGTTTGCGAAGGTGTCCGTGGGGGTGGGGGCGTGCCAGTTGAAGGGCACGGTCCGCTTGCCGCCACCGTGAATGCCGTGGAGGAAGGTGCTGGCATTCGCGCTCCAGGCGCTGCTGGTCTGGTTGGGGTTGTGGCAGAAGTGGCAGGACTCGGCGTTGTTGCGCTCACCCGCGTGGTAGGCGGAGGCGGTGAAGACGCCCAGGGTCTTGTGGCAGTCGTTGCACTTGGCGGTGTCCACGATGTTGCGCCGGGCGGTGGAGCCGCTGACGGTCACGAACTTGTTGGGCGCGGGCACACTGAGCCCACCCAGCATGGTCACGGGGTCGTAGGTGAAATCGGTGTTCCCGAGCTTGGGAACGTTGGTCTGGGTCAGCGACTGGCTGTTCTTGTTGTAGGTGTAGCCGATGCCGCCGCGAATCATGGTGGCGTTGGCGGGAATCGCCACACCGGTCATGGTCAGCGTGTAGTAGCCGGTGGCGTCAGGGCCCGTGAGGGTGCCAGCGCCGGTGCCGGTGCCGGTGCCATTCCAGACCTTCTTGATGTAGGCCGAAGCCGTGGCATTCACATCGGCAGGCGCGGCGATGCCATCCTGCGGCACGGCGAAGGCCAGGTAGACGCTGGGGCTGCCCACGAAGTTGTTCATCATCTCCGTGACCGTGCCGGCCGCGAAGGTGTTGAAGACGACGTCGGAGGTGGTGCCATTGAGGGTCTGCTTGTACTTGAAGGTGAACACCGGATGACGGGTCGCGTCCAGGGTGACACTCTTCAGGTCATAGGCGATCTTGATGGCGCCGGGAGGCAGGTTGTTCGGGTCACTGGCCAGGTAGGAGCCGTTGGTGTAGGCGCCAGTGGCGAACGCGGGGTTGAAGGGCGAGACGGGAATGTGGTTCAGCTTGATGCCAGCCGCGCCGTGGCAGCTGGTGCAGTTCAGGTCGCTGGTCTGGGCGCCGCCGGCGTGGCCGGTGCCGCTCACCCAGTCGATGCCGTCGTGGCAGGCGCCACAGGCCATGCGGCTGGGGTTGGTGCTCCACGCATCACCCTGGGGGGTGGCGGCGATGGACGCGGTGTGGCACTTGGAGCAGTTCCGCAGGTCCTGGGGGTAGGTGACTTCGTTGAACAGGATGTTGGCGTAGTTGTAGCCCGTCTTGCTCAGCTCTTCACCGGCGTGGAGGCGGTGGATGAAGGCGGGGAAGTCGCCCACGGCCAGGCCCTTGATCTTGTAGGTGGAGCCGCTGTAGGTGGTGGTGGTGCCGGCGGCCGCTTCAGCATTGCCGTACTTGCGCTGGTCGTTGTGGCAGACCACGCAGTAGCGGGGATCGATGCGGTTGCCGCCGTGGACTTCGAAGCGGGTGTGGCAGGCGTTGCAGGAGGCCATGTCCACGATGTTGCGCTGCGTGTCGGTGGCCGCGGGGGCCTTGCCGGTGGCGGGCACGAAATCGTAGATGATGTTGGCGGGAGTCAGGATGGGCACGCCGGTGATGCCGCTGTTGGAGGCGTCGGGCGTGTTGGTGCTGGTGCCGCGGGCGTTGCCGCCGATCTGGATGCTGACGCGGTGGGTCAGGGTCGGCTGGTAGGTCACGTCGCCGAGGTCGGTGCGGACCTGGTTCTTGGTGGCATCGTAGGTGTAGGCATCCAGGAAGGCCTGGGCAGCCGTGATGTCGCGATAGAAGGTGTACTTGTAGGAACCGTCGCCGTTGTCGACCAGGGTGCCCGTGTTGTCGGTGCTGGGCTTGCCGGGAGCGGCGGCCGTGGTGGTGGTGGGCATCGTGGTGACGATGTAGTTCACCCACTTGCTGGGGCTGCCGCTGGTGCCGGGGACCAGCTTCGCGATGCTGAAGGCGAAGTTGGTGTAGCTGGGGGCCAGCGCGGTGGAGGACTTGCTGGTGAAGCCGAGGCCGCTGACCGGGGTGCCCTTGCCGTCGGTGACGGTGAAGGTGACTACGGGCTTGGTGCCCATGGTTACGCCGGTGACCGTGCCGTTGAGGGCCATCTGGCCCCACTGGTCAGGGGTGAGCTGGGCGGCGTTCACGGTGATGGTCGCGTTGGTGCCGTTGGTGCCATTGGTACCGTTGGTGCCATTGGTACCGTTGGTGCCGGCGACACCGGCGGGGCCCGACTTGCCGTTACAGCCGATCAGCACCAGGGCGACGGCTGCGGTGGCGATGAGGCCGCAGAGCTGTTTCAAGGGTCGGTGTTGCATGCTGCATTCTCCTTAAGGGGAGTCAAACTGCTGTTGGGTGGGTGGGGTTAAAAACGCTCGGAAGGACTAGCCGAATGGGCACCTCCTATGGAGGTCGTTACGGGAAAGGGTCTGGGTTGGTGGCGGGAGGGCCCGGGATGCGCCCTCCTCTCGACTAGAAGCTCGTGCCGTGGCACAGGGTGTTGTTGAAGCAGCCGGGCGCCGTACCGGCGGGGGCCGGAGTCACGGGCTTGAGCGCGGAGTTCGCCCCGTTGGTGTGGCACTGGGCGCACGCGGGAGCGTTCCCGCCATTCGTGTTGACGTGGCTGGGTGAGACGAACGTGGGACCGCGCCAGGGCGCGTCAGGGTGCGGGGCCTTGGTGTGGCAGGACTTGCAGGAGACGGTGAGGCCATCGGTGTAGTTCGCCCCGTGGCACTTGGTGCAGTAGGCGAGGCCGGAGCCATCGACCACCGTCCCGCCGATCAGCTGGGTCAGGGCCGGCGCGGCCTGGGCCCCGAGGCGACCGTGCTGGCTGGCATTCGCCCAGCCCGCGGGATGGTTCACGCCATTGGTGTGGCAGCTGAAGCAGCTCACCTTCGAGATGCCGCCGGCGGCCGCGGGATCGGACGTGGATCCGTGGCAGGTCCGGCACTGGTCCGGGGCCTTGACGTATTCGGCCCAGTGGACCTGCAGCCAGTTGGCTGGGTGCTGCCCGGTGGTGGCGTTGAGCGGAGCGCCCTTTCCGGCGGTTCCGGCGCATCCCCAGGCAAGAAGCGCGAGGACCATCGCGAAACAGCTTCCTACCATCAACTTAGTTCGGCTCATGGTGTTCCCCTTGGACACGTTTTCAGTTCCTACCGGTGGCAAGCCGCGCACTTCTCGTTGTTGGCCCGGCCATGGCAGGCGTAGCAGCTGGACGGATCCATCTTTCCTTCGATGCGGTGCTGGGTCATGAAGTCGCCCCGGTGCGGCGTCTCCCGGTCAGGCCGGTCGCTGAAGCGAGTGGAAGGCTTCATGGGGACCTTGCCGCCGTGGCAATCCGCGCAGAAGGACTGGGCGTGGCAGGTGGCGCAGGTGTTGGAATCCTGGTTGGCCTGGAAGCGGTGGTCCTTCACGAAAGTGGGCGTGTGATCGAAGGACGCGTACGGCTTGAGGGCGCCCTTGGCCACGTCGTTGCTGTGGCACTCGGAGCAGATGGGACGGCCCGCGCCCAGTTCCTGGGGGTGGGTCGCCGCGAAGCTCGTCTCAGGCGAGATGAGGCTGCACGCCATCAGGACGCCAAGACCCAGCGCGATGCCGATGATCTTGAAAACCGATTTCCGGGCCATTAGCGACCTCCCTTCCGAGCAAAGCCGAACCGGTACTCGGCCCGCAGAAGCCCGCGGGTCTCATGCCTGGCTACCGGGGTGCTTCCGTAGCTGACATCGCCAGACACCTTCACGTTCGAGGTGGCCTGGTAGCCGAGTGAACCGACCACTTCATAGACGTTCCTGATCCCGACAAGGTACGGATTGTCCGTGTCGTAGCGCTGGAGGATGGCGTCCAGGCTCCCGGTGAGCTTGCCCCGGGTGACCATGCCCCAGATGCGGGCTTCCTTGTGGGACAGGCTGCGGTACGGGGTCCTGGGATCCACGAACTTGGTGTTCGCGGCATTCACCCAGTGGCCGCCGACGCCGCCGAGGAAGGTCTTCTCGCTGGAGGCCCAGCGGATCTCGCCACCCGCGCGGTTCACATCGCCGAAGGTTTCACGGTGCATGTGGCGATAGTCGCCCACCAGCTGCACACCCGTGGGGGCGTTCCAGGTGATGCTTCCCCCGATGCCGCGGAACATGTCGTTCTCGTCCTGGCGGAAGAGGGAGGGGAGGTTCGTGCCGGCGAAGTAGTAGAGGAAGTTCCGCTCGGCGTAGTTGCCGGTCACGGTGACCTGGCTCCCGAGCTTCACGGTGGCGGTGTAGTCGTGCTCAGCGATGTTGGTGCGCTCGTTGGCGACGTTGAACACCGTGCGCCCGCGGAGGTCGAAGGCCGAGGCGGGGGCGAGGTGGACGTCGGCGCCCAGCATCTTGCGCGTGTAGTCGACTGCCGAGGGGATATCGAGGTCCTTGGCCGCCTTGGTGCCATCCTGGAGGTAGGAAAGACCGAACTCGCCGACCTTCGGCATGCGCCAGGAAAGGCGGGTGCCGACGATGAAGTCGCGCTGGAACTCGTAGTCGTTCTGGTTCCGGGGATCCACCGTCTTGTAGTAGACCGGCTTCCCGGCGAAAGCCGAAACCGCGAACCCGCCCTTGAGGTCGGTGCGGGCGCTGACGCCATCGATCTGCTCGAAGCCGGTGGCCTGGTTGGCCGTGAAGCGCCCCGCCTTGATCTCGGCGTTGGCCTGGTCGAAGCGGTACTGCAGGTACCCGTAGTTCAGGTAGCCGCCGGACTTCGAGCCATCGAAATTGCTGGCATCGCTCAGGTCCGTCCGGCCCCATCCGAAGAGGTGCAGCGACAGGTTGTCGGTACCCAGCTTGGTGGCATCGATGCCCAGGTACTGGGTGGCCGGGGTGAAGGTGCTCTTGTCAAAGCCCGGCGTCTCCTGCTTCCACATCTGGGCCATGGTGGTGCCGTAGAGGCTCACCTCCTGGCCCCAGGCCGTGGCAGACATCAGGGTGGCAAGCAGGACCACTTGGGTTCGTGGCTTCATGTTTCGCCTCATGCGGTGGCGTGAATGGACCGGGGTGGAATAGCGGAAGGAGCAGGGCTGTGATCTTTGGAAAGGCTTGCCAGTGCGGGCCGGACGCGGGTGAAAGCTGATCCGGGCGTCAGAAACCAAACTATAGCTCTCACTCTGTCGACCTCAAGGGAGTAAATGAAATTTAACTGAATAACTTAATGGTTTAAAAGAAACAAATGATGTTAAATTAATGACAACTAGGTGATTTTTTATTATATTGAAAATAAACATTTTAACAAAAAATTTACATGTGAAATACAGGCACGAAAAATATTAAAGTCAAAACAGGTTTCCCCGGAATGGACAAAGTTGTGACCTTTGCCACTGGGGATAGGTTCCCCGCTCCTGAGCCAGATTCCGGCGCCGGGATGGGCCTTTCTGAAGGGGACAGGCCCCTGAGGCGCCCACCCCCCCTGGCGAGGCTGGTCTTCTGGTCGGACCGCGCTCCCTGTGACCCTGGGCACTGACGGGGCTCTGCATACTTCCCGCTTGGAAAAGGTTGGAGGTTTTCATGGTTCAGAGCACCCTCGCGCTGGGGGTTGAAGCGGTGGGTTGTGCCGCCTTCGATGCCGGCATCAAGGGCGCGTTCGGTTATCCGGGCACGCCATCCACGGAGGGGTTCGAGGCGGTCGAGCTGCTCATCCATGGGGCCCGCGACGGCCGCGTGGCCCAGTGGGCCGCCAATGAGAAGGTGGCCTACGACCTGGCCCTGGGCATGAGCTACACCGGCCACCGCACCCTGGTGACCATGAAGCATGTGGGCCTGAACG
>Ga0255338_1003166_pt1 | contig 20655 bp, 15 predicted proteins | sample MeOH1_35cm_T4_19_FD_203715 | JGI IMG/M metagenome (GOLD analysis project Ga0255338, IMG submission 203715) | Sandy soil microbial communities from University of British Columbia, Vancouver, Canada - MeOH1_35cm_T4_195 | ecosystem: Engineered > Artificial ecosystem > Sand microcosm > Unclassified ...
CGAGAATCGCCTCGAGCAAGTCGCTGTCGACGGCCGCCTGATCATCCAGATCGAGCAGGCCGGTGAGGACGAAACGGACGTCGCGGACGGGGGGCGTGTAGCTGGGCATGGTCGCCGGTTAGCGCCGCTCAGCCTTCGAGGCGAGTCAGACCCTCGCCATCGAGCGCGCGATAAAAGCAGCTGCGCGCGCCCGTGTGGCAGGTGGGACCCGCGGGACTGACCTTGAGCACCAGCGCGTCCTGGTCGCAATCGACGAGGATCGACTCGACCCTGAGCACGTGACCCGAGCTCTCGCCTTTCTGCCATAGCCGCCCGCGGCTCCGCGAATGAAAGTGCGCCAGGCCCGACGCGCGCGTGGCGTCGAGCGCTTCCCGATCCATGAACGCGACCATCAGCACTTCGCCGCTGACCGCATCCTGGGCGACTGCAGTCACGAGGCCGGCGGAGTCGAAACGGGGCAGGAAGTCGGCGCCCTGCTCGCGGGAGGCAGCGTCATTTTCCATGTCGGAGATCGGACCGATCCTTTCGGATTATGGCAGCAAAGCAGCGCCGCCGTTGGGTTTTGTTGCACGATAACCACAGGACGCCCCGAAAATCCATGTTGCGCCGCGAAGGCGCTTTGTCAGCGAGGCTTTCGATGGGATGAACTGCCTCGCGGTTTTGACGGGCCGCAACCGACCGGCAGCGCCGGATACGCGCCAAGGAAGGGGGGTCTCGGCATCAGTTCGCAAGGACGAGCCGGGAAATGAGGGTTTGGATCGACGCGCCTCTGGGGGGTGGCGCGGAACGGGTCCAGCGAATTTCGTCACGCGAACGCCCGGGGCCAACCCCCGGGCGTTTTGCGTAGGGCTAGAGCGCTTCATCGAGCACCCTCGCGAAGCAGGCGATCACGACTCGCTCCGCGCCCGCCCGCTTGAGCACGCGGACGCAGGCGCCGGTCGTCGCGCCGCTGGTCATCACATCGTCGACCAGCACGACTTTCGCCCCTGCCATGGCGCGCTTGCGACTGCGGCTGACGCCGATCGCCCCTGACAGCGCGCGCGCCCGGGCCGCCCTGCCGAGCCCGCCCAGCGACGGGGTCGCCTTGCGCCGGACGAGCGCATCGACCAGCACCGGCTGGCCGCGAAGCCTGCCGATCTCGCGGGCCAGCAGCGCCGACTGGTTGAACCCGCGCCGCCACAACCGCCAGCGATGGAGCGGGACCGGGACGATCAGCCAGTCGCCGTCAAGCTCCGGCAGGCGCGCCGCCGCCACGCGCGCCAGCAGCGGCGCCAGTGCGATCCGCCGGCCATGCTTGAACGCCAGCACCAGCTTGCGCGAGCCCTCGTTGTACAGCGTTCCGGCGGCGACCCCGTCGTGCAGCGGCGGTTCGGCCAGGCACGGCGCGCAGACCCCTCCAGCGGTCACGCTGTCGGCGCCGAAGGGACGCTGGCACAATGCGCAGGCCGGTTCGCCGGGGAACACCAGCTCGCCCCAGCAGGCGGCGCACAGCCCGTCCTGGTTCGCCAGGCCCTCGCCGCACGACGGGCAGCGCGGCGGGTAGACGAGGTCGACCAGCGGGGCGAAGGCTTCGCTCAGCTTCATCGCCCCGCGCCCTTGCCTCGATGGCGTTGCCGCGGCAGGAGGCGCGCATGGCCAGCATCCCGCCGACGATCTTCGCGCCCGCGAGGCGGGCCGCGGTGCGCCACCGGATCGCCGGCCTGCAGCGGCGCGCAAACCCCGCGCGGTTCCTGATCGAGGAGATCGTCGAGGACATCCTCGAACGGCTCGCGTTCCTGCGCCATGAGCCCGGGCGGGCGCTGGTGATCGGCGACTGGAGCGGCGCGCTCGGCGCGGCGTTGCGGCGAGAAGGCGCCGAGGTGACCGAGGCCGAGCCCGGCCGGGGTTTCGACGAGGAGCAGCCGTTCCCGGTCGCCGGCTTCGACCTCGTGGCCAGCGTGGCGACGCTCGACACCGTCAACGACCTGCCCGGCGCGCTGATCCATATCCGCCGCGCGCTGGCCCCGGGCGGCCGGGCGATCGCCAGCTTCCCCGGCGCGGGCAGCCTGTCGGCGCTGCGCCGGATCATGCTGGCGGCGGACGGCGAGCGGCCGGCGGCCCGGATACACCCGATGGTCGACGTCCGTTCCGGGGCGCAGCTGCTCCAGCGCGCCGGATGGGACGATCCCGTGGCCGACAGCCGCACGCTGGAAGTCGGCTACCGTTCGCTCGGGCAACTCGCGGCGGACCTGCGCGCGCAGGGCCTCGGCAACGTGCTCGCCTCGGCCGCGCCGCCGCTCGGCAAGGCCGGGCTCGAGCGCGCCCGCGAAGCGTTTGCCGCCGCGGCGGACGAACAGGGCCGCGTGGTCGAGACCTTCGAGATCCTGACCCTCAGCGGCCGGGTGTGATTCGCGTGCTTCGACAGGCTCAGGACGAACGGAACATGGAAAGCGATCCAGTTCAAACCCGCTCGTCCTGAGCCTGTCAAAGGACGCGTCCAACGCTACCCCCGCAACGCCGCCTGCGCCGCGGCGAGCCGCGCGATCGGCACGCGATAGGGCGAGGCGCTGACGTAATCGAGCCCGACCTTCTCGCAGAACGCGATGCTCGCCGGATCGCCGCCGTGCTCGCCGCAGATGCCGAGCTTGACGTCGGGGCGCGTGAACCGGCCGCGTTCGGCGGCGAGCGTAATCAGCTGCCCGACCCCCTCGACGTCGAGGCTGACGAACGGATCGCGCGGGTAGATGCCCTTGTCGACGTAGACCGTCAGGAACCGCGCCGCATCGTCCCTCGAAACTCCGAGAGTAGTCTGCGTCAAATCGTTGGTTCCGAACGAGAAGAATCGTGCCTCCTCGGCGATCTCTCCGGCCATGAGCGCTGCCCGCGGCAGCTCGATCATGGTCCCGACGAGATAGTCGAGCGTGCGGCCCTGCTCGGCAAAGACGGTCGCGGCGGTGCGGTCGACGAGACCCTTGAGGATCGCCAGCTCCTTCTTCGTGCCGACCAGCGGGATCATCACTTCGGGCACCACCGGATCGCCGCCACGGGCGGTGACCTCGCACGCCGCCTCGAAGATCGCCCGCGCCTGCATCTCGTAGATCTCGGGGAAGGTGATGCCGAGACGGCAGCCGCGATGGCCGAGCATCGGATTGAACTCGTGCAGTTCGGCGGAACGGCGCTTGAGGTGCTCGACTGAGACGCCGATGGCCTGTGCCAGCTCGGCGAACTCGGCGTCGGCGTGCGGCAGGAACTCGTGCAGCGGCGGGTCGAGCAGGCGGATCGTGCACGGCAGGCCGGCCATCGTCTCGAAGATCTCGATGAAGTCGGCCCGCTGCTCGGGCAGCAGCTTGGCCAGCGCCCGGCGGCGGCCGGCCTCGTCCTCCGCGAGGATCATCTCGCGCACCGCGCTGATGCGGTTCGCATCGAAGAACATGTGCTCAGTGCGGCACAGGCCGATGCCCTCGGCGCCGAACTGGCGCGCCATGCGGCAGTCGGCGGGCGTCTCGGCATTGGTCCGCACGCGCATCCGCCGGTGCTTGTCGGCCCACTCCATCAGCACGCCGAAGTCGCCGGCGAGCTCGGGCTCGATGGTCGCGACCTGGCCGGCCATGATCTCGCCGGTCGTGCCGTCGAGGGTGAGCAGGTCGCCTTCGGCCAGCTCGCGGCTGCCGATGCGCAGCTTGCGCGCGGCGAGGTCGATCGACACCGCCGAGGCGCCCGAGACGCACGGCCGGCCCATGCCCCGCGCGACGACCGCCGCATGGCTGGTCATGCCGCCGCGCGCGGTCAGGATGCCCTTTGCGGCGTGCATGCCGTGGATGTCCTCGGGGCTGGTCTCGACACGCACCAGGATCACCTTCTCGCCACGCGCGACCCAGGCTTCGGCGGTGTCGGCATCGAGCACCGCCTTGCCGCTCGCGGCGCCCGGACTGGCCGGCAGGCCGCGCGCCATCACGTCGCGCGGCGCGTCGGGATCGAGCGTCGGGTGGAGCAGCTGGTCCAATGCCATCGGATCGACCCGCAGCACGGCGGTCTGCTCGTCGATCAGCCCCTCGTCGACCATGTCCACCGCCATCTTCAGCGCAGCCTTGGCGGTCCGCTTGCCGGTCCGGGTCTGCAGCATCCACAAGTGCCCGCGCTCGACGGTGAACTCGATGTCCTGCATCTCGCGGTAGTGCCGCTCGAGCAGCTCGAACACGCGGGCGAGCTCGGCGTAGGCTTCGGGCATCGCCTCTTCCATCGACGGCGCCGAGGCCCCAGCCCGCTCGCGCGCGGCCTTGGTCAGGTACTGCGGCGTGCGGATGCCGGCGACGACGTCCTCGCCCTGCGCGTTGACCAGCCACTCGCCGTAATAGGCCTTCTCGCCGGTCGAGGGATCGCGGGTGAAGGCGACGCCGGTGGCGCTGGTCTCGCCCATGTTGCCGAACACCATCGCCTGGACGTTGACCGCGGTGCCCCAGTCGCCGGGGATGTCGTTCAAGCGGCGGTAGACCCTGGCGCGGTCCGAATCCCACGAATCGAACACCGCGGCGATGGCGCCCCACAACTGCTCGTGCACGTCCTGCGGGAACGGCGCGCCACGCTCGCTCTCGGCGATGCGCTTGTACTCGCCGACGAGCGCCCGCCAGTCGGCCGCCTGCATTTCGGTGTCGGCGTGGTAGCCTTGGCTTTCCCTGGCGATCTCGAGCGCTTCCTCGAACAGCCCGTGCTCGAGACCGAGGACCACGTCCGAGTACATCTGGATGAAGCGACGGTAGCTGTCCCACGCGAATCGCTCGTCGCCCGAGACGGCGGCGAGGCCCTCGACCGTCGCATCGTTGAGCCCGAGGTTGAGCACGGTGTCCATCATGCCCGGCATCGACACCCGCGCGCCCGAGCGGACCGAGACCAGCAGCGGATCGGCGGCATCGCCGAAGCGCTTGCCAACCGCCGTCTCGATGTGCGCCAGCGCTTCGGCCACCTGGCTGCGCAGTGCGTCGGAGAAATCGGCGCCGTGCACGAGGTAAGCGAGGCATTCCTCGGTGGTGATGGTGAACCCGGGCGGCACCGGCAGGCCGATCTCGGCCATCTCGGCGAGGTTGGCGCCCTTGCCGCCGGTGACGGTCTTGTCGCGCGCGCGGGGATCGTCCCCGGATCCGCCCGAGGCACCGCCACCGAAGGTGTAGACCGTCTTCGTCATCATCCTGGATTTCCTGCGCCAGGGTCACAAAGGTCACACCCTGTGCCCCTGAAGAGTGACAGATAAACTATTAGTTTCACTACAAAATCGGCCAAAGGTTACGGGTCACACCTCAACCTTCGATCCGCGAGAAGTCGGCCACCTGGTGGACCGCGTCGCGGAAGCGGGCGAGCAGGTCGAGCCGGGCGGCGCGCTTGTCGGGATCGTCGTCGTTCACCGTCACCTCGTCGAAAAAGCGGTCGATCGGGGCGCGCAGGGACGCGAGCGCCGCCATCGCGGCTTCGAAGTCCTCGGCCCGGATGGCAGCGGACGCCGTGGGCTCGGCCGAGTCCAGCGCCGCGATTAGCGCTTTTTCCGCAGGTTCGGGGGTGTAGGAAAGGCCTTTCTGATGCTTCTCGGCCATTTTGGCGGCGATCACCGGCGCGAGGTCGGGATCGTCGACTTGCGCCAGCGGGTCCTCCTCGCCGGTGCGGGCGATCTCGCCCTCGAGCCCATGCCAGTCCTCCTTCCTGAGGATGTTGGCGGCGCGCTTGTAGCCGGCGTGGAGGTTGGCGCCGTCCTCGGTGCCGATGAACGACTGGAGGGCCTTTGCGCGTCGCCGAACTCGCCACATGTCCCCGTCAAGCCGCGTGCCGAGCTCTGTCGATGCTTGAACGACGTCGTATCGTACGCCGCCCTCGCGCATCATGACCCCAAGCCGATCATGCAAGAAGTCTTCGACCTGCAAGCCGGGGCCCACCGTATCGTCAACGTTCCACCGGCGGGCGATTTCGCTCACCAGCACCCGAATGCTATTAGTCTCAATTAGCCTGATCACGGCAATTGCCGCTCGCCTGAGTGCGAATGGATCTTTCGATCCAGTCGGAAGCTCACTGATCGAGAAGAACGAAAACAGCGTGTCCAGCTTGTCCGCGAGGCTCACCGCCACCGTCACCGGCGCGGTCGGGACTTCATCGCCCTGGCCGACCGGCTTGTAGTGGTCGCGGATGGCGTCGGCGACTTCGGCCGGCAGGCCCTCGGCGCGCGCGTAGTAGCCGCCCATCAGGCCCTGCAGCTCGGGGAACTCGCCGACCATCTCAGTGACGAGGTCGGCCTTGGCGAGGCGCGCGGCCTGCTCGGCGAGGTCGGCCAGGTGAGCCCGATCCTCCCCGTCGCGCAGCGATGGGGAGGTGGCAGACGCCGCAGGCGGCTGACGGAGGGGCGCCGCGCCAGCGGCGGCCGTGCGGCCGGCCCCTCCACCACCCTTCGGGTGGTCCCCCTCCACATCGCTGCGCGACGGGGAGGATTTTACGATCCCTTCCTCCACCAGCCACCGCGCCAGCCTGGCCACGCGCTCGACCTTGTCGGCGACGGTGCCGAGCTTCTCGTGGAAGGTGATCCGCTCGAGCTTCCTGGCGTGCTCGGCGAGCGGGGTCTTGCGGTCCTGTTCCCAGAAGAAACGCGCATCCGAGAGCCGCGCGGCGAGCACCTTGCGGTTGCCGTCGACGATCGCCGCGCCGCCGTCGCTGGCCTCGATGTTGGCGGTGCAGACGAACGCGTCGGCGAGCATCCCGCCGCGCTGGCAGACGAAATATTTCTGGTTCGTGCGGGCGGTTAGCTGGATGACTTCAGGCGGTACATCAAGAAACGCCGGGTCGAAGCGGCCGACCAGCGGCACCGGCCATTCGGTGAGGCCGGCGTTCTCGATCACCAGGCCTTCGTCCGCGACCAGCGCCAGGCCGGCGTCGGCGGCCGCCTGCGCGGCACGCGCGCGGATCAGGTCCTCCCGCTCGGCGTGGTCGACGATCACGTGGCAGGCGCGCAGCTTCTCCTGGTAGTCGTGCGCGCCGCCGATGGTGATCGGGCCCGGGTGATGGAAGCGGTGGCCCAGCGTCATGTAGCCGCTGGCGACGTCGTCGATGGCGCACTCGACGAGGTCCTCGCCGAAGATGGCGACGATGCCGGACAGCGGCCGCACCCAGCGCGTGCTTTCGGTGCTGAACGAGGCGGCGCCCCAGCGCATCGACTTGGGCCAGGGGAAGACACGGACGATGGCGGGGATAGCTTCGGCGAGCACGGCCTTGACCGCCCGGCCCGGCTTCTCGACCACGGCGAACAACACGCCGTCGCGCTCCTCGAGCTGGTCCTCGGTCAACCCGGTCTTGCGCAGGAACCCTTCGAGCGCCTGCGGCGGCGCGCCGGCGCGCGGGCCCTTGGTCTCCTCGCGCACGCTTTGGGTCGCCTCGGGCAGCGCGCGCGCGATCAGCGCGAGGCGGCGCGGGGTGGACCACACCACGATCTCGCCGGGCATAACGCCGGCGGCCTCGAGCTCCCTGCGGAACAGCTTCTCGAGATCGGCCCGCGCGCCGGCCTGCATGCGGGCGGGGATTTCCTCGCAGCGCAGCTCGAGCAGGAAGTCGGTCATCGCGCGACCTCCCCCACCTCAACCTTCGTCATTCCCGCGTTCGCGGGGATGAGGAGGAATTGGATGGATGTGAGGACAGGCTGGGCCATCAGGCGCTCCACCCCTGGTAGTCCTTCGCCCAGCGGTCGGCTTCGCGGGCCATGTGGGCCTCGCACGCGCCACGCGCGAGGTCGCGTACGCGGCCCATGTAGCTGGCGCGCTCCTGGACGCTGATCACGCCGCGCGCCTGCAGCAGGTTGAACACGTGGCTCGCCTCGACCGCCTGCTCGTAGGCGGCGATGGGCACGTCGTTGGCCAGGCAGTTGCGGCATTCGGCCTCGGCCCTCGCAAACAGCTCGAACAGCGCGGCGGTGTCGGCGACCTCGAAGTTCCACTTCGACATCTGCTTCTCGTTCTCGAGGAACACGTCGCCGTAAGTCACCCCGCGGCCGTTGAAGTCGAGGTCGAACACGTTGTCCTTGTTCTGGATGTACATCGCCAGGCGCTCGAGCCCGTAGGTCAGCTCGCCCGAGACCGGCTTGCAGTCGAACCCGCCCATCTGCTGGAAGTAGGTGTACTGGGTCACTTCCATCCCGTCGCACCACACTTCCCAGCCCAGCCCCCAGGCGCCGAGCGTGGGACTTTCCCAGTCGTCCTCGACGAAGCGGATGTCGTGCTTCAGCGGATCGATCCCGATCACCTCGAGGCTCTTGAGGTAGAGTGCCTGCAGGTCGGGCGGGCTCGGCTTGAGGATCACCTGGTACTGGTAATAGTGCTGCAGCCTATTGGGATTCTCGCCGTAGCGGCCGTCGGTCGGACGGCGGCAGGGCTGGACGAAGGCGGCGTTCCACGGCTCGGGCCCAAGCGCGCGCAGCGTGGTCGCGGTGTGGAACGTGCCCGCGCCCATGCGCATGTCGTAGGGCTGCAGGATCAGGCAGCCCTGCGCGCTCCAGTACTCGTGGAGGGTGAGGATCATGTCCTGGAAGCTGCGGGACGGGTCGCGGTTCATCGCGCGGGGCCATGGCGGATGGCCCGGAGAGCGTCAATAATCCACGACAAGCGGAGCCGGTGGCGCGACGTGCCGTTCCGCATTACATGGCCTCCGATTCGAAGGACCCTGCACCGATGACGCTCAAGCGCCTGATTGCCTCTGCCGCCGCCCTGTCGCTGGGCCTGAGCGGCTGCGCCACGGTCGAGACCCCGCCGCGCGGCGCCGTCCCGGGCCCGGCGCTGTGGCAGGTGTCGGACAGGGACACCACGATCTACCTGTTCGGCACGGTCCACGCGCTGCCGAAGGACAAGAACTGGTTCGACGCCCGCATCGAGCGCGCCTTCAACGCCTCGGGCGAAATGGTGACCGAAGTCGACGTCGGCGACGTCTCGGGCTCGTCGCAGGCGCTGCAGGCGCAGGGCATGCTGCCCGCCGGGCAGAAACTGCGCGAACTGATGAAGCCCGACGACCGGATGGAATACGAAGCGGCGCTGGTCTCGCTGGGCATCCCGGTCGAGACGCTCGACGGCTACAAGCCGTGGTTCGCGGCGATGACGCTGTCACTGCTGCCGCTGCTGCGCTCGGGCTACGACACCCAGAGCGGGGTCGAGATCTCGCTCGGCGGCCGGGCCGGCGACAGCAAGCGGCGCGGCGCGCTCGAGACCATTTCCCAGCAGATTGCGCTGTTCGACGGCATGCCGAGCGAGGCCCAGCTCTCGTTTCTCGACCAGACCGTCGAGCAGATACCCAAGGCGACCAACAGCCTCGATGCCATGGTTGCCGAATGGATCGAGGGCGACGCCGTTCAGCTGGCGGAACTGATGAATTCCGAGCTGACCGATCCGCTGCTCAAGGACCGCCTGCTGATCCAGCGCAACGCCCACTGGGCCGACTGGATCAAGCAGCGGCTGGCCGAGCCGGGCACGGTGTTCATCGCCGTCGGCGCCGGGCACCTCGCCGGCGACGGCAGCGTGCAGGACCAGCTGCGCCAGCGCGACGTCAGGGTGAAACGCGTCTGGCAGTGATCCGCCTGCTGCTGGCGCTGGCCGGCGCGCTCGCGCTTGCCGCCTGCGGTGCGCCGGAGAACCGGACATGGCCGGCCCCGTCGCCCGCGCTGTGGCAGGTTTCCGGCGAGCACGGCGAGCGCGCCTGGCTGTTCGGCACCATCCACGCGCTGCCCGATGGCGTGGTATGGCGCACGCGGCAAATCGAACAGGCCTTCGCCGACTCGGACCTGCTGATGGTCGAAATCGGCAACCTCGGCGACGCCAGGGATGCGCAGCGCGCCTTCGAAGCGTTCGCCAAGGGGCCGCCGCAATCGCCGCTCAGCACGCGCGTCGCCCCGGCCGACCGGCCGGCGCTGACCGCGCTCATGGCCCGCGCGGGCCTGACCGACGACGATTTCTGGAACGTCGAGACCTGGGCCGCCGCGCTGATGCTCAGCAATGCCGCACGCGACAGCGAGACGGGCAACGGCGTCGACCGGGCCCTGCTGGCCGAAGGCAAGCCGGTGGAGGGGCTGGAGAGCTACACGCAGCAGTTCGACCGTTTCGACCGCCTGCCGGCGGAAGACCAGCGCGCGTTGCTGGCGGGCGTGGCGCACGAAGCGCAAGCCGAGCGGGCCGACGAGCGCATCGTCGCCTGGCTCACCGGCGATCTCGCGGCGCTGGAGCGGCAGATGAACGGTGAGTTCCTCGGCAGCCCCGGCCTGCGCGGACCACTGCTGGTCGAGCGCAACCACGATTTCGCCTCGCGCATCGCTGGCGCGATCGAGCAACGGCGCAGGCCGTTCGTCGCGGTCGGCGCGGGGCACATGATCGGGCCGGACGGGCTGCCGGCCCTGCTGGCGGCCCGGGGCTACACGGTCACTCGCCTGCGCTAGCGCTTGCATCGCCGGGGCATTTCGCCTAGGGGCGCGCCCTTCCCGTCATGGTCATCCCTGGAGGCGTGGCGGCGAAGCATACCAACGCATTCGAAAGGCAATTACGATGAGCGATGCTCTCACCCTGCCGGCCGAGCTGCGCGAACGGGCTGGCAAGGGAGCCTCCCGTGCACTGCGTCGCGAAGGCCGTGTTCCCGCCGTGATCTACGGCGGCAAGGAAGAACCCCTGGCGATCCACGTCGAGGCGAAGGAGCTGGTCCGCCAGCTCGACACCGGTCACTTCATGAACTCGATCGTGATGGTCGAAGTCGGCGGCAAGCAAGTGCGCGCCCTGCCCAAGGACGTCGCGCTGCATCCGGTCAGCGACCGGCCGACCCACGTCGATTTCCTCCGCCTGGCCAAGGACGCCAAGATCCAGGTCGCCGTGCCGGTGGTGTTCGTCAACGAGGAAGAGAGCCCCGGCCTCAAAAAGGGCGGCGTGCTCAACGTCGTGCGTCACGAGCTCGAACTGGTCTGCGAATCCGACAAGATTCCCGACGAGATCCAGCTGGACGTGACCGGCCTCGACATCGGCGATTCGATCCACATCAGCCACGTCTCGCTGCCCGCGGGCTCGCTGAGCGCGATCACCGACCGCGACTTCACCATCGCCACCGTGGTCGCCCCGTCGGCGATGAAGCGCGAGACGACCGAGGAAGGCGAGGCCGAGACGGCCGAAGCAGCGGAAGGCGGCAGCGAGGAGGAATAATCCTCGCCACTGCCCGACGCACCAAGCGCCGGCCTCGCCTAGCGTGGCCGGCGTTTTGCTTTTAGGGAACCGCGATGCAGCTCTGGGTGGGTCTCGGCAATCCCGGTCCGCAATACGCAATGCACCGGCACAACGTCGGCTTCATGGCGCTCGACGTGATCGCCGACGTGCACGGCTTCGGCCCGGTGCAGAAGAAGTTCCAGGGCTGGCTGCAGGAAGGCCGGCTCGGCGGCGCCAAGGTGCTGCTGCTCAAGCCTGCGACCTTCATGAACGAGAGCGGCCGCGCGGTCGGCGAGGCGCTGCGCTTCTACAAGCTCGGCATCGAGGCGCTGACCGTGTTCCACGACGAGCTCGACCTCGCTCCGTTCAAGGTCAGGGTGAAGAACGGCGGCGGCACCGCCGGGCACAACGGGCTGCGCTCGATCGACCAGCATCTCGGCCCCGACTTCCGCCGCGTGCGCATCGGCATCGGCCATCCCGGGCACAAGGACCGGGTCACCGGCCACGTGCTCGGCAACTATGCCAAGAGCGAGATCGACGACCTCACCGAGATGCTCGGCGCCATCGCCGGCGAAGCCGACTGGCTCGCCCGCGGCGACGACGCGCGGTTCATGAGCGAGCTGGCGCTGCGCCTGCAGCCCGACTGACCGGTCAGTCGCGCCAGAACGGCCGGCATTTCATCAGCGAGCGCAGCGCCCGGTGGGCCTTCTCGCGCAGCGCCGCGAGCTGCGCATCGTCCGCACCTTGCAGGCGTGCCTCGACCCCGAGCTGCGCGAGGATCTGCCCGCCGATGGCGAGGTCGTTGAGGTCGCCGAGATCGTCCTGCAGCGCCTCGATCCGCTCGAGCCAGGCGGTCAGGCGCCTGCGCGCCTTGGGCGCGGTCCACAGCGGCCCGAAGAACTCGGCCGCGTAGCGCGCCTGTTTGGCCTTGATGCGGACCTTGTGCAGGCGCCGCCCGCTCAGTTTTTCCAGCCCGCGCCCGGAGCGGCCGAGCCGTTTGCGGGCGGAATCGAGCGTCGCGGCCGCGAAGGCGCCGATCGGGCGGTTGGCCGTGTCGGCGTCGGCGGGGTCCTCGCGCCAGCGGCCGACGGCGAGCCATTCGGCAAGGTCCAGCATCAGGACGCGCGAGCGCGCCGAGAGCAGCTCGGCCCGGGCATGCTCGCGGGCGAGCGCGCGGGCATTGTCCAGCACCGATCCGGCGTGCGGCCGCACTCGCGCCGCCAGCACGTCGAGATTGCGCGCTTCCCCGAGCACGGCAATGAAGCGGCGCAACTGCGCGTCGAGCAGGGCCGCGTCCTCGTCGCCTTCGAAAAGCGGGTCGAACAGCGAAAGCGCGGACCGCAGCCGCCGCAGCGCCACGCGGGCCTGGTGCAGCGCCTCCGCCTCGTAACCACCCAGCAGCACGGTCTCGTTGAGCCGGAAATGGCGCAGGCAGGCATGGGCGATCACGCCGAAGGCGGCCGCCGCGGTCATGTCCGGATCGAGCCGCACGGGCTCGGCCTTGACGGCGCCCGGGGCAACGCCGGCGATCAGGCGGTAGCCCCGTTCGGCCTTGGAGCGAACGCCGAGCCGCAGCGGCACGGTCCCGTCGAGCGCCCGTGCGAGATCGAACAGCGCCCGCGGCGGACCGCCGCGCAGCTCGAGCTCGACTTCGCAGACCCGCTCGCGCGCATCGCCCGCGTGGATCGCGCCGCTGTCGAGCGAGACCTCCACGTCAGCGCCTGCGACCAGGACCTGCCTCGTCGCACGCTCGATCTCGGACACGAAGGCCGGCGAGAGCCGCTCGGCCGAGCTCGCGCCGATCGCCTGCAGCAGCGGGCCGCTGTCCCCATCGAGCACCGGTTCGTCGCCCGATACCGCGCGTTCCCATTCCGCGCGCGACCACAGCCCGGCCGCCGGACCGGCTTCGGCCTTGACCGTCTGGGTGCACCTCGCACCCTGGCGCCGCACGCGCAGCGCAAAGCCCGCGCGGCGCACCGCACCGTCGGGCGTGTCGAAATAGGTCGAGACGAGCCGCCGGCGCTCGCCTTTCACCGCCTGCAGCGGCGCAGCGCGCAGCAGCCGCGGGCGGTCGGCCGGGTCGAGCTCGAGCTTCAGCTCCACTTCGAGGTTCGACGCGGTCGTGTCCATGGCGGGCGTCGTTAGCACGAATTCGCCCACTTTCGTGCACGGGAACTATGAGCCGCGCTAGAGCATCAGCGTCGCCAGCGAGAGGAAGATGCCCATGCTGGTGACGTCGCTGGCGGTGGTCAGGAAGATGCTCGAGGCCGTGGCCGGATCGGCGCCGAACTTCTTGAGCGTCAGTGGGATCAGCGCCCCGGCGATGCCGCTGGCCGTGCACGCGGCGATCATCGAGACCAGCACCACGAAGCCGAACCAGGCGGGCCCGGCTTCGCCCTGCATGTTGGCATAGATGTACATGCCGGCGCCGGCCGTGACGCCTACCAGGGCGCCGTTGATGAAGCCCAGCATCCCTTCCTTGCGCACCAGGCTGGCTTCGGCCCCGTGCGCCACGTCGCCAAGCGTCATGCCGCGCAGCGTGACGGCCAGCGCCTGGCAGCCGGTGTTGCCCGTCTGCCCCGCCATCACCGGCAGGAACACGGCGAGGATGACGAGCCGGCTCAGGGTATCCTCGAACAGGCCGACGACCGCCGCGGCGACGAACGCCGTGAACAGGTTGATCTGCAGCCAGGGGTGCCTGAGCCTGAGGCTGCGGAACAGCGACGTGCCGAGCCGTTCCTCCTTCTCGACGCCGACCATCGCGCCGGCCTGGCCGCTGATCTCGACCGCGCGGTTGGCGAACAGTTCGTAGCCGCGCACCAGTCCGACGAGGCGGCCCTGCCCGTCGACCACCGGGTAGACCGGGAAATGCTTGTGCAGCGCCAGCTTGAGCGCGTCGTCGAGCGGCATGTCGCGCTGAAGCACGAACGGATCGGCCAGCTTGATTGAGTCCAGCGGCGTTTCCGGCGTCGCGAGCAGCATCTCGCGCATCACCACAAGGCCCGTGAGGCGGCCCGCCGGGTCGACCAGGTAGAGGTACGTGACGAACGCGGTCTTGACCTCTTCACGCAGTTTCTCGGTCGCTTGCGCGACGGTCGTCCCGGGCGCGAAGACGCCGACCGGCGGGGACATCAGGTCAGCGACGGTGGGATGCTTCTTGTCGGCCGCGGGATCGACTGCGCCCGGCTCCGGCATGACGACGGCGAGTGCGGCTTCGCTCACGTACGGATCCCCCTGAGTCGACCGATAGATGAAAGGCTTAGCGCGCCCGCGACATCGCGCAATCGCGAACTCTCGCGCGCCGACGGCGGCAAAGCTGGCCAAGCGGACGAGCCGCCGCTAAGGCGCGCGGCAATTCGAGACCAGAGGACTTTTCATGGGCTTCCGCTGCGGGATCGTCGGTCTGCCGAATGTCGGCAAGTCGACCCTGTTCAATGCATTGACCGAGACGCAGGCGGCGCAGGCCGCCAACTATCCGTTCTGCACGATCGAGCCCAACGTCGGCCAGGTCGCCGTGCCCGACGAGCGGCTCGACAAGCTGGCGGCGATCGCCGGCAGCGCCAAGATCATCCCCACGCAGCTGGGGTTCGTCGACATCGCCGGGCTGGTGAAGGGCGCCAGCAAGGGCGAAGGCCTCGGCAACCAGTTTCTCGGCAACATCCGCGAGGTCGACGCGATCGTCCACGTGCTGCGCTGCTTCGAGGACGACGACATCCAGCACGTCGCCAACAAGGTCGATCCGATCGCCGACGCCGAGGTGGTCGAGACCGAGCTGATGCTGTCGGACCTCGACAGCCTCGAGAAGCGCGTCCCGGCTGCGGCCAAGAAGGCGACCGGCGGCGACAAGGAAGCGAAGATCGCGGCCAGCGTGCTCGGCCAGGCGCTCGAGCTGCTGCGCGAAGGCAAGCCCGCCCGGCTGACCGTGCCGCGGGACGACGAGGAAGCGCGCGTCGTCGCGCAGGCCCAGCTGTTGACCGCCAAGCCCGTGCTCTACGTCTGCAACGTCGCCGAAGCGGATGCGGCCAGGGGCAATGCGCTGAGCGAGCGGGTGTTCGCCAAGGCGGCGGCCGAAGGCGCGCAGGCAGTGGTCGTCTCGGCCGCGATCGAGGCCGAACTGGTGGCGATGGCGCCGGGCGAGCGCACGGAATACCTCGCCGAGCTCGGGCTGGAAGAAACCGGCCTCGCGCGCGTGATCCGCGCCGGCTATCAGCTGCTCGGCCTCAAGACCTTCTTCACGGTCGGTCCGAAGGAGGCCCGCGCGTGGACCTTCCATGCCGGCGCCAGGGCGCCGCAGGCCGCCGGCGAGATTCACACCGATTTCGAGCGCGGCTTCATTCGCGCCGAGACCATCGCCTTTGCCGACTACGTCGCGCTGAACGGCGAGGCCGGCGCGCGCGAGGCCGGCAAGCTGCGCCAGGAAGGCAAGGACTACGTGGTGCAGGACGGCGACGTGCTGCACTTCAGGTTCAACGTCTGACACGAAAACGGCGCGGGAACCGAAGTTCCCGCGCCGCTCGCTCCTCTTCGATCGCGTTCAGCCGCGGCTTTGCGCGTAAGCGGACCACATCCGGGCAACCGACGTGCGGGCCCCGCCGACTTGCGCGAAGGTCGCCTTCGCCTCGGCCAGCTTGTTCTGCTGCACCTGGGCGATGCCGAGGCGGGTGAGGACCTCATCGCGGTCGATGCCGCCCTTGGTCAGCGCCAGCTGGAGCATTTGCTCGGCCTTGGCGTAGTCCTGCAGCGCGAGGAACAGCTCGCCGGCGTTCTGCGCCGGGCGGCCGTTGGCCGCGCCCGCCGCGCCCGAGGCATAGCGCGCCGCTTCGGCCGCTTCGCCCGAGACGCGCGCATCGACGATCGTCTTGATCTGGCCGTAGTAGGAATCGCCTTCCGAGAAGATTCCCGCGGTCCGACCCGCCGAGAGCACCCGGCTGACCTCGTTGGCCATGATGCGCGGATCCGCCGCCTCGATGTAAGTCTCGTAGGCGCGGCGGTCGCTCAGCGAATTGGTCAGCGCGCGCAGGCGCATCAGGTCGAGCCGGACCTTGGCATCGGGATTGTCCATGATCTCGACCAGCTGCAGCACCTGGCCCCAGTTCTCGGGCGTCGGATTGGCGGCGACGAGCATCGCCGACCACTTGCCGACGTCGGCGGTGTCCTGCGCGTCATAGGCTACCTTGAGCGCGCGGCGGATCCACGCGTCGGGAACCGGCTGCCGGGCCGCCTGGCGCTGCTGGATCAGGCCTTCGAGGTAGGCGAGGCCCTGCTGCGTCTGGCCTTCCTTGAAATAGGATTCGGCGATCAGGCCCTCGGCGTTGCCCTGGGTGTAACCGGCGGCGCGCGCGGCCTGCAGGTGGGTTCGGGCGCTCGCCCAGTTCTGCGCGTCGTAGGCCCACTCGCCGAGGTAGTAGTGCATCTCGCGCGCGGCATCGGGCGCCGCCTTGCCACTGTCGAGCATCAGCGACATGCCTTGCTGCTGCAGCGCGCGGTCGTTGAGCTTGAGGCCGAGCACGTAGCTCAGCGTTCCCGCGAGGTAGCGGTCGTCGGCGTTCTCGACGGCATTCACCACGCCGGGCAACTGGGCCTTGGCGCCGGCATAGTCGGCGCCGGTCGCGTTGGCGATGTCGGCCACCGGCTGGTAGACCTTGGCGAAGTTGCGCGACGGCTTGACCTGCGGCTGCGCGGGGGCCTGTGGCGCCTGCGCCTGCGCGGCGGCCGGCGCTGGAAGTGCCGCCGTGCCCGCGAGCGCGAGCGTCAGCGAAAGAGCGGAACCCAGCGCGCGGGGGGAAAGCCGGCGCACCGAAAGGGACATGCGAAGCATCTTGTCGAAACTCTCCTGTGGGGGTCATGGGGCCCCTTGCCCGGGGCCGATTCAGGTTTGCTCGCGCTAGTGCCCAGTAACGCGAAAAATTGCAATTCGGTCCTAGTAATCGCGGGCTGAATGCCGATTTAACCGTGTGACGGGGCGCCGTTCAGCGAAGACGGCGGCAAGTGTGGAAAAAGGGGCGATCCGCCCCTCTCCATTCCCCCTTCCGCTGGCCTGCCAAATGCCTTTGGCCTAGGGACTTTGCGACAAGACGAAACGACAACAAGACGGGCCAACCGCGCAGGTGAACGACTCGACCGATACCCTTGAGCCCCCGGCAACGCCGGGCGAGTTCGAACGCATCGACATCGTCGATGAGATGAAGACCTCGTACCTCGATTACGCGATGAGCGTGATCGTGAGCCGTGCGCTGCCCGACGTGCGCGACGGCCTCAAGCCGGTTCACCGCCGGATCCTGTGGGCCTGCCAGGAAGGCGGCTTCGTCCCGGGGCGGCCGTACCGCAAGTGCGCCAAGATCACCGGCGACACGATGGGCAACTACCACCCGCACGGTAACCAGGCGATCTACGACGCGCTGGCGCGCATGGCGCAGTGGTGGTCGATGCGCGTGCCGCTGATGGACGGCCAGGGCAACTTCGGCTCGATGGACCCCGACCCGCCGGCAGCCGAGCGCTATACCGAAGCGCGCCTGGCCAAGCCGGCAACGCTGCTACTCGAGGACATCGACAAGGATACGGTCGATTTCGTCGAGAACTACGACGGTTCGCGGCTCGAGCCGTCGGTTCTGCCCGCCCGCTTCCCCAACCTGCTGGTCAACGGCGCCGGCGGCATCGCCGTCGGCATGGCGACCAACATCCCGCCGCACAACCTCGGCGAAGTGATCGACGGCTGCCTGGCGATGATCGAGAACCCGGGCATCACCTCGGAAGAACTGATCGAGTTCATCCCCGGTCCCGATTTCCCGACCGCCCCGCTGATCCTCGGCAGCGCCGGCGCCCGCGCCGCCTACACCACCGGCCGCGGATCGATTCTGCAGCGCTGTCGCCACACGATCGAGGAGGGCCGCGGCGACCGGCAGTCGATCGTCCTGACCAGCATTCCCTACCAGGTCGGCAAGGCCGGCCTGGTCGAAAAGATCGCCGAGGCCGCCAAGGACAAACGGGTCGAAGGCATTTCCGACATCCGCGACGAATCGAGCCGCACGGGCGTGCGCGTGGTGATCGACCTCAAGCGCGACGCGACCCCCGAAGTCGTGCTCAACCAGGTCTGGCGCCACACCCCGGCGCAGGCGAGCTTCCCGGCCAACATGCTGGCGATCCGCGGCGGCCGGCCCGAGACGCTGGCGCTGCGCGACATCATCCAGGCCTTCATCCAGTTCCGCGAACAGGTCATCACCCGCCGCACAAAGTTCGAGCTGAACAAGGCGCGCGACCGGGCGCATATCCTGCTCGGCCTGGTGGTCGCGGTCTCGCACCTCGACGAGGTCGTGGCGCTGATCCGCGGCTCGGCCAATCCGGCCGATGCCCGCGCCAAGCTGCTCGCGCGCGAGTGGCCGACGGGCGAGATTGCGCCCTACCTGACGCTGGTCGAGGCCGTCGAACCCGACCTAGGCGCGTCGACAGGCAACTACCGCCTGTCCGAAGCCCAGGTGAAGGCGATCCTCGACCTGCGCCTGCACCGCCTGACTGCGCTGGGCCGCGACGAGATCGGCGACGAACTCAGGGAACTCGCCACCCGTATCGAGGAATACCTCGGCATCCTCGGCAGCCGTACGCGGCTTTACGAGGTGATGCGCGAGGAGCTGGTCGAGATCCGCGACGCCTATGCCACCCCGCGCGTCAGCGAGATCGCACCGGCGTGGGACGGCATCGAGGACGAGGACCTGATCGAACGCGACGAGATGGTCGTGACGGTCACGCTCGACGGCTACATCAAGCGCACCACCCTCTCGACGTTCCGCGCCCAGAACCGCGGCGGCAAGGGCCGCGCCGGCATGGCGACCAAGGAAGAAGACGCGGTGATGGAGATGTTCGTCACCTCGACGCACAATCCGGTGCTGTTCTTCTCGACCGCCGGCAAGGTCTATCGCCTCAAGGTGTGGAAACTGCCCGAAGGCGGCGCGAACACGCGCGGGCGGCCGATCGTCAACCTGCTGCCGGCGCTCGATCAGGGCGAAACGATCGCCGCGGTGCTGCCGCTGCCCGAAGACGAGGCAACCTGGGGCGCGCTCAGCGTGGTGTTCGCCACCGCCAGGGGCAACGCACGGCGCAACAGCATGGATGCGTTCACCAACATCCCGTCGAACGGCAAGTACGCGATGCGTTTCGAGGAAGGCAGCGAGGACCGGCTGATCGGCGTCGCGCTGCTCGATTCGGGCGACGACGTGCTGCTGGCGAGCCGCGACGGCAAGGCGATCCGCTTCGCCGCCGACGACATCCGCGAGTTCCAGAGCCGCACCTCCACCGGTGTGCGCGCGATGAGCCTGAAGCCGGGCGACGAGGTCGTCTCGCTGTCGATCCTCCACCGGGTCGGCGTCAAGGACCAGGACGAGCGCGAGGACTACCTGCGCTTCGCCCCGTGGAAGGCGGAGAAGGAAGGCGAGCCGCGCATGCTGGCCGAGCGCTTCGCCGAACTGGCCGAGAAGGAGCAATTCATCCTCACAGTGTGCGGCAACGGCTACGGCAAGCTGTCTTCGGCCTACGAGTACCGGCGCACCGGGCGCGGCGGCCAGGGCATCACCAACATCGACAACATCGCCCGCAACGGCCCGGTGGTAGCGAGCTTTACCGCGACCAAGGCCGACCAGCTGATGCTGGTGACCGATCAGGCCAAGCTCATTCGGATCGGGCTCGACAGCCTGCGCGTCATCGGCCGCGGCTCGGCCGGCGTCAGGCTGTTCAACGTCGCCGAGGGCGAGCACATCGTCAGCGCGGTGCGGCTCGACGAACAGGAAGCGCCCGAGAACGAGGCCGAGGAAGCGATCATCGAGGAAATCGTCGGCCGGGGCAGCGAGGAGACCGGACCCGAGCCGACGCGGGATCGCGACGAGAGCGATGACGCCTAGCGCTGGATGGAGAAAGTCCACTCCGCGCTGCCGTCGCCGCACTTGCCGCCGATCGTCCGGCCATCGGCGGCCAGCGTCGCCTCGCAGGAACCTACGCCGCCGTTCGCTTCGTCGGTGAAGCGATAGGTCAGCTTCGACCCGGCAATCGTCCCGGCGCCCGACCCGACCCGCTGCTGCCCGCTGAACATCTGATAGGTGAACACGCCGGCGTCCTGGACGAAGACGTACCGATAGCCGTCCGAGTCGTGCCACGCGCCGCCTATGCTCTGCCCGCCGTCCGCACTTGCCGACTGCGATGGCGAGTCCGTCCCTGCCGGTATCGCGGCGCCTGCGGTCGCCTGGGGGTCGCGGGGGTGGGGCGCGCCCTCGCCCGTACCGCCGCCCGCGAGCATGACCGCGCCGACGAACCCCGCGGCACCCACGAACATCATTGCGAACGCGATCAGCTTTATCCTGTCTTCCGACCGCTGGAAGAAGCGCCACGCCAGGAAGGCGAGAACGAGGACGATGAGCGAGACGACGCCGAGATTGCTGGTCGCGGCGGCGCGGATCACATCGGCAGCATCGAAGTTCTGCATGGCGCCTCGCCCCGTCTTGCCCCGGTC
>Ga0255338_1003167_pt1 | contig 20652 bp, 23 predicted proteins | sample MeOH1_35cm_T4_19_FD_203715 | JGI IMG/M metagenome (GOLD analysis project Ga0255338, IMG submission 203715) | Sandy soil microbial communities from University of British Columbia, Vancouver, Canada - MeOH1_35cm_T4_195 | ecosystem: Engineered > Artificial ecosystem > Sand microcosm > Unclassified ...
CGTAGCGCCAGTCTTCGACTGGCGTTTTGTCGCAGCGCGCGGGACGTGCACGTAGCGTTGGATGTGAAAGACATGGAGAGGTGGTTTGGTCAAATGCCTCGGGGCTTGCCCCGGGGATCTTTACTTCTTGATGACTTCGTTGCGCAGATAGGCTGGGCCATAGCGGTCGGGATTGGCCTTGAACTTGGGGGCACACATCTTGCAGCCAAAACCGATGGTCTTTCCCTGATATTGCATCGTTGGGAGCTTGGGATCCACTTCCATGCCGCAGATGGCGCAGACCGTGTTCACGGGTTTGCCAGGGTCGGCGGTCGGGGCCGCCGGTGCGCCGTGACCCGCGTGCGGGTCGGTTGCTGTCGCTTCTGGCGCGGCGGGGGTCAGCGGATTTGAAACCATCTGGGCATAGTCGCCGCCTGCCGCGGGATGTCCCTCATGGCCGTCGTGCGGTTGGAACATCGTGGCCCGGACGACGAGGGCGATCAGGGCGCTGACCACGAAGGCGGCCAGGAAAACAAAGGTATTGCGGATCATGGGAATTATGGACGGTTGGGATTGGAAAAGCGATCGGCGGGCAGGTAGCGCCACAATTCGGCGCGAGCGGTGCGCACGGCGGTGTCGGACCGGATGACTTGCAATTCCGTGTCGGTGGACATCTCCAGGAGTTCGACCGTTTGGAGCACGGTCGATTCACCCATGATGCCACTGCCTACGCTGGCGGAGCTCAACATGGCGTCGAATTCGGCATTCAAGCGGGAGAGCGTTTCGCTGCTCAACCGGCGGGCTGTGGCGGCGAGGCGTTCGGCGCGATCCACGCGGGTGAGGGCGGCGGCAATGCGATAGCGCGCGGCGGTGGCGTCGGTGTCGGCCGCAGACCGTTCGGCCTCGGCGGCGCGGGCATCCGCCCGGGCATAGCGCCGGCTGCGGAAAGGGAGATCGGTCATGAGGGCGATTCCGACGGTGTTGTCATTTCCCATGGCGCGGCGCTCCTGTTCGAAGCGAACCCCCATGGAGGTCATTGGATTTGCCGACGCCTGCGCCATCTTGATCATGGCGTTCGCTTCGGTGGTCCGTGCTGTGGCGAGCCGCACCAGTGCGGCCTCATCCGGTTTGATCTCAGCGACGGCGGGCGCGGCAAAGGCCGGCAACGGGGCGTCGGGACTAAGCCCCAGCCGGCCGCGCGCTTCCGCGAGGGCGTCGGCGGCCATGCGCCGCTCTTCCTCGATCATCAGCCGCATGGCGGCGATGCGTGACTGCACGGTGAGGCGATCCGCGATCCGCCCGCCTGTGGATGCCAGCCGGGCCTCGACACTACGCAAGACCGCGTCGAGCCGGCCGATTTGGGCTTCCAGCAAAAGTATCCGAGCCTCGGCGCCTTGGGCCTCGGCGAGGGCCATGGCGGTATCTGCGGCCATCTCTCCCGCCATCAGCGCATAGTCTGCTTCGGACATTAAGACAGCGGCGCGCGCCCGGTCGCGCTCCGCCGCTCGCTCGCCGCGCTTGGGCAACGGTTGGCGGACGTTTATCTCCCACATGGTCGCGCGTTCATCCATGGGGCCGACCATGCGCGATCCCATTCCTTCGAGTTGGAGATCGGCGAATCGACCGGAAGAATCGGCACGCTCCCGGGCCGCGGCCGTCCGGCGGGCGGCGGCGTTGAGTGCCGGCGCTGCGGTCACGGCCCGCAGCAGGTCGGCCTGCCTGTTGGACGGATTGTCCACCTGCGCTAGGCCCGCCACGGGCAAAGCCGTGACAAGGGCCAGACAGATAATGGATCGAATGGGTTGCATCGGAGGGGAGGACGGAGGTGGGAACCGGATCTTACAGGCGGCGTGGCTGGCGATCAGTGATGACCCTTGTGGGCTTCCTCTTTCTTGGTGCCGGCCTTGGCTTGCGCTTCTTTTGCGGCGGCGAGCTTGGCCAGGTAGGGAGCCGGGTCTTTCAAAAAGTCCTCGTTGCAGCCGTCGCAGCAGAACACGACGAGTTGGTCAGGTTTGCCGTCGACGCGGTAGATATATTCAGGGGACTTGCCCATGCTGCCAAGTGCCTCGTCGGAGGTAAGACACGTCTTGAGCGGATAAGCCTTGCGGGCGTTGACAGCCCACTCTGTGTCCTTCTCGGACACGGGAATCAATTTGCCGGGTTTTGCGGCGGGTGTTGTTTTAGCAGGGTCGGCAGGCTTATGGCCATCGGCGGCGAGGCCCAAGGGGGTGACCAGCAAAGTGCCGGCGGCAAAAAGGAGGGAGCAGATAAGGGTGCGATAATTCATGGTGATGAAGAATGTTATTCAGGGTGTGGAGTTGGGCCAATGGAACAATCCAGCCCCGTCGATGGTAACGGCGGCCGGATTGGTATCACTGCCCGGGGCGGGTCAGGATTTCTTCATGGCTGCGCAACCGCAGGATGCGCAGCTGGCGACCTGTGGGGCGGCCTGAACCTTGGCCTGGAGCGTGGTCTTGGCGGCGGCCCGGTCTTTTTCGGCTTTGTTGATCCGGGCCCAGTAATCAGGGCCGGGACCGGCGAAGCTGAGGGCGGCGAGTCCGGTGAAGAGCACGGTAGCAAGGAGGAGTTTGGTGGCTTTCATGGGATTGATGGGTTTTGTTTTTCGGACCGCACTGGTTGCACGGTTGTCTGCCAGTCATACACCGCCGGGACGAATATCACTCAGGATTAATTGCCGTGCAGTATTTCTGAGGGATTTCGGAGCGACCGGTGTATATTCATCAGTAATCCCTATGAACACTTCCCGTGATAATCTTACCGAGGTCCTGCGCGGTTGGCGGGTAAAGCCACCGGTCGATCCAGGCTTCCGCGCCGCCGTCTGGCAGCGCATCGGCCGACCGGCGGAAATCTCCTGGCCGGCTTACCTACGGGCGCACACGGCCGCCTGGTCGCTGGCCGTCCTGCTCGTCGTCGGCGTTGCCGGCTTTGCTGGTCGCGCCATGGCGCAAGCGCGGGTGCAGGCTGACCGCGAGGCCATCGTCGTCTCTTACCTCGTGGAACTGGATCCGCGGGTGCAGGCTGTGCTGAAGCCGTGAAATACCTCGGACGCACATTCGCGGTTCTCGCGCTCGTGGCCGTCGCCACGGGTTTCCTGTGCTTTCACCTGAATAGTGCGCCCGCGTTGCAGGCCGCCGTCCAGAGTGGCGACGCCATGGCCTGGCTGCGGACGGACTTCCAACTCGACGACCGGCAGTTCGCCGAGATCAAGAAGCTGCACGAGGCCTACGCGCCTTCTTGCGAGGAGCATTGCCGTCTCATTCAGGAAGCCGCGCGGGCCCGTGACGCGCTTCAGGCCAAGGGCGGTTCGGATCCGGCGGCGGTGGCCGACGCCGAGCGCACGCTGCAGGAGCTGAGGTTGACCTGTGAGACGGCCATTGCGGCCCACGTGCGCAAGGTGGCCGCCTTGATGTCACGTGAACAGGGCGCGCGTTACCTCGCGCTGGTGCTGCCCAAGATCGCGGATTTCGACCACCAAATGGCGCCGGACCTGGCCCTGAAACAAGGGCACCGCCACTGAGATATGGAAGCCGAACCGGGCGCCAACCCGAGCGACGAAGAATGCATGGGTCGCCTCCAGGCGGGTGATAACACCGCGCTCGCGCCGCTGATGCAGCGCTGGGAAGGGCCGGTGAAGCGCTTCATCTTCCGGCTCGTGGGCAACACGGCCGAGGCGGAAGACCTGGCTCAGGACGTATTCGTGCGCATCTACACCAAGCGCGCCAGCTACCGGGCCGGCGCGAAATTTTCGACGTGGTGCTTTTCCATCGCCGCCAACCAGGCGAAAAACCGTCTGCGCTGGTGGCGGCGCCGGCCGACGCTGTCGCTCAACGCCTGGACCGAGGCGGGTGGGGAGACCCCTGACGAATCGCCGGCCGGGACGCAGGCCCCCGCCGCCGTCATGAGAGGCGAGCAGATCGGGGCGGTGCAGGCGGCGGTGGCTGCGTTGCCGCCCGACCTGGGCGCGGTGCTGGTGCTTTTCGAATACGAAGAGCAGTCCGTGGCGGATATCGCCGCAACGCTCGGCTGCACGGCGAAGGCCGTGGAGAACCGGCTTTACCGGGCGCGCCAGCGGCTGAAGCAGACGTTGCTGCCTGGGGCGGCGTGAAAGAGTCCGCCGGAACGCCAGGTCATTTTGCCAGGTCGGCGGCGAGGGTGGTGCGCAGATCCTCGATTTTCCAATAGGAATCCAACACCTTGGTGTAGGAAGGGATGGTCATCGAGAGCATCAGGCCACCGGCCATGTTCTTGAAACGCGGCCGGCTGTTGCTCGCGACAAAAGCTTCCGCGCGGGTGCCGAAACCGGCCAGTTCGCGGCGCTCGGCCAGGTCGGCCAGTTCCCCGGTCAGCGCGCCGTAGCGATTGGTGGTGGCGACCGGGTTGTAGACAAAGCGGAACAGGCCGAGCAGGCCGAGTTTCCACAGGGGGAGCCGAGCCAAAGACTCGCGGGACCGAAACATGAACAAGGGGAGCTTGAGCGAGGGATCTCCGAACTGGGACATCAGGTAATTGCTGGAGATGGCGTATTCGATGAAGATCATGCGTCGCGCGCCGGCGGGACCGCCGCTGCCGCCCGCGAGCGCGGCGGCGAGCCGGGCCCGCCGATCAGGCGAGACGGTGGCGTGGTCGAGAATGAAGCGGGCGGTGTGCAGGCTCATTTTCTGGATGACGCGCGCGATCATGAAGCGCACGAGCGACCGGGCCGAGGGCTCGAGCTTGCGGCCGACCTCGATGATGGGCAGCAGGGTGTCCATCGCCTCGTCGCCCTTGCCTTCGAGCGCGAGCAGGCCGGCTTCGGCACAGCCCAGTTGCGCCATCGTCCGGTAGGGTTGAAATCTGATGATCGGAGCGTCGAAGCGCGCGGGCATGAGATCGCCGAGAACGGCGAAGGAATTCAGCTCGGCCCACCACGTGCGTTCCGGCAGGCCGGCCCAAGCGGCGTGGAGCGCTTCGCGGTTCTCCTCCAGATAGGCCTGCCACTCCGCGGGCTTGTCGGGGCCGGCGGCGTTCAGCGGGAATTTCGGCGCCGAATAAGTGCGCGGCGCTGGCTGGTGGTTGCGAGGAGTGTAGGCGAGGGTCACGGCCCAGCTGGCTTCGGCCTCCGGGCCGGGCGGGCAGAGCTCGTCGAGCGATACGGGGAAGCGAACGCTCGGCTCGTCCCACGCGAGCCACACGAAGACAGGGACGAGGACCAGATAGCCTGCGGCGAGGGAGGACCACGAATCGCCCCAGTGCCGGCGATGGGCGATCCAGAGCAGGCCGGCAGGGACGATGATCACGAAAAGCAGGACCAGAACGCCGACGAGTTTCGGCAGTTTGGATTCCGGGGAGATCAGCGCCTCGAACGCCGAGGCGATGAACGGCGAGACGGTGATCACGGCCAAGCCGAGGAGGAAGGTCAGTGCTCCCACCAGGCCGAGCCGGGCGAGTCCGCGGAGAAGACGGTTGGCAAAGGAAACGCGGGTGGGAGCCGGCGCGGCGGGGGTGGAGGCGGATGCAGGGTGATCCATGGGGGCGAGGAGCGTGATCCAAGCGGTGTGCGAGGGCGTTTCTGCCCGGCCCGGGTCAGGGGCGCAACCCAATTGCCGACGCGCGGCCCGCGCCGGCGCGCCCGAGGGTCCCCATCAGGTGTTTTCGCGGACCGGTTCCGCCAGCGCGACCGCTCCGGCCGGCCGCGACGGGATGGCGGCCTTCCGGCTCTTGGCGACGGTGATGATGGCGACGCCGGCGATGATGATCCCGGCGGCGAAGAAGATGCGCGGCGACACGGATTCGTGGAGCACCAGCCAGCCGAGGAAGACGGCGACGACCGGGTTGACGTAGGCGTAGGTGGAGACCTTGGCCGGCGTGCTGTGCTTCATCAGCCAGATGAACGTGGTAAAGCCGACGAGCGAGCCGGCCCCGACCAGGTAGGCCCAGGCCAGCAACGAACGCCCGGACACCGCGGCAAAATCAAAATGGGCCGGTTCGCGCAGGATGAGGCTGACGACGAAAAGCCAGACGGCACCCGTGAGTTGCTGGATGGCGGCGCCGGTGAACGGCGCGGCCTGGTTGCGGGCATAGCGCGTATAGATGGAGCCCAGCCCCCAGGAGAGGCAGGCGAGAACCAGCCCGCCGACGCGCCAGGGATCGAGCTGCCCGGCGCCCTCGCGCAGGTCGGGGCCGACCAGCAGGGCCAGTCCCACGAAACCGAGCGCAATGCCCACGAAGATCGCCGGCGTAGGCCGCGAGCCGCGGGTGGCGTCCTTGCCGACCAGCAGCACGAGCCAGTCGAGCAGCACGATGAAGAGCGGGCTGACCGAGATGATGAGCGTGGCGATGCCGGAGGGAACCTTCTGCTCCGCCCACGAGACCAGGCCGTTGCCGCCGAGCAGCAGGAGGCCGCCGATGATGGTGTTGTCGAACCACTGGCGGCGTGTGGCGCGGAAGCCGCCGGTGAACGCGATCCAAGCCGTGAGAATGCTGCCCGCCACCAAAAAACGCGCGCCGGCCATGAGGAAAGGAGGCATCGTCTCCACGGCGATGCGGATGCCGAGGTAGGTCGAGCCCCAGATCAGGTAGATGGCGGCGAAACCTGCGATCAGGGCGGCCTTGGTCGGTGTTTTTTCTGCGGCGGTCACGAGGAGGAAAAAGTGAGAGTGATAGTGAAGGGGGAAAGGCTCAGCGCGCGGTGCCGCCATCGTTGCGCCAATGGTATTCCATGTAGCGGGCGGTCTTGGTCGCGATGGACTCGCCGAGAAGGCGGCTGACGATGTGTAGCGACAAATCGATGCCGGCGGAAATGCCCGCGGCGGTCAGCACCTGGCCGTTGTCGGTGAAGCGGACATCCTCAACCACCTCGGTGTTGGGCGCGAGGGCGGCCAGGTCGGCGAAGTTCTCATAATGCGTCGTCGCGCGGAGATTGTGCAGCAGGCCGGCCTGGGCGAGCACGAGCGCGCCGGTGCAGACCGACGCGACGATCTCGGCCCGGCGGGCGCGCTGCCGGACCCACTCGAGCACGGCGGGTTTCTTCAGCAAGGGGCGCGTGCCGGCTCCGCCGGGCACGATAAGGATCTGAGGTGCCGGGGCGTTCTCGAGGGTGAAGTCCGGCACGAGCTTGAGGCCGTTGCGCGCGCGGACGCTGCCCGGTGTCTCGGCCACCGTGAACGTGTGGAAGGTGTCGGCGTTCAGTTCGCCGGTCACGGCGAAGACCTCGAAGGGCCCGGCGAAATCGAGCACTTCGACTTCGGGGAAGATCAGGATGGCGACGTTGCGACGCATGGGAAGGGAGGGAGAAGTGAAAGTGAAAGGAGGAATTCGGAAATGATGAGGGCGGAATCCGGGCAAGGGATTCTACTGCAGCGGCGCTCTGCGAGCGCCGTCCGGCGGTCATAGACCGCCGCTACAGCTGCTTCTTGATCAGCTCGCCGAGCTTGGCCAGCGCGGCCTCGACCTCGTCGGACCAAGGCAGGCCGCAGCTCATCCGCAGGCAGTTGCGGTAGCGGTCCTTCACGGAGAAGAGCGCGCCGGGCGCGGTGTTGATGCGGTGCTTGAGCGCCTCGTGGTGGAGCTTGAGCGTGTCGACCTTGGCCGGGAACTCGACCCAGATGACGTTGCCGCCCTGCGGCCGGCTGTAGCGCGTGCCCTCGGGAAAATAGCGCTGCATGGCCTGCGCGAACTGGTGCAGCTGTTGGTGGTAGGCGCGCCTGAGCGTGCGCAGGTGGTGGTCGTAGCCGCCGTCGCGCAGGAACTCGGCGAGGGTCTTCTGCAGCACGACGGGCGTGCCCATGGTGTTGGTGAACTTGAGCCGGCGGACGCGCTCGAGGTAGCGGCCCGGCGCGGTCCAGCCGATGCGGAAGGCCGGCGCGAGCGTCTTGCCAAACGAGGAGCAGAGCATCACGCGGCCGTCGCGATCCCAGGCCTTGAGGGGCTTGGGGCGGAAGTCGCCGCTGTGCGTGTCGGCGTAGACGTCGTCCTCGATGGCGGGCAGGTCATATTCGCAGAGCAGGTCGTAGAGACGCTGCTTCTTTTCGTCGGGCATCAGGCTGCCGAGCGGGTTGTGGAAGTTCGGCACGACGAGCACGGCCTTGACGTCGTTCAGTTCGATGGCGTCGCGGAGTTCGTCGAGGCAGATGCCTTCGCGTGAGGAGGTGGGGATCTCGAGCGCGCGCAGGTTGAGGCTCTCGATCATTTCCAAAAAGCCGAAGTAAGCGGGCGTCTCGATCGCGACGGTGTCGCCGGGCTTGGTGACGGCGCGCAGGCAGAGGTTGAGCGCCTCGGAGCAGCCGATGGTGACGACGAGTTCGTCGTGCGCGAGCGGCACGCCGCCCTGGAGGTAGCGGCGGGATATTTCCCGGGTGAGCGGCTCGTAGCCCCAGTTCATGCCGAGGCGGCTGATGAGCGTGGGGTCGCGGCGGGCGACGGAGCCGAGGAGGCGCGCGAGCTTCTTGTTGGGGAAAAGGCTGTGGTGCGGGCAGGCCGCGCCGAACGGCATGAAGTCGCTGTTCGACGAGCGTTCCATGACCGCGGTGGTGAGATCCTTGACGCCGACATAGGCGGGCTTGGCCATGGGCTTGGCCATGCGCGGCTCGGGACTCAGGCAGGGCGGCCGCGGGCGGACGTAGTAGCCGGACTGCGGACGCGCCTCGAGGTAGCCGCGGTTCTCCAGGACGGTGTAGGCCTGCAGCACGGTCGCGATGCTCACGCCCCGCTGGAGCGCCATGCGGCGGACGGACGGCACGCGGTGACCGGGACGCAGCGTGCCCTGCTCGATGAGCGACTGGAGGGAGTTGGCCAGCTCGGCGTAGAGCGGCTGCGACAACACGGGGTCAACCGGCTTCGCGCGAGGCGGGGTCAGGGTCTGGATCATGGCGTGGATCGATGAGGAGAGGCGGAAGATACCCGAAGCCGCCGCCGCGGGCCAGCAGCAGCCTGGATTAATTGAAACCAGCACAGTTAGTAAAAACAGGCACTGTGACCATGACAAATTTCCCGATTCCGGGAAAAGCGGGACAAAAAAGGCGGCCCGTTGCGGGGCCGCCTCAGGACAGACTGAAGGATAATCTCTAGAAGCGCCCGGTGAGTCCGAAGGTGAAGAACGCGGTGCTGCCGCCGTTGAGCGTGTAGCCGTGTTCGTAATAATCGAATTTCTGGTCGGTAATGGCGCCGGCCTCGAGCGTGAGGGAGAGGACGTCGCTGAACTTGTAGTCGGCGCTCAGGCCGACCCGGATCTCGCGGTAATCAAGCAGGGAGTCGTCGAGGCGCGGGCCGACGGCGATCGACACGGGGCGCGGATCGCGGCCGACGTGGAAGCTGCCGCCTTGCGCGCTGAGGCCGAGACCGAGTTTGAGCGCGGGAGTGGCTTCATAACCGAAGCCGACACGGGGGAATCCCACGGTGAACTCCCAGTTCGGGGCGAAGCGCCAGTTGACGCCGACGATCGGAATGACGGGCTTGTCAGCGAACGGGTCGGCGCGCAGGCCGAAGGACCAGACCAGTTCGCGACTGCGGGCGTAATTGGCGAGGAACAGGCCGGTGGCGTTGAAGGCGTCGCGGCTGCCGCCTTCGAGGTCGCCGTAGAGGCCGGGCTGGACGGAGGCGAGCAGGAGCCATTGCGCGTTGAGGCGATGGCTGGCGCCGAGGGAGAGGGATATTTTCTGTAGTTTGTCCGGCACGGCCATCGGACCGGAGCGATCGAAATCAAAGAGGCTCCAGCCCAGGCCGTAATTCAGGCGGGTGGAGGAATTGATGGGCAGCGAACTGCCCCAGTCCAGCATGGCGGCGTGGACACCGACCTCGCCGCCGGGTGCACTGCCCAGTTCCAAGGTGTTGTCGGCGGAGTGCGAGTAGCGCACGCTGACACGATCGTCGGGTGCGGGACTGGCAGCAAGCGCGGTCGCGGCCGCTACGGCCAGAAACAGGGCAGGTGGGAAACGGCGGATGGAGCAACGGATGAACATGGGAGGAGGTTGGGCATTACTACGGGCAATAGGTTCCCATGTATGCACAAAAACGTCTCCGCATGCTCACGCGCTGATCTCGCCGCGAAGGTAGAGCACGGCGCGGCCGGCGATGCCCACGCGGTCACCGCGCAACGCGCAGAAAAGTTCGCCGCCGCGGGCGGACACCTGGCGGGCATGGAGCTTGGTTTTCCCGAGCCGGCCGGCCCAGTAGGGAATCAGGGTTGTGTGCGCACTGCCGGTGACCGGATCCTCGGGGATGCCGGCGTCGGGAGCAAAAAATCGGGAGACAAAGTCACAATCCTGCCCCGGCGCCGTGACAATCATGCGGCCGGGCGTGACTTGGCGCAGCAAGGCATGATCGGGCCGAAGGCCGAGGACATCGTCCGACCGGGGATAGACGAGGAGCCAGCTGCCCTTTGTTTTCAGCACAAATTCCGGTGTCCGGCCCAGGGCGCGCACCAAGGTCTCCGGCGCCGGGGCGGTCTCGGCCGGGCGTGAGGGAAAATCGAGCTCGAACAAACCGTCGCTGTGCGTGACGACCAGCGGTCCGCTGCGCGAATCGAAAGTGACGGTTGCGCCCGCGAAGCCCAGCTGGGTGAAGAGGACGCAGGCGGCGGCAAGGGTGGCGTGACCGCAGAGATCGACCTCGATGGCCGGGGTGAACCAGCGCAGATTAAAACGGTCCGGGGCGGTGCGGACGAAAAAGGCGGTTTCGGAGAGCCCGTTCTCGAAGGCGATGCGCTGCATGACCTCGTCGGCCGGCCAGGTTTCCAGCGGCACGACGGCGGCGGGATTGCCGTGAAAGGGTTGGTCCGTGAAGGCGTCGATCCAATACAACGGAAGTTTCATGGCGGGGAGTTTAGCAGGACAACTAGGAGTTGCGCAGGAGCAGTTGTCCGCACGCTGGCCGATACAGTGGAGGGCGGCGGAGTCGCAATCAAAGTGAAGAGCAGGGATTTTCCGCGTGATCCGCGGAGACCTTGTTTTTAACTTTTACTCAGGCGTATTGCGCCAAGGCCGGACCGGTCAGGCGCATGACGCGCCAGTCGGTGAGCGGCACGGCGCCGAGCTTTTTGTAGAAACCCTTGGCGGGTTCGTTCCAGTCGAGCACGGCCCACTCCATGCGGCCGCAGCCACGGGCATTGGCGATTTTCGCCAGGTGGAGCAACAAGGCCTTGCCGGTGCCGCGGCCGCGAAACTCGGGCTTCACGAAGAGATCCTCGAGATAAATGCCCGGCTTCGACAGGAAGGTCGAATAATTGAAAAAATAGAGCGCGAAACCCGCGGGCTGTCCGTCCTCCTCGGCGATGACGACATGCGCGGCAGGTGCGACCGGCTCACCGCTGGCGGGCTTTTCGCCGAAAAGTGTGCGGCGCAGGGAATCCTCGGTGGCGACGACCTCGTGCAGCAGTTTTTCGTAGGTGGCGAGGTCGCGGATAAGGGACAGGATGAGCGGCACATCGGCGGTCGTGGCGGAGCGGAGGGTGCAGGGCATGGGTGGAGGTTTGGGCGTTATTTCAGCGGAGGCGAGTGCATCGTCGGGTGCGGACGCGCACCGGTGCAGATATATTGCTGGCCGGTGATTTACGGCATTGCGGGAGCAAATCGATCGGATAGATGTCGGAGGCAGCAACCAATCGTCCCATGAAATCATCCATCTCCTCTTCTTCCGCGTCCTTTCGCCGGCTGCTTGTGGCCGCTTTGCTCAGTGTTTCACTGGCCGGGTTATCCGGCTGTCTGGCTGTGGCGGCGGGTGCCGGTGCCAGTGCGGTGGCCTATGTGCGCGGAGACTTGGAGACGAACCTCCACACGGACTACAGCGGGGTCGTCGATGCCGCACGGAATGCGATCAACGAGCTGGAATTTGCCAAAGTCAGCGAAAACAAGGACGCCTTGAAGGCCGTCCTGGTGGCTCGCACCGCCATGGACAAGAAGGTCGAGATCACCATCACGAACTCCGGCAAGAAGCTGACCAACATCAAGATTCGCGTCGGCCTGTTCGGGGACGAGGCGCTGTCCATGTCCATTCTCGACAAGATCAAGTCCGGCCTCTGAGCCGCCTTGGCGGGTGAAGGCAGGATTGAGATGAGGGATTGCAATGCAGGCGGGGGAACCTGATACCAAGGTTCTCATTTTCCATGCTGCGTAAGCTTATTTCCAAAATCAGGTCTTCCTTCACGAAGAACCCGAAACATCCCGAGTCCAAGCCGGCCCACAAATCCACCCGCCCCGTCGCCAAGGGCGGCGAACCGCGCCACGAGCGATCCGATCGCCGTGACAGCGGTCGTGGACAGTCCCACCGGCCGGCCGGACCGACCCGGCATCCGGCCCCCGCGCATTCTCATTCCAAGCCCGCCGCCTCCGCACGCCCGGCCGCCCCGACGCCCCGCCCGGTCCACGTCCCCAAGCCGCTGCCCGAGGTGCCGAAGATGGACACGACCTTTACCGCCCTCGGCCTCGGCGACCGCATCGCCTACGCCGTGCAGCAGAAAGGCTACGAGACGCCGACGCCCATCCAGGCCCAGGCGATCCCCGTCGTGCTGGCCGGCAAGGATGTCATCGGCTCGGCCCAGACCGGCACGGGTAAAACGGCGGCCTTTTCGCTGCCGATCCTCCAGCGCCTCGGCACGCACGGGTCCATCCGCTGCCTCGTGCTCGAGCCCACCCGCGAGCTCGCGCTGCAGGTCGAGGAGTCCTTCAAGGAATATTCCAAGTTCACCGACCTGCGCACGACCGTCATTTACGGCGGTGTCGGCTACGGCAAGCAGCGCGAGGATCTTGCGCGCGGCATGGACATTCTCGTGGCCACGCCCGGCCGCCTCCTTGACTTCATGGAACAGGGCGAGATCAAGCTCGACCAGGTCCAGACACTCGTGCTCGACGAGGTCGACCGCATGCTCGACATGGGTTTCCTGCCCGATGTGAAGCGGATCGTCTCGAAGGTGCCGAAGACGCGCCAGACGTTGTTCTTCACCGCCACGCTGCCGGCCGAGATCGAGCAGCTTGCCGCCTGGGCGCTGCGCGACCCGTTCAAGATTTCTGTCAGCCGCGAGCGCTCGACCGCCGAGACCATCACCCATGCATTCTACCCGGTGGTGCAGGCGCAAAAATTCGATCTGCTCGCCCATCTGCTTGAGCAGACCCAATACCACAGTGTCATCATCTTCTCCCGCACGAAGAGCGGCGCCGACTACGTGGCCGCCCGGCTCAAGCACGAGGGGCATACCTGCGCCGTCATGCACTCCGACCGCAGCCAGCAGGAGCGCGTGGACGCGCTCAAGGGCTTCAAGTCCGGCAAGCACGAGGTGCTGGTCGCCACCGACATCGCCGCCCGCGGCCTCGACATCGCCGACGTGTCGCACGTCATCAACTTCGACGTCCCGGAGAATCCCGAGGACTACGTGCACCGCATCGGCCGCACCGGCCGCGCCCACAAGACCGGCGACGCCTTCACCCTCGTGACCGAGGAAACCTGGCGCGACGCCCGCAGCATCGAGCGCTTCATCGGTCAGAGCATCGAGTGGAAGAAGGTCGAGGGGTTCAATTACACCTATTCGGGCATCTTCGACGGTGGCGGCATGCCCCAGGTGGCTCCCGAGAAGCCGAAGAGCCGCCTCATGCGCGGCGCGCGGCGCTAAAAAGTCTGCGTCCTTTTGCGGCGGCCTGCGTCTGCCTTGGATGAACCCATATCATCCATGAGCACTCCCAACACCGAAACCGTGAAAGATTATGTCCGCGAGCGCTACGGCGCCATCGCGGAGCAGGCCGAGCCCGCGGGCTGCGGCTGCCAGGCCACCGGCTGCTGCAGCGGCCAGAGCGAAACCTACAGCGAACAGCTCGGCTACAGTGCCGCCGACGTCGCCAGCGTGCCCGCGGGGGCCGACCTCGGCCTCGGCTGCGGCAACCCGCTGGCCATCGCCAGCATCAAACCGGGCGAGACCGTCCTCGACCTCGGCAGCGGCGCCGGCTTCGACGCCTTCCTCGCCGCGCGGCAGCTCGCCGGCACCGGCCGCGTCCTTGGCGTCGACATGACCGCGGCCATGGTGGCCAAGGCCCGGCGCAACGTGGCCAAGTCCGCCTTCAAGAACGTCGAGTTCCGACTCGGCGAGATTGAGGCGCTGCCCGTGGCCGATGCCACGGTGGATCTCATCATCTCAAACTGCGTCATCAACCTCTCGCCGGAGAAGCCCCGGGTATTCGCCGAGGCGTTCCGCGTGCTGAAATCCGGTGGCCGGCTGGCCATCTCCGATGTGGTCGCCACGCAGCCGCTGCCCGCCGGCATGCGCGAACAGCTCCCGCTCATCGGGGCCTGCATCGGCGGCGCTTCGTTGGTCGATGAACTGAAGGCCATGCTCGCCGCCGCGGGCTTCACGCGGGTCGACATCGAGCTGAAGGGTGCCTCGAAAAAGTTCATCGCCCAGTGGGGCGAGGACCCGAGGGTTGCGGATTATCTGGTGTCGGCCATCATCACCGCCTGGAAACCCTGAACCATGTCCGCGGCGCGCGATCCCATCATCATCGAGGCAGCCCGGCCGGCCGACGAGCCGGCCATCCGGGCGCTCCTCCAGCAGGCCGGTCTGCCGCACGAGGATTTCGCGGGGCACCTGGCGAATTTCCTCGTCGCCCGGCAGGACGGGGCGGTCGCCGGGGCCGTCGGTTTCGAGCGGCATGGGGACGAGGCGTTGTTGCGTTCGCTCGTGGTCGCGCCGGGCTGGCAGGGTGACGGTCTCGGCGGCGCGCTCCTGCGGCGCCTCGAGGACGAGGCCCAGCGGCAAGGAATCCGGTATTTCTACCTGCTGACCAACACGGCCGAACATTTTTTCGCCAAACGCTGGTTCCAGAAGATCGACCGCTCCACGGTGCCGCCGGCCATCGCGGCGACGCCGGAGTTCAGCCACCTGTGCCCGGCCAGCTCGATCTGCATGCGTCGCACCGTGAAGCCATGACCGCGCACACCTTCGACACGGGCGTCCTGGAATTCGCGCCGCGGCTCCGCGCGTTCATTCGCCGGCGGGTGCGCAACGACACCCTCGCCGACGATCTCGTGCAGGAAACGCTGCTCAAGGTCTATCGCTCCCGCGCCACGCTGCGCGACGACACGAAGCTGGAGGCCTGGCTCTACCAGATCGCGCGAGGCACGATCATCGACCACTATCGCCGCCAGCGTCCGTCGGAGGAGCTGCCGGCAGCCATCGCTGGGGAAAGCCCCGACGAGGCGGCGGCGCTGCGCGCGCGGGTGATGGTTACGATGAAGAAATTCCTTGAGGAACTGCCCGAAGCCTACCGCGAGCCGGTGCGGCTGGCGGAACTGGAAGGCTTGCCGCTGGCACGCATCGCGTTACGGCTCGACCTGTCGCTCACGGCGGTGAAGTCGCGCGTGCGCCGCGGCCGGGCGATGCTGCGCAAGAAGCTCCAGGATTGCTGCCGCTTCGAGTTCGACCGGCTCGGGCAGGTCATCGGCTTCGAGCGCCGCCAGTTGCTCTGCTGCGAGAACTGAGGAGGGGGCAGCCGGACTCAGAGTTCATTCCGAACCCCAGCTCTTTTGTAGGGGCGCTGCTCGTCGGCGCTCGCGGGCGGCGTCAAGCGCCGCTCCTACACTATGGTTTTGAAACGAGCGCTCAGCAGCCGTAGACGCCGCCGTTGATGTCGAGGGTGGCGCCGGTGATGAAGCCGTCGTATTCGCCGGCAAGGAAGACCGCGGCGCGGGCGACATCGTCGGCGCTGCCGCCGCGACCGAGCGGGATGCCGGCGACCGTCGCCTTGGCGGAATCGGCCGTCGTGTGCGTGTTGTGGAAACTGGTGCCGAGGATGAGGCCGGGCGCGAGGGCGTTGACCCGGATGCCCTGCGGTCCGAGCTCGCTCGCGAGCGAACGGGTGAAGGTGAGGACCGCGCCCTTGGCGGTGGAGTAGGCGAGCGAACCGGCGTGGCCGCCCTTGCGGCCGGCCAGGGAGGAAAGGTTCACGATGCTGGCGCCGCCGCCGGTTTGCGCCGCGGCGGCGAGATGCGGCAGGGCGGCGCGCGTGACGCGGCGGACGCTGCCGACGTTGAGCGACAGGGTTTCGGCCCAGAATGCATCGTCGGCCTCGGCGAGCGACTTGCGGCCGATGAGCGAGCCGGCGTTGTTGATGAGGATGTCGAGTCCGCCGAGGAACTTGACCGCCGCGGCGACGAGCCGCTCGGCGTCCGCCGTCTCGGTGAGATCGGCGCTGGCGTGAGCGTAGCGGCGGCCGGGGGCCTTCGCCTCGGGCTCGACGGCGCGGGCGGCGTCGGCGCTGCTGCGGTAATGCACAAAGACATCACAGCCGGCGGCGAGGAGGTGGCGCGTGATGGCGAGGCCGATGCCTTGGGCGCCGGCGGTGACGAGGGCGCGTTTGCCGAGGAGCTTATTCATAATAATTAGACAAGAGCGGAAATCGCGGTGCGTCAACGCCAGCCGGCGCGAGGACCGCCGAGGGCGTGAGTTTGCCGTTGCGCGCCGGGCGGAGCGCGCTTCGCTGGCCCTCCGCATGAAACTTTCGATCCCGCCCGGCGATTTCGCCGGCTACATCTTCGACCTGGACGGCACGCTGGTGGACACCATGCCGCTGCACTACCGCGCTTGGAACCGGGCCATGCACCAGGCCGGCCTGAGCGAGGAGTTGAGCGAGGACCTGTTTTATTCGCTCGGTGGCGTGCCGACGCGGCGCGTGGCCAAACTGCTGGCGGACCACTACGAGCTGACGATCGACGTCGAGAAGGTTTTTCACCAGAAGGAGGCGCTCTTCCTCGAGTTGCGGTCTGAGATGAAGCTGATCGAGTCGGTGGTGGCGTTCGCCCGCCAGGCGGTGGCGGCGCGAATCCCGGTCAGCGTGGCGTCGGGTGGTCCGCGCGACATTGTGCGGCACACGCTGGAGCTGATGCATCTCCAGGATCTTTTTCCCGTCGTCGTGACCCCGGAAGACGTCGTGCACGGCAAGCCCGCCCCGGATCTCTTCCTACTCGCGGCGAAGAAAATGGGCGTGCCGCCGGCGAAGTGCCTGGTGTTCGAGGACGCCGAGCCCGGCTTCCGGGCGGCCGAAGCCGCGGGCATGAAGTGGGTGCGGGTGGAGAGCCGGCCGAAGCGGCGCTGAACTTACGGCGAACGGCCTAAGCGCAGGGCGGTGGCCGGTTTTGGATTTGAACCTGGGCCGACAAACCGGTGGGCTGGATGCATGACTTTTGCCCAGCTGGCCAACCAGGGAATCCTCACGCAGCCGGTCTACGAGCCGGGCAAGCCCATCGAGCAGGTGGCGCGCGAACTCGGCCTGGATCCGGCCGGCATTGTGAAGCTGGCCTCGAACGAAAATCCCCACGGGCCCTCGCCTAAGGCGATCGCGGCGGCGGAGCAGGCGTTGCGCGAGGCGCACCTTTATCCCGATGGCGGCTATTACGCGTTGCGGCAGAAGCTGGCGCAGAAAACGGGGCTGGGCATGGACCAGTTCATCATCGGCGACGGCTCGAACGAGATCATCGAGCTGCTCGGCCACGCGTTTCTCGCCCCGGGCGTCGAGTGCGTGATGCACCAGGCGGCGTTCGTGGTCTACAAGCTGGTCACGGTGATGTTCGGCGCGACGCCGGTCGAGGTGCCGCTGGTGAATATGCGGCAGGATCTGCGGGCGCTGGCGGCGGCGGTGACGCCGCGCACGCGGCTGGTGTTCCTCGCCAGTCCGGCCAATCCGGTCGGGGCGACGAACACGGCGGAGGAGATTTTCGAACTGGTGCGCGCCCTGCCGCCGCACGTTATCCTCGTGCTGGACGAGGCGTATGTGGATTTTCTGGACAACCCGCCCGACCTGCGGCCGCTGATCGCGGAGGGAAAGAAGGTGGTCTGCCTGCGGACGTTCTCGAAGATCTACGGATTGGCGGCGCTGCGCATCGGCTACGGCTATGCGGCCCCGGAACTCATCACCATTTTGCAGCGGGCGCGGCAGCCGTTCAACGTGAACGCCATCGCGGCGGCCGCGGCAGTGGCAGCGTTGGACGACAACGAGTTTGTCACGCGCTGCCGGCGCGAGAACCAGGCAGGCCTCGCGCAGCTCGGTGACGGATTCAGGAAACTTGGGCTGGAATTCGTGGCGGGGCAGGGGAACTTCCTGCTGGTGAAGGTGGGCGACGGCGCGCGGATTTTCGGCGCGTTGCAGCAGCGCGGGCTGATCGTGCGGCCGGTGAAGCCCTACGGCCTGCCCGAGTGGGTGCGCATCACGGTGGGCACGCGCAGCCAGAACGAGCGCCTGCTGGCCACGTTGGCGGAAGTGCTGAAGGCTGGCTAACGCGGGGCCGCGGCGAGCGTCTGACGGAGCGAGACCAGCAATCCGGGCTGCCCCGGCAGGAAAAGATTCCGGTCGCTGCCCAGCGCGGTGTAGGCCCGGGACAGGATCTCGCGCGAGGGCTTGCGGGTTTTCAGGTAGCGTTCGAGATGATCCGGCAGGACGGCGAGATTGCCGGTGTCAATCTCGAGCCGGAGGAGGTTGGTGAGCGCGGCTTGGTTGAGCGGATCAGCCTCGACGGCGCGACCGAGCGCGGAGATGGCCAGATCGCGGGCGCCAAGGGCTGCGAGGCGGTTCGAGACGGCAATTAGATTTTCGGCGCGGAGGTTTTTCTGAGTGAGCAGATGGTCGAGATGGAGGCGGGACTCGTCCCTTTTGCCCAGTCCGTATAAGGCGACGGTTTGGAGGCCGTTGAAAACGGGGCCGAACTGCCGGGTCCACTCGGGGTAGTCCCGTGTGTAATCGGCGATCAGGGCGAGGGCGGCCTGGTATTCGCCGGCGACGAGGTGTGCCTCGGCGACCAGCAGGGCCGGGGCGCCGTTGTTTTCGCGGCAATCCGTGAAAATCTGCTGCACGCGGCGGGCGAGGGCGGGGCGGCCCATGTTCGCCGCGAAATCGGCGAGCAGCAGCAAGGCCGGGAAGTCGTGCTGGAATTGGGCGAGGTAGGCTTCGGCGTCCCGCTCCAGGCGGGCTTGGTTGCCGCGACGATGGTGGAGATTGAGGTAGTCGATGCGCGGAGCCGGTGCCAGTGGGTCGCTGACCAAGCGCTCGATAATGGCGGTCTCCAATTCACCAGCGCGGCCGAGCTCACGATAGAATCCGGCCAGCAGGGCCCGGGCGCCATCGTAGCCGGGTTGCCGTTCGAGCAGGTGGTTGAGTCGCAGCAGGGCCAGTTCGGGATAACCGCGCTCCCACTCGATCCGGGCGAGCAAGGTGACTCCATCGGGGGTATCGCGCAGGTGATGCCGGCCAATCAGGTCTTCGGCATGATCATAATTGCCGCGATAGTAGGCAGAGGTGGCCGCATAAGTGGCGGCGATGGAATGAATCGACGTTCGGGCTGGTGACGCCAGCAGCCGTTCGGCCACCTCCAGCAGCCTGGTGTCTTCCTGGAGTTCCAGCAGCAGTGAAAACGTGGATTGCAGATAAGCGGAGTCATCCGGCAGGTGGGGCAACCCGTCGAGCATCAGTTCACGCGCGAGATCCGGCCGGCGACAGGCCAGATAAAGTTCGGCGAGTGTGTTGCGGCCGCGGGCATTGGCAGGAGCCCGGGCGACCCCGGCCCGCAACTGATGGAGGGCGGCATTTACCTCGCCCTTTCGCAGGAGTTCATCGGCGTGCGCGATGTAGTAATTACCTTCGTTGATGCGATATGCCGGCCAGCGGCTTGGCAGCAGCAGATCGACATACCGGACATCAGGAAAATTCCGGCGGTATTTCACGAACAGCCATACCCCGAGGGCTGCGGTCAGCCATATGGCATTCGCCGCCAAGACTCCGAGAATAGCGAGTTGCCGCCAATGGATGCGCACCACCGATCCATGTTCTCCCGGTTCAATACTGAAGGGGTGCCACCGCATCGCCTTAGTTATGCCCCGGAACCAAACCGTGAAAACGAGCGCTTATGTCATATTTGCCTAAGAAAATCACCGGTTTGGCCCAAGAAATGGTTCAAGTATTGGCTTGAACAGGAAAGTGATTTGCAGTTTTTTGACGCGACCAACCGACACTTATACGGTCTTCGTGACCGTCTTCTATCTATGAAACACCTAGCACGCCTCGCCATTGTCTCAGCTATTCTGACCATTTCGTCCAAAGCCGCTCCCTTTATGGCGGTTGGCGATAATGCTGAGCTGTTTGTTACAGCTGCGGCTATGATACAGTCCGATGACAATATCTATCTGGGGGCATCGGGTGAAGATGACACGGTGTTTAATTTTACGCCTGGGATCGACTTGGTTTTTGGCAAGGGATCCAGCACCACGGGTAATGTTTATTTTCGCGAAGAGATCCGCCGCTACAGCTCCAATTCCCAACAGGACACGGAACTGGCCAATGTGGGTGTGACGGCCAATTACTCCAACGGCCTGACCAAGGCCAACTTCAACGCTTCGTATGCGGAAGTCGCGCAGAACCAAGTTGGTGCCACGCTGACCAGTGACATTGCCCGGCGCGACGTCACGACGGTGGGTGGAAAGACGGAATTCAGCATTTCCGAGAAAACCTCGTTGTCGGTCGGCTTGAATTTTAACAAGACGGCCTATGTTCCGGTTTCCTTCACGGACAGCGACATCCTGAGCATTCCGATCGACGTTTATTATGAGGCCAGCCCCAAGCTTTTCTGGAGCCTCGGTTACAGCTACCGGAATTCGAAACTGTCCGGAAGCGCCGATGACAATCAGGATCATTTCCTCAATCTCGGTGCGCG
>Ga0255338_1003168_pt1 | contig 20651 bp, 20 predicted proteins | sample MeOH1_35cm_T4_19_FD_203715 | JGI IMG/M metagenome (GOLD analysis project Ga0255338, IMG submission 203715) | Sandy soil microbial communities from University of British Columbia, Vancouver, Canada - MeOH1_35cm_T4_195 | ecosystem: Engineered > Artificial ecosystem > Sand microcosm > Unclassified ...
CGCCTGGTCATGCTGCTCACCAACAGCGCCAGCATCCGCGACGTCATCCTGTTCCCTTTGATGCGGCCCATGAAGCCCAGCGAGGCCGGTGACACCAGCGAATGATTTGCTCTCTTAACCGCAGATGTCGCAGATGGCGCAGATATGGTCCTTATTAGCTTTTCATCTGCGGCCATCTGCGACATCTGCGGTTTCAGCATCTGATCTTTGATTTCTCTGAAGCCGATGTGACTGAATCGCCTTTGACCCGCTGCCATACTTGAAAACCGTGATTGGAGGCTGCCATGCCTGTCCCGATGCTTGAGCTTGCACCGCAAAATGCCGCCGTGAAGGCCAAGGTTCTGGAAGGGCTTTCGGGCCTCATCGACCGCTCCTCATTCATTCTGGGCGAAAACGTGAAGGGGCTTGAGGCTGAGATCTCCGCCTACGCGGGCGCGGCCCATGCCGTCGCCATGTCCAGTGGCACGGACGCCCTGCTGGCGGCCCTGATGGGTCTGGGCATCGGCCACGGCGACGAGGTCATCGTCCCCAGCTTCACCTTCTTCGCCTCGGCGGGCGTGGTCTCGCGCCTCGGCGCGAAGCCCGTCTTCATCGACCTCGACCCGGCCACCTTCAACGCCACGGGCGCCCTGGTGGAGGCCGCCATCACGCCCCGCACCAAGGCCATCATGCCCGTGCACCTCTTCGGCCAGCTGGCGGACATGCCGAGCATCATGGCCGTGGCGCAGAAGCACGGCATCCCCGTGGTGGAAGATGCCTGCCAGAGCCTGGGCGCCAAGGGCTGGGGCAAGTCCGCGGGCCAGTTCGGCGACCTGACCGCCTACAGCTTCTACCCCACCAAGAACCTCGGCGCCTTCGGCGATGCCGGCATGACCGCCATCCGGGGCGATGCGGCCCTGGCTGCCCGCGTGCGCCGCATCCGCGTCCATGGCATGGAGCCCGTCTACATGCACCACGAGGTGGGCATGAACGGGCGCATGGACGAGTTCCAGGCTCTGGTGCTGCGCGCCAAGCTGCCCATGCTCGACGGCTGGCACGAGGGCCGCCGGAAGCACGCCGCCTGGTACCTGGAGCGCATGAAGGGGCTGACCGCCGATGAGGCCGTGCTGCCCCGGGAAGTGGTGCCGGACGGCCGCCACATCTACAACCAGTTCACCCTCCGCGTGAAGGGCGGGAAGCGCGATGCGCTGCAGGCCCACCTGAAAGAGCGGGGCATCGGCAGCGCCATCTACTACCCCATCTGCCTCCATGAGCAGCCTTGCTTCGCCTCCCTCGGCTACAAGGCCGGCCAGCTTCCCGAGTCCGAGCTCGCCGCCAAGGAAGTGCTCAGCCTGCCCGTCTATCCCGAGATGACTCCGGCCATGTTGGAAGAAGTCGGCGCGGCCATTCTGGGGTTCTTCGGGAAGAAGTAGGAATCCTCAATCCGTCCCCTGCCCGGCGGCCGCGGCTTTCTCCATCCAGGCTTCCAGCGCCTGGCGGCTGGGGGCGTCCATGGATAGGAACTGCAGGCCCATGCCCACCTGATCCGTGGCTTCGCCGCCGGGGCCGTATCCCAACACATAGGCCACGGTGGCGGTGATGGGACCCAACGGCAGGTCCGGGTGGAGGACCATCAGGCCATCCAGGGTCGCCCCGGGGAGGAAGAATCGGGCGGTGCGGGCCTCCAGCAGGGCGAAACATCCGCCCACGCTCAGGTTCATGACGCGGATGCCGCGGAAGTCGTGTCCATTGAGGGTGAACGAGATGGCGAACTCGGGTCCGGTGATGACGCGTGTATTCCGCCGCTTCGCATGGTTGTGCATGGGCAAAGCCCTCCCGGTCGGAAATCCCTGCTTGGGTATCGGACAGTCCGTGGATAAACTGGATTTTCTGATCGGCCTGAACCCACCGGGGGACAGGGCGGATTCCTGGGAATCCGGCCCTGATGGCGCAAGTCGCCGTCTCACCCAAGCGGGGACAACGCGGACACCACAGCGCTGGCCGGACCTTCAACCCATCCATGCCATTCCGGGAGTTCCCATGGAAATCCTCCTCATCGAAAACGTGTCCAGCCTCGGCGCCCGGGGCGACGTCGTGACCGTCAAGGACGGCTACGCCCGCAACTTCCTCCTGCCGCGCAAGATGGCCCTGCCTGTCACGGCCGGCAACAAGCGCCAGATCGAGCTCGAGAAGCTCCGCGCCGAGAAGCTCCGCGCCAAGGAACTGGCCGATGCCAAGAGCCTGGCCGAGAAGCTCGAGGCTGTGAGCCTCAGCGTGGCCAAGAAGGCCGGCGAGCATGGCCATCTCTTCGGTTCCGTCACCAACGCCGACGTGGCCGAGCTCTTCAAGGGCAAGGGCTTCACCCTGGACCGCCGCGACATCACCGTGCCCCACATCAAGGACGCCGGCGCCTACACCGTGGATGTGCGCCTCTACAGCGGCGTGCACGCCAAGGTCAGCCTCGAAGTCACCGCCACCGCGGCCGAGTAGATCCACCCGGAATCCAACCCCCCACCCGACTGGCGCTTTGCGTAGGTGCTGGTCCCGCCGGGATTCCGCGTAGCCGGATCCCGTCCACCCCATCCCAAGGAGTCCTTCCATGGCGAAGACCACTGCCAAGCCTGAAACCCTCGGCATCGCCGAGCTCGCCGCCACCCTGGCCGAGGCCCAGGACCTATCCAAGGCTCGTGCCAAGTCCATCCTCGACGGCGTCCGCGACCACATCGTGGAGACCCTGCTCTCCGGCCAGCGCGTCAACCTCTTCGGTCTCGGCACCTTCGAAGTGCGCGCCACCAAGGAGAAGATGGGCCGCAACCCCAAGACCGGCGAGAGCATCCAGATTCCCGCTGGCCGCAAGGTTGTGTTTAAGACCGCGAAGGGTCTGAAGGATCAGATGTAACCGACCGCCGGGTGACGTAGAACGCGCCAGTGGCGCGTTCTACGTCGGGACCCGGCGAGGAGGTTATGCCACAGACGCAGAAGGCCGCCGCGAGGCGGCCTTCGTCGTTGAGGCGGAGCCAAGCTCGGCAGAAGTCGGGACCCGGCGAGGAGGTTATGCCATAGACGCAGAAGGCCGCCGCGAGGCGGCCTTCGTCGTTGAGGCGGAGCCAAGCTCGGCAGAAGTCGGGACCCGGCGAGGAGGTTATGCCATAGACACAAGAGGCCGCCTTTCGGCGGCCTCTTGTCATTTGACGGCATTCCGCGCAGCGGAACGCCGCAGGTTCACGATCCAAATTCAGTCGGACTCAACGCCTGCAGGTACCGCGTGAGCAGCTTCTGCTTCTCCTGCCCGGCCTTTACCTTCTTCTGGTAGATGGAGAAGCGGTCCTCGGCAGGGCGGATGGCGGGGAAGAGGGCCACGAGGTCGCCCCGCTCCAGTTCCTCCAGCACGCTGTAGCGGGGCACGAGCAGGGCGCCCATGCCCTCCACGGCCGCGTGGATCATGGCCCGGATGTGGTTCACGGCGATGAAGCGGTCCAGGTGGGGCTGCTGCCGGTCCGGCACGGCCACGAGGAAGCGGTTCCACCAGGCGCCGGCCTTGTCCAAGGAGAGCACCGGGCAGCCGGACAGGTCTGCGGGCACGCGGAGGCGGTGGACCTTGCGGAAGGCGGGGGTGCAGGCCACCACGTAGGTCTCACGGAACAGGGGCGCCTTCTTCAGGGCGGGCAGGGCATGCTCCACGCAATCGATGGCGAGGTCGAGGTCGTCCCGCAACAACGGGCCAAGCAGGTCATGGCTGAGGGTGAAGTCGATCTCCAGGTCCGGGTTCGCGGCCAGGAAGGGCTGCATGTGTCGCATGAGGATGCTGCTGCCGAATTCCACCGTGGCCCCCACCCGGAGCCGGCCCCGGGCCTGGGTCTGGTGCCGTTTCAGGTCCTCCGCCGCGGCGTCGAGGGTGGCGAAGGCCTGTTCGCAGGCCTGGTAGAGGCGCCGGCCCTCCTCGGTGAGGCGCAGGCCCCGGCTCCGGCGATCCAGGAGGGGGACGCCGATCAGATCCTCTAGCTTGGCCATGGCGTGGCTGACGGCGGACTGGGTGCGGCCCAGGCGCCGGGCGCAGGCGGTGAAGCTGCCCACCTGGGCGAGGGTGTAGAAGGTGCGGAGCTGGGGCAGGTCGAGGAGGGCGTCCATGCCATGAATGGTACTCATGAAGGGTGTGAATCGAATGAATTACATCATTGATCGAAAAAAATGTACTAATGAAACATCGGAGGTGGGCCATGCAGGAGGTCCTGAAATCGCTGGGCATTGCAGAGGTGAACCCGGGCGGGTTCTCGGGCGTGTGGATGGGCAGCGGGAAGGCCCAGCAGGTGGTTTCCCCGATCAATGGCGAACTCCTGGCCACGGTCACCAACGTCACCCCCCAGGAGTTCGAGGCCATCCTGGCCAAGAGCCACGCGGCCTTCGCCTCCTGGAAGCTGGTGCCCGCCCCCAAGCGCGGCGAAGTGGTGAAGGCGCTGGGCGACGAACTGCGGCGCAACAAGGCGGCCCTGGCCGAGCTGGTCACGCTGGAGATGGGCAAGACCCTGCGCGAGGGACTGGGCGAAGTCCAGGAGATGATCGACATCTGCGACTTCGCCGTGGGCCTCTCCCGGCAGCTCTACGGCCTCACCATGCCCAGTGAGCGGCGCCTGCACCGCCTCCAGGAACAGTGGCATCCGCTCGGCGTGGTGGGCGTCATCACGGCCTTCAACTTCCCCGTGGCCGTGTGGAGCTGGAACACGGCCCTGGCCCTGGTCTGCGGTGACACGGTGCTGTGGAAGCCCTCCTCGAAGACGCCGCTGACAGCCCTTGCCTGCACGAAGATCGCCGAGAAGGTGCTCCGCAGCTTCGGCTACGATCCCGCCATCTGCAGCCTGGCCATCGGCAAGGGCAGCGAGATCGGCGACCTCATCAACACCGATCCGCGCGTGGCCCTGGTGTCGTACACGGGCTCGGTCCCGGGCGGCCGCCACGTCGGAAAGCTGGTGCAGGAGCGCTTCGGCCGCCACATCCTGGAACTGGGCGGCAATGGTGCCGTCATCGTCAGCGACAAGGGCGACCTCGACATCGCCCTGCGGTCCGTCTACTTCGGCGCCATCGGCACCTCGGGCCAGCGCTGCACTTCCACCCGCCGGGTCATCGTGCATGAGTCCATCTATGGAACCTTCCGGGACCGGTTGCTGGACCTCTACCGCAAGACCCCCATCGGCGACCCCCGGAAGGACGAGATCCTCATGGGGCCCCTGGTGGATGCGGGCGCCGTAGCCACCATGCTGGCCGCCATCGAGACGGTGAAGGCCCAGGGTGGGAAGATCCTCATCGGCGGCGAGAAGCTGCCCCAGGCCGGAGGCTGCTACCTCACGCCCTGCATCGCCGAGGTGCCCGGCAACCTGCCCATCGTGCAGGAGGAGACCTTCGCCCCGGTGCTCTACCTCATGCCCTACCGGACCATCGAGGAGGCCATCGCCCTCCAGAACGGTGTGCCCCAGGGCCTTTCCAGCGCCATCATCACCAACGACCAGGGCGAGAGCGAGCTGTTCCTGTCGGCCGCCGGCAGCGACTGCGGCCTGGCCAACGTGAACACGGGCACCAGCGGCGCGGAGATCGGCGGAGCCTTCGGTGGTGAAAAGGAGACCGGCGGCGGGCGCGAGAGCGGTTCTGACGCATGGAAAGCCTACATGCGCCGCCAGACCAGCGCCATCAACTTCAGCGGCAAGGTGGAACTGGCCCAGGGCATCACCCTGGAACTCTGAGAAGCCCGCAGAGCGGGAAGGATCCGCTAAGCTTTGGAGATCCTTCCGTGAGGCCCCCTTGTCTGGGCAACTCCTTCCTGCCTCCCGTCGGAGCGATCCGCCGGTCCATTCCCTGCCGGTGACCGCCCGGGCGGTTCTGTTGGGTGTCTGGACCGTCTCGGCCCTCGTCCATACCATCTTGTCCGTAGATCGGCGCCTCCTGGCCTGGCCCTTGAGCTACGCGGGCCTGGAGTTCCTCGCGGCGGTGAGCCTGGGCTATCGCGCCTGGAAGACCACCGGCGCGAGCCGCCTGGCCTGGTGGCTGCTGACGATCTCGGCCGCCCTCGAGGTCCCGAACCTGGTCGTGAGCCTGCTCCTGAGCCGGGGCTGGGCCGCGCCCTGGGCTGCGGGCCTGCCGAGCCTGCTCGGGTTGGGGACCGGCGTCCTGGTGCTGGCGGGGGTCATGAGCTTTCCGCGGGCTCAGGAATCCAGCGGGGTGCTCTGGCGGCGGCTCCAGGACAGTCTCATCTTCGCGGTGTCGGTGCTGTTCCTGCTCTGGGCGATGGGCGTCCAGGGCAACCTCCGCGCTGCGGCCCACGGCATGGGGTTCCGCGTCTTCGTGGCCTACCTCAACGCGGCGCTGTTGGGCGGGGGCCTGGTCTTCATGACCTCGTATGATCCGGGCCGGATCCGCGGTCCGCTCGGCTGGCTCGGGGCTTCCGCGCTGGCCTGGCTGGCCGCCCTGTCCTCCTGGGCCCTGGCCGGGCTGCCTCCGGTGGTGGCCACCCAGGGATGGATCGTGCTGGCGGGGGCCATTCCGCTGTTCCAGGGACTGGCGGCCTGGTCCCCCCGTCCGGTGGAGGAGGTCCTCGCCAGACCGGGCTCCGAACGAAGGTTTGTGGGGCTGCTCCCCTACCTTCCCGTGGCCATGGCCATCGGCGCCCTGGCCGTGCTGCTCGCCACAGCTCCGGGAAGTGCGACGCGGGGCGCCTTCGCCATCTTCCTCGTCATGGTGGCGCTGCTCCTGTTGCGGCAGTTCCAGTCCATCCAGGATCTCCAGGCCGCGCGGCGGACCCTGGAAGACCGCGTCCGGCAGCGGACCCGGGCCCTGGAGCAGGTCCAGGACACGCTGCTGAGGACGGAGCGCATGAACACCGTGGCCCTGATGGGCGCGGGTCTGGCCCACGACCTCAACAACCTGCTCTGCTCCGTGAAGAGCTCGGCCGAACTGGCGGTCCTGAAGCTGGACAGGGGCGATGCGCCGGGTCCGGAGGACCTCACCCGCATTGCCATGGCGGCGGATCGGGCCGCGCGCCTGACCGGCCGCCTGATGGGGTTCGCCCGGCGGGAGGAGGAGGACCTGTCCTTCCTGGATCTGGGCTTGGCGGTGAGGGACATGGAGGCGACCCTGCGGATCATCCTGCCAAGGTCCGTGCACCTCCACATCGAGGTTGCCGCGGAGGGCGGCCTGATCATCCAGAGTTCCCGGCTCCGGGTGGAGCAGATGGTGGTGAACCTGGTGGCCAACGCCCGGGATGCCATGCCGGATGGGGGCACCCTCATCGTGCGGGCTGGCGTGGGTGATCCGGAGAAGCCCATGGCCCTGCTGGAGGTGGCGGATACGGGGATCGGCATCGCCCCGGACATCCGGGCGCGGATCTTCGATCCCTTCTTCACCACCAAGGCCCCCGGCCAGGGGACGGGCCTGGGTCTGCCCTCCCTGAAGGCCATGGTGGAGGAGGGTGGCGGCCGGATGGAGGTCGCGAGCGAACCGGGGCAGGGATCCCGGTTCAGGATCCTCCTGCCCCTGATGCCCGCCGCGGGAATCAGCCCCCGCTGATGAGGTGGATGACCTTCACCACCGCGCCGTCGGGGATGGTGGTGGTGTCGTAGTCCTGCTTCTGGACCAGCGCGCCGTTCACATGGATGACCAGCAGCGGGAAGCGGTAGTTCCGCGCGCTCAGCACGTCCCGGACCGTCATGCCCGCGCGCCAGTCCAGCGGTTCTTCATTGACCAGGATCATGCGGATGACCTGCCTTTGCTTTGTCTGTTCACCAAGAGAATCGGCCGCGAGAGCGGCCGATTCTCTCAGAGGTGCTGCTTGACCACTTCCACCACTTCCGGGAAGGCGTCGAGGCCCAGTTCCTTGAGACGCGCCAGGGTGGGCACGCCGTCCAAGGTCCAGCCGCGGCGGGTGTAGACGCTGTCCATGAGCTGGGAGAAGCGCCCCGTGCGCCATTCGCGGTGGAGGGCCATCTTCTCCTCGGTGCTCTTGCCCGCGGGGTCGAGGCCCATCTCGGTGATGATCTGCTGATCGTAGCGCTCGGCGCGGGATTCGTACTCTTCCTTCGTGACGGGCCCGAGCGAACGGTAGGGCGCCGCGTCGTGCAGGCGGAGGCCCTTGCCCATGCGGATGTTGAACACCCGCTGGAAGTTGTAGACCTTCGCGGACTGGACGATCAGGTCTTCCTTGCTGATCTTGATGCCCGTGGTGGCGCTGAAGAGGTCCACGTAGTTCTGCACATGCTCGGGCACCTTGTGAGCCTCGGGCTGCTCGGAGTTGTTGGCGGGCACCACGTCGTTCCAGGGCAGCTTGCAGAAGCCGTTGAGGCCGAACCAGGTGCGGAACAGGGGGAAGTAGTAGAGCGCTTCGGCCTTGTCCTCGAAGGTGGGCAGCTGCTTGTTGACCATGTCCATGAAGATCAGCCAGGCCTCGTCGTGCTGGGGGCCCTTGTTGGTGAGCGCGTAGCCGCCCTGTTGGGCGAGGGATTCCTTCGACATGTACTGGGAGTACTCGAGGCCCTTGTTCTCCATGCCGATGTCGTTGATGAGCTGCGGATCGCCCCAGCCGTTCTTGATGAAGTGCTCCTTCATCTTCTTCACGCCCAGGCCGGCGATCTTGCCGAACCCTTCGCCGCGGGCCATCTGGTGCATCATCTCGAGGTCGGCCTCGGCGTTGCCCCAGGTCATCTCCAGGCCGCCGGTGCGCGACTTGTTGAGGATGCCGCGCTGGTAGCACTCCATGACAAAGGCCGTGAGCGTGCCGTAGGTGATGGTGCAGATGCCGTAGGTGTCGCAGTAGAAGTTCAGCTCCAGCAGGTAGTCGGGATCGAAGACGCCGCAGTTGGAGCCCAGGCCCGCCGCGTTCTCGTACTCGGGGCCGTCCACGGTGACCATGTCGCCCTTGTAGGGGCCGGTCTTCAGGACGAGGCCGTCGGCGCCCTTGGCGCAGGCCATGGAGCAGCCGTACCAGCAGCCGTCCACGGTGTGCTGGGTGCAGCGCTGCTGCCAGTAGCTGCTGTCGATCTTGTGGACATCCGGGTGCGAGCCGTACTGGAAGTTGTGGACGGGCAGCAGGTCGTAGGCGTCCATGATCTCGACGATGTGGGCCGTGCCGTTGCGGCGCATCATGCACTGGCTGCCGTCGTTCTCGCGGATCTCCTTGTGGTACTTGATGCCGGTCTTGGCGATGGTTTCAGGATCCGCCGGGTGGTTCAGATCGCCGGCCACCTTGGGGCCGCGCACCACCAGGGCCCGGATGCGCTTGTCCCGGAACACGGTGCCGATGCCGCCGCGGCCGGCCTGCTTGAAGCGGACGCACTTGCGGCGGCGGTCGTAGAAGGAGAAGTTCAGCATGCCGATGAGGCTGTGCTCGGCGGCGGCACCCGTGGATACCACGGAGATGTTGGGCAGGTCCTTTTCGTTCTCCGCGTACATGTGCGTGAGCACTTCCGCGAGCACATGGCTGTCCACAGGATCGGTGGGGGCCTCCTCGATGCGGATGATGCCCTTCACGCCGTCGATGAACAGGATGATGTCCTTGTCGGACTTGCCCTGGAGTTCCAGCGCGTCGAAGCCCGAGAACTTGAGCAGGGGTCCGTAGAAGCCACCCACATTGGAATCGATGGGGATGTCCGTCTGGGGCGAGAGGCTCACCACCAGCGACTTGCCGGTGCCCGCGTACTGGGTCATGCCGGCCACGGGGCCGGGGCTGATGATGATCTCGTTCTCGGGATCGTTCCACCGGGTGGTGGGCTTCACGGCGTTCCACAGGTGGAAGAGGCCGAAGCCGCGCCCGCCGATGAACACGTCCTTCATCTGCTGGGTGACGGGCTTCTCCTTGACCTCCAGGGAGCCCACGTTCACGTAGAGCGTGCGGTTCGTGTAGCCCTTGTCCGGCAGGCTGGGCGTGTAGGTGATCTCTTTCAACACCTTGTGCGCCGCCTGGATGGCCTCGAGGCCCTCAAGGTACTCGGTGCGCCGAGTGTAGTCGAAGTCCATCACCTTGCTGGGATCGAAAACGAGCTGGCTCATGTCGGGCTCCTTCAGATGATCCGGACGGCCGGCTCGGGGACATCCACGATGGAGAGGGCCCCGTGGGGGCAGACCTTCACGCAGATGCCGCAGGACGTGCACTTGTGGGGGACGATCCAGTCGGGGTTCCGCATGAAGGCCTCCTTCTCGCAGAAGCCGATGCACATGTAGCAGCCCACGCAGAGCTGCTTGTCGATCATCACGACGCCCAGCTTGTTGCGCTTCAGCGCCTCGGTGGGGCAGACCACCACGCAGTCGCCGCACTGGTCGCAGAGGACGGCCTTGCCGCCGCCGTCCTCGTAGGCCTTGATCTGGAGGGCGGCCTGGGCGGGGTCATCCACCTTGAAGACCTTGATGGCGCACTCCAGCTCGCACTCGTGGTTGCAGTTGCGCCCTGCATCACACTTCTGGGAATCGATCACCAGCTGTTTCATGGCGCGGGCGCCTCCGGACGGGTTGCAGTTCGTGCAAAACCAGACTGGGGATGGTCGCCCATCCCTTGGTTGAGGCTAGTCCTGGGGCCCTGGCTGGGCAACGGACGCTGGTCACACTTCGGCGTCGAGGCCCTCCCGGCGGATGAGGTGGGCGGCGGTGGCCTTGAAGGAAGCCACCACGGCTCCGTTCGGTTCAAGGCCCAGTTCTGCCAGGGATTGCGCCGTCACGTAGGCCGCCAGGAAAAAGCCGCAATCCAGTTCGACCTTGAAGAATGGGCCCCGGGGCAGGACCTTGGTGACGGTTCCGGGGAAGGCGTTCCGGGCGCTGCTGGATTTGTCAGTTTGTAAAGAAAGGGTGACGTTTTCCGGGCGGACGCCCACCAGGACGGTCTGGCCGGGCTGGGCCTCGCCCATGGCCAGCACCTCCCGGCCGCCGGCCCCCTTGCCGAGCCGCAGGGTCAGCAGGCCCTCGCCGCTGGCTGTCACCTGTCCTTTGAGCAGGGTCTCCATGCCCACGAAGGCGGCGACGAAGGGATCCTGGGGGTGGTTCATGACCTCTCGCAGGCCCCCGGTCTGGAGGATGGTGCCTTCCTTCATCACGGCCAGCCGGTGGGCGAGGCGCGCGGCCTTGCCCTGGTCGTGGGTGGAGATCACGGCGGTGCTGCCGGTCTCGGCCAGGATGTGGCCCAGGTCGTCGAGCAGGCTCTCCCTGGCCGGAGCATCCAGGGAGGCGAAGGGCTCGTCCAGGAAGAGGATCTCCGGTCCCAGGACGAAGGCCCGGGCCAGGGCCGTGCGCTGGGCCTCGCCCCCGGACAGGTGCCGGGCCGGCCGTTGGAGCAGGTGCCCGATCCCCAGGCGCTGGGCCCAGGCCCCCACCGCCGGCTCGCGCACCGCGGCCGGCACGCCCCGCAGTTTCAGCCCCACGGCAATGTTCTGGGCCACGGTGGCGTCGAAGAGCAGCGGATCCTGGAAGACCATGGTCATGCGGCGGCGGAAGGCCTCTCGATCTGGCCGGGCGCGGAGTTCCACGCCCTTGAAGTGGAGGCTCCCCTCGGACAGGGGGAGGAGGCCCGCCAGAGCCAGCATCAAGGTGCTCTTCCCGGCACCGTTGGGGCCCATGAGGGCCAGGACCTCCCCGGCGCGCAGGTCCAGCGCCGGGACCTGGAGCACCTGGGCGCGGCCCCGATGGACCCGGAGGTTCCGCGCCTCGAGGATGGTCGCGCGGCTCATCGGGACCGGTCCCGCTGCTGGACGTGGGTGAGCACGGCGTTCACAGCGAAGGCGAGGGCCAGCAGCAGGATGCTGAGGGCGAAGGCCACCTCGAAGTTGCCCTTGCTGGTCTCCATGACCGTGGCCGTGGTGAGCACCCGGGTCTGGCCCTTGATGTTGCCGCCCACCATGATGGAGGCGCCCACCTCGGAGATGACGCCGCCGAAGCCGGCCATGACCGCGGCCAGCAGGGGCAGCCGGGCCTCCTTCAGCAACAGCCACACCATCTGGGGCCGCGAGGCGCCCAGGGCCAGGATCTGGAGCCGGAGGCCTGGGGGCAGGTGCTGGAGGGCCGAGAGGCTGATGCCGGCGATGATGGGCGAGGCGATGACGGCCTGGGCCAGGATCATGGCCGTGGGCGTGTAGAGGATCTCCAGGAACCCGAAGGGCCCGTTCCGCCACAGCAGCACGGTCACGAAGAGGCCCACCACCACGGGTGGCAGGCCCATCCCCGTGTTGAGCAGGGCGATGACCAGCCGCTTGCCGGGGAACTCGTTGAGGGCCACGGGCACGGCCACGCCGAGCCCCACCACCAGGCTGATGAGGGTGGCCAGGCCCGAGACCTTGAGGGAGAGCAGGGTGATCCGGAGGACCTCGGGATCCAGCGTGAGCAGCAGCTCCAGCGCCTTCCGCAGGCCCTCCCAGATCAGATCCATGACGTTCCCAATCAGAGGGCGGAATCACCCCGTTCGAAGAAAGACATTTAACCGCAGATATCGCAGATGACGCAGATAAGGCAGTGGAGGTTCGTGATCCAGAGATTCTCAGGTTCCATTTTCGATCTGCGCCATCGGCGTCATCTGCGGTTTCATCCTTCAAACCAGCGTGCTTTCGGCGCCTCTACTCGGCTTCGAGGAACGGGAACTTGAGGTCCCGGGGTGGCGTGAAGCTCTCCTTGATGGTGCGCGGAGAAGTCCAGCGGATCAGGTTCAGGAAGCTGCCGGCCTTGTCGTTGGTGCCCGAGGCCCGGGCTCCGCCGAAGGGCTGGTGGCCCACGACGGCGCCGGTGGGCTTGTCATTGATGTAGAAGTTCCCCGCCGTGTTGGCCAGGGCTTCCGTGAGGTGGTTGATCACGTAGCGGTCACGGGCGAAGATCGCGCCGGTGAGGGCGTAGGGCGAGGTTTCGTCCAGGACCTTCAGGGTCTCGGCCAGCTTGGCGTCGTCATAGACATAGATGGTGAGGACAGGCGCGAAGATCTCCTCCTCCATGGAAACGAACTTGGGGTTCGTGGTGAGGATGATCGTGGGCTCGATGAACCAGCCCTTGGCCTTGTCGCCCTTGCCGCCCACGAGGATCTCGGCGTCCTCGGCCTTCTTCGCCAGCTCGATGTATTTCATCGCGTTGTCGAAGGAGGCTTCGTCGATGACGGCGTTGAAGAAGTTGCGGAAGTCGCGCACGTCGCCCATGCGGATCTCGGCCATCAGGGCGAGCAGGCGCGCCTTCAGCTCCGCCCAGCGGGAGGCCGGGGCGTAGACGCGGGAGCACGCGGAGCACTTCTGGCCCTGGTACTCGAAGCTGGCGCGCACAATACCGGCGGCGGTCTCGTCCACGTCAGCGGAGGCGTGCATGAACACATAGTCCTTGCCGCCGGTTTCGCCCACGATGCGCGGGTAGCTCCGGTAGCGCTCCAGGTTGCCGCTGATGGTCTTCCACATGCTGTTGAAGACGCCCGTGGAACCCGTGAAGTGGAGGCCGGCGAAGTTGCGGTCCTCCAGCGCGATCTTGCCGATCATGGAACCGCGGCCGGGGATGAAGTTGATGACGCCATCCGGCAGGCCGGCTTCCTTGTAGAGCTGCATGAGGTAGTAGTTCGACAGCACCGAAGTGGAGGCGGGTTTCCAGACCACGGTGTTGCCCATGATGGCGGGCGCCGTGGGCAGGTTCGCGGCGATGGCCGTGAAGTTGAAGGGCGTCACGGCGAACACGAAACCCTCCAGGGCCCGGTAGTGGACGCGGTTCCACACGTGCGGATCGGAGATGGGCTGCTGCTTGTAGATCTCTTCCATGTATTTCGCGTTGTAGCGGAAGAAGTCCGCGGTCTCGCAGGTGCTGTCGATCTCCGCCTGGTAGGCGCTCTTCGACTGGCCCAGCATCGTCGCGGCGTTCAGGATGTAGCGGTACTTCCCGGAGATCAGGCTGGCCACCTTGTGGAAGATGGCGGCGCGATCTTCCCAGGGCGTGGCCTCCCAGTCCTTCTTTGCCGCCATGGCCGCCTCGATGGCCATGCGGACCTCTGCCTCGCCCGCCTCATGGAAGCGCGCCAGCACGTGCTGGTGGTCGTGGGGGCAGGTGGCTTTCTGGGTCTTCCCGGTGCGCACTTCCTTCCCGCCGATGATGAGCGGGATGTCCAGCTCCAGGGCGTACTGACGCTCCAGTTCGGCCTTCAGGAGGGCGCGCTCCTTCGAGCCGGGGGCATAGGGAAGGATGGGCTCATTGATGGATTCGGGCAGGCTGAAGATGGCGTTGGACATGGAAGATCCTCCCTCCGGCCCGCCTATTCCGGCTTGCCGGCATCAGGAAAGAATAGCGGTGAGCCAAAAGGGCCGATTCCGAAATCTTTGATCACGGTCTGCACATCTTTCGACACCAGGAAGTCGGCAAAGGCACGGGCTCCCGGAGCATTCACCTTGGGAAACCGCGCGGGGTTCACTTCGATGACATGGTAGACATTCAGGAGCGCGGCATCACCTTCGCTGAGAATCTGCAGACCGAGTTTCTTGCGCAGGGCGAGGTAGGTCCCGCGATCTGACAAAGTGTAAGCCCGCTTTTCGGATGCCACGGCCAGGGTCTGTCCCATGCCGAGACCGGTCTGCTGGTACCAGGCCTGGCCTTCCGGCTTGAGGCCCGCGGTGGCCCAGAGCTTCTTCTCCTGGGCATGAGTGCCGGAGTTGTCGCCCCGTGAGATGAAGACGGCGCGGCCGGTGGCGATGGCCTGGAAGGCCGCAGCTGCGGCCTTCCCCCGCACCCCCGCGGGATCGGCGGCGGGGCCCAGGAGGATGAAGTCGTTGTGCATGACGAGGCGGCGATTGGCGCCAAAACCATCGGCCATCAGGGCCTTTTCCGCATCAGGAGAATGCACCAGCAGCACATCCGCCTCGCCCTTCTTCCCCAGGGCCAGAGCCTGGCCGGAGCCCACGGCGATGGTCTTCACCACATAGCCCGTCTGCTTCTCGAACCGCGGAATGAGCTCGTCCAGCAGGCCGGAGTCCTGCGTGCTGGTGGTGGTGGCGAGGATCACCGTCTTCGCAGTGGGTGGGCCTGCCTGGAGGCCTGCACAGGCCAGGGATACCGCGAGCAGCCAGTTCCTGCTTGAGAATCTCGGGATCCGCATGGGGCCTCCTCGTCGATGGCTTCGACAGGATACAACGGAGAATGGGAACCCGCCGGACCTGGCGGCCGGAATGTGACGTCAGTCCAGCAACCGCTTCCTGAAGGCCCGCACATCGGTGGCGATGGCCGTAGCGGCCTTGGCCTGGATCGCCCGGAAGCGCTTCAGGGCCTCCTCGCCGATGGGTGTCAGCCGGGCGCCGCCGCCCTGGGCGCCGCCCTTGGCCGCCAGCACCACCGGGGACCGGAAGCACTGGTTCATCTCGTCCACCAGCAGCCAGGCCTTGCGGTAGCTCATCTCCAGCAGCCGAGCCGCCGCGGAGATGGAGCCGGTCTGCCCGATGGCCTCCAGGAGGTCGGCCTTGCCCTGGCCGATGGCGATGTCGCTGCCATAGGCGATGCGGATGCGGATGGAGGCGGCGGGAGAGGCGGTTTTGGCCATGGGGATCTCCGTTGGGCCCATTTCAGCACGAAGCCCGGCCCCCGGACTCTGGTAGAAGGGAAGCATGGATCCCATGCACCTGGACAGGCCCGCGCCCCACACCTTCCTTCAGGTGCTCTGCCCGGAATCGCCCCGGCACTTCCCCTGGGCCCGGCCCACCCAGCTGGTGCTGCGCAGCCTCCATATCGCGGCCATGGCCCTGGTGCTGGGTGCCATCCCCTTCGGGGCGGACTTCCACGCCCTCCGGGCCCCTATCCTCCTCACGGTGGGCAGCGGCGTGCTGCTGTTCGCCATCGACCTGGCCCGGGATGCCGCCATCCTCACCCAGGGCAGCGGGGTGGCCGTCCTGGTGAAGCTGGCCCTGCTGGGCCTGGGCGCCGCCCAGCCCGCCTCGCGCCTGCCCTGGTACCTGGCCGCCACCCTGGTGGCCTCCGTCGGCTCCCACATGCCCGGGGCCTGGCGGCACTTCTCCTTCCTCCAGTGGAGGGTGATCAAGCATCCGGATTGAGGCCATGACCACTCCCGCCGAAGCCCTCCAGTCGATCCTCGCCCGCGTGGCGCCCCTGCCGCCGCGCACCCTGCCGCTGGCGGAGGCCTTGGGCCTGGCTGCGGCCGAAGCCATCACGTCCGCCGAGCAGGTGCCGCCCTTCACCAATTCCGCCATGGACGGTTATGCCGTGCGGGCCGGAGATCTGGCAGCAGCCTCGGCGGAACACCCCGTCCGCCTGCGGGTGCTGGGGGACCTCGCCGCCGGGGCCACGCCGGACCGGGCCGTGGCAGCGGGGACGGCCTGGCGCATCATGACCGGCGCCCCGCTGCCCGAGGGCGCCGATTCCGTGGTGCCCGTGGAGGACACGGTGCGCGGCGAGGACTGGGTGGAGGTCCGGAAGCCTCTCCGCGAGGGCATCCATATCCGCCTGGCGGGCGAGGACATCCAGGCGGGGCTGGCGCTGGTGGAGGCCGGGCGCGGCTTGCGCCCCGGCGATCTGGGCGCGCTGGCGGCCGTGGGGCACCCCGCCGTGACGGTGCATCCGCGGGCCCAGGTGGCCGTGCTCACCACGGGGGACGAGCTGGTGGATGCCTCCGAACGGCCCGGGCCCGGCCAGATCCGCGACGCGAACATCCACGCCATCTGCGCCCAGGTGGCCGCCTGCGGGGCCATCCCGATCCCCTTCCCGCGGGTGCCGGACGACCGGGCCGCGCTCATGGGGGTGCTCCGTGAGGCCATGGAGGCCGACGCCATCCTCACCACCGGCGGCATCTCCGTGGGCGACTACGACTTCGTGAAAACCATCCTGGAGGAACTGGGCGCGGAGCGCGTCTTCTGGAAGGTGGCCCAGAAGCCCGGCGGGCCGCTGGGCTTCTGGATGCTCGGCGCGAAACCGGTCTTCGGCATCCCAGGCAACCCCGTGGCCGCGATGCTGATGGTGGAGGAATACGTGCGTCCCGCCCTGCGGCGGCTGATGGGCTTCGCGAAGCTCCATCGCCCGGTGGCCGAAGCGCGGCTGGATGGCGGCTGGACCGGCAAGGCCGGCGACCACCGCACCAGCTTCCTGCGGGTGGTGGCCCGGCGCGAGGGCGGGCAGCTCCAGGCGCGGCTCACGGGGCCGCAGGGTTCCGCCATCCTCTCCTCCATGCTCCATGCCAACTCCCTGGCGGTGGTTCCTGCGGGGATGGATCGAGTGGAGCCGGGCGGCGCGGTGACGCTTCATCTCACCGAGCTGGCGGAAGATCACTGAGGGAGGATGCCATGGCCATCCGCGTGCTGCGACTGGGAACGCCGAGAAAGCCCGGCGAGGGTCTGCGGATCGGCACGGTGCGCCGTCCGCCGCGGGGCGTACCCAAGGCCGAGTTCGCCGCCCGCGGCTTCTATGATGTGTGGCTGCCGGAGGCGGCCCCGAGCGAGGAACTGGTGAAGCAGGCCCAGGCCGCTGCCAGCGACAAGGACTGGGCAGCCTTCAAACGGAAGTACCGGGCGGAGATGAACCAGCCGGAGAAAGCGCGGCTCCTGGATCTGCTGGTGGCGCTGTCCCGGCAGGCGGATTTCTCCGTGGGCTGCTACTGCGAGGACGAAGCGCGCTGCCACCGCTCCGTGCTCCGGGAGCTGCTGGCGGAGCGGGGCGCCGAGATCCGCTGACGGGGCCCCGCGCGGGGACCATGGCACACTGAATCCCCACCCCGAGGTCCCCGATGGAAGCCAAGCTGTCCTTTCGCGAGAAGTACCGCTTTCCCGCCAGCTACTGGAACGCCAACCTCACGGAACTCTGTGAGCGGGCCGCCTACTACTCCATGGCGAGCTTCATCGTCATCTACCTCGGGCGCCTGGGCCTGGGCGACTACTGGCCCAGCACGCTGAACGGCGTGCTCTGGTTCCTGGTCTACTTCCTGCCCATCCTCAGCGGCACCATCGCGGACCAGATCGGCTTCCGCCGCAGCCTGCTCCTGGCCTGCGTGCTGCTGGTGGGGGGCTACTTCCTCATGGGCTATCCGGTCTGGTTCGGCGGGCAGACCCTGGCCCTGCAGGCCGGCAAGGAGGTCACGGCGGGCCTGGGCGTGATGGTGCCCGTGGCGGCGGCCATCGTGCTGATCGGGATCGGCGGTTCCTTCGTGAAGCCCTGCATCGCGGGCACCGTGCAGCGCACCCACCTGGGCAAGGCCACGCTGGCCTTCGCCATTTTCTACATGGTCATCAACATCGGCAGCGTGTTCGGCCGCATCACGGCTTTCTTCGTGCGTACGAAGCTCGGCCGGCTCGACACCATCTTCCTCGTGTCCATGGCAGCCTCGGTGCTGGCCTTGGTGGTGGTGGCACTGCTCTACCGCGATCCCGAAAGCGCGGTGGACCCCGCCAAGCCCCGGCGGACCATCCCCGAGATTTTCTTCGGCATGTTCAAGGTGCTGGGTAGCGGCCGCTTCGCGCTGTTCCTGGTGGTGAGCAGCGGCTTCTACTTCATCTACAACCAGGTCTACAACGTGCTGCCGCTCTACGTGAAGAAGACCGTGGAACTGAGCCCGGCCATGGACCTCTACACCATGGCCAACCCCATCACCATTGTCCTGTTCCAGCTGCTCATCACGAAGCTCTTCGGCAAGCTGCCGCCCATCAAGTCCATCATCGTGGGCACCGTGATCATCGGCCTTGCCATGCTCATCAACGTGGCGCCGCTCTACATGGCGGGTGGCGTGACCATGAAGCTATGGCTCCCTTTGGGGAGCCTCTTCATTGTGATGACCGTGGCCCTCATCGCCTTCGGCGAGTTGTTCGCGTCGGCCCGCCTCTACGAGTACATCGGCTCCCTGGCGCCCAAGGGCCAGGAGGGCCTCTTCCTGGGCTATTCCAACCTGCCCATGGCCATCGGCAGCCTGGTGGGCGGCCCCGCCGGTGCCTGGCTCTTCAACAAAGTCATGTGCGCCGGGGCCGTGAAGCAGGCGGACGGCCTGCTGAAGCTGGATCCCAGGGCCGCCGCCACGGGCTGGATCATCCTCACCCTCTTCGGCCTCGGCAGCGCCTTCAGCTTGTGGATCTACAACCGGTGGCTGCAACGGCAGACAGTCTGAAGGAAGATTGGGTCCACAGATTTCACAGATTCACACAGATTTCCGACTGATTTGAATCTGTGCCATCTGTGGAATCTGTGGATAAAGTTTCTTTCTGGAGATAATGGGAACCCGCTCCGAGGTTCCCATGTCCAAGAAGGAAACGCCGCTTTTCCCTCTGCGCAAGGGCCTGCACACGCGGCAGGCGCACGTGGACCTGCCCGCGGGCACCTTCGAGGAGGAGCACGCGCGCAACGGATTCTTCGGCCGGACGACGCACCTCTACCGCCTGCACCCGGTGACGGACTGGACCCGCATCGAGGGGCCTCTGCGGCCCCATAGCTACGATCTGAACGGGCTGAAGCCCTCGGCGGATGAGGCGATCCGGGCCTCCATGTTCGGCTCGACGGAACCGGCTTTCGCCCCCGTCTGCATCCTCCACAACGCCGACGTGGCCCTGCACTGGGTGGCGCCCGCGGCCATGGACTTCCTCTACCGCAACGCCGATGGCGACGACGTCTACTACATCCACGCGGGGGGCGGGAAGCTGGAGACCACTTTCGGTGTGCTCCACTACGCCACCGGCGACTACCTGGTGATCCCCCGGGGCACGACCTACCGCTTCCTTCCCGACGCCTCGGAGCAGCGCTACCTGCTCATCGAGAGCTTCAGCGAAGTCACGATTCCGGATCGCAACCAGCTGGGCCCCAACGCCATCTTCGATCCGGCCATGGTGGACACGCCGGAGCTGGAGCCCTACGACGCGATCCCCCGCGAGTGGGCCGTCCACATCAAGCGCGAGGGCCAGATCACCAAGGTGTTCTATCCCTTCCATCCCCTGGACGTGGTGGGCTGGAAGGGCGACCTCACCGTGTGGCGCATCAACGTGAAGGACATCCGGCCCGTCGTCAGCGCCCGCTACCACCTGCCGCCCAGCGCCCACTCCACCTTCATCGCGAACAACTTCATCATCTGCTCCTTCCTGCCCCGTCCCTTCGAGGAAGAAGAAGGGGCCATGCGCGTGCCCTTCTTCCACTCCAACATCGACTACGACGAGGTGCTGTTCTACTCGGCGGGCCACTTCTTCAGCCGCGACGGCATCGGCGCCGGCATGGTGACCTGGCATCCCCAGGGCATCCACCACGGGCCGCACCCCAAGGCCATCCCCCTCAGCCGCACCAAGGACCGCACGGACGAGGTGGCGGTCATGGTGGACGCGTTCCGGCCGCTGAAGGCCACGGCCGCGGCAGGGTTGGTGGAGAACGTGAACTATTGGGCTTCGTGGAAGTAGCAACGGTCTTAAGGAGGCAACGTTATGAAATGGGCCGTCATCGTCGTGCGCAGCCTGATGGGGCTGCTGTTCCTCTTCGCATCCATCACGTTCCTGTTCAAGCTCATCACGCCGCCGCCGCCCACGGGCGCCATGAAGACCTTCAGCGACGGCCTGATGGCCTCCCGCTACCTCATGCCCACCGTGAAGGTCATCGAGCTGGCCTGCGGCCTGGCCTTCCTGTCGGGACGCTTCGTGCCCCTGGCCACGGTGCTGATCGCGCCCATCATCGTGAACATCGTCCTCGTCCACGCTTTTCTGGGCCCGGAAGGGCTGCCCCTCGCCAGCTTCCTCGTGCTGGCCAAC
>Ga0255338_1003169_pt1 | contig 20637 bp, 23 predicted proteins | sample MeOH1_35cm_T4_19_FD_203715 | JGI IMG/M metagenome (GOLD analysis project Ga0255338, IMG submission 203715) | Sandy soil microbial communities from University of British Columbia, Vancouver, Canada - MeOH1_35cm_T4_195 | ecosystem: Engineered > Artificial ecosystem > Sand microcosm > Unclassified ...
ATCTTCGTCCTGTGGTTCGGCGCCGGCACCGTGCCGGCCGTGCTCACGGCGATGATCCTCTGCATCTTCCCGATCGTCGTGAACGTCGCGACGGGATTGGCCACCACCGAGCCCGAACTCGAAGACGTCATGCGTGCGCTCAAGGCGAGCAAGCTCGACATCCTGTTCAATGTCGGCCTGCCGCGCGCGATGCCTTACTTCTTCGCGTCGCTGAAAGTCGCCATCACCCAGGCCTTCGTCGGCACGGTTATTGCAGAAACCGTGGCCTCCAACCGGGGCATCGGCAACCTGATGATGATCGCGAGTTCCTCGTTCGACGTGCCGCTGGTCTTCGCCGGTCTGCTCATTCTCGCGGCGCTCGGCGTCGCGCTCTACCTCATCTTCTCCTTCATCGAGTCCAGAGTGACTGGCTGGACCCGGCGCCAGGATGAATTCGCAGTCGGCTGATCACACAGGAGTTGTCATGTCTTTGAAGTCCATCCTCGCCGCGGCCGTTGCCGGCGTCGTGCTGCTCGCCGGCAGCGCCCAGGCGCAGGACAAAACCAAGATCCGCTTCACGCTCGACTGGAAGTACCAGGGTCTGCATGCGTTTGTTTACTGGGCACAGGAGAAGGGCTACTTCGCAGCCGAAGGTCTCGACGTCGTGATCGACCAGGGCACCGGCTCGGCCGCCACGGTGACGCGCATCGTCTCGGGCACCTATGACGCCGGCTTCGGCGACGTGAACGCCATCATCCAACTCGCCGGCGCAAAGCCCGGCGAGCAGCCGAAGATGGTCTACATGATCTACAACAAGCCGCCTTTCGCGCTGATCACCAAGGCGTCGAGCCCGATCAAGTCGCTGAAGGACGTGGTCGGCCACAAGCTCGGCACACCGGCCGGCGGCGCAGCGGGACAGTTGTTCCCGGCTTTGGCGCAAGCCAACAATGTCGACGCCTCCAAAGTGACGGTCGTCAACATGGCGCCGAACTTGCAGGAACAGATGTTGCTCACCGATCAGGTCGACTTTTCGGCCATCTTCACGGTGACGAGCTACATCAACCTCATCGGCCTCAAGGTCGATCCCGACAAGGACATCCGCTGGATGTTCTTCTCTGACCTGGGCGTCGATCTCTACTCGAACGGCATCATGGTCTCGCAGAAGCTCCTGAAAGAGAACCCGAAGGCGGTCGCCGGCCTGGTGAAGGCGCTCAACCGCGCGCTGATCGAGACCGCCGGACAGCCGGACGCTGCGATCGCCATCATGATGAAGGTCGAGCCCTTGATGAACGCCGAGCTCGAGAAGAAGCGGCTCTTGTACGCGCTCAAGACGCACTTCGTGACGCCGGAGACCGACGCGATCGGCATCGGCGACATCAGGCCCGAGCGTATGGCCAAGGCGATCAAGATTCTCGTCGACACCTACAAGCTGCCGAATACCCCGGCAGTCGGCGATATCTTCGACGCTTCATTCCTGCCGCTGAAGTCGGCGCGCGTGTTGAAGCTGTCGATGTAACAGCGATGGCGGACCGCAACGAAACGACGCGGCGCATCGCCGCGTCGTGGCTGCTCCCGAATGCCACCGACGCCGCACAACCCGGGCGGACGATCGAGATCGCCGGCGGGCGCATTGCCGCCGTGACGGCGGATGGCGCCGCCGCCTCCGGGCTTCTCGCGCTGCCGGCGCTTGCCAATGCGCACGATCACGCCCGCGTGGTGCGCTTAAGCCAGGTCGGCAGCTACGACGTGCCGCTGGAAGCGTGGCTGCCTTATCTCGCACTCATCCCCGCGGTCGATCCCTGGCTCGCCTCGGCGGTTGCCTTCGGCCGTACGGCGCGTGGCGGCGTCGGCTCGGTGATGGCGCATTACACGCGCGTGCAGGGGCTGACGGATTTCCCGACCGAAGCGCGCGCGGTCGCTAAGGCGGCGCGTGACGTCGGCATCAACGTGGCGCTCGCCGTACATTGCCGCGACCTGAACCCGCTCGTCTATGACGGCCATGACGACGTGCTCAAGGCCATGTCGCCGGAGGCCTGCGCCTGCATCACGCGCCGCTTCCTGCGCCCGCCGGTGCCGGCGGCCGAACAGGTGGCCATGGTTGAGGCGATCGCCAAGGACGTCGAAGGCGACAACGTCACCGTGCAATACGGCCCGGCCGGCGTGCAGTGGTGCACGGACAAGATGCTGCGCCTCATCGCCGACGCGTCGGCGCGCAGTAACCGGCGCGTGCACATGCATCTGCTGGAGACACGCTATCAGCGCATCTGGGCCGACAAGACGTTCCCGCAAGGCATCGTCCGCTACCTCGACGACATCGGCCTGCTCAACGAACGCGTCTCGTTTGCGCATTGCATTTACCTCAGGCCCGACGAGATGGACCTGATCGCCGCCCGTGGCGCGACCATCGTCATCAACACCAGCTCGAACTTCATCGTCAGCTCAGGCCTCGCGCCGGTCGGCGAGATGGTGGCGCGCGGCTGCCGCATCGCCATGGGGCTCGACGGCCTTGCCTTCGACGAGGACGAAGACGCGTTGCGCGAGATGCGGCTGGCTTACGCGGTGCACAAGGCGCGCGGCTTCGACGTCCGCCTGCCGCGCGCCGATTTGCTGCGCTTCGCCTTCGAGCACGGACGCTTCGCCGTGACGGGTGCCACCGACGGCGGCAAGGTCGCGCCCGGCGCACCGGCCGACGTGCTGCTGCTCGATTGGGAGGCACTGTCGGCCGATCTGGTCGAGCCGGATGTCGCGCCGCTGCATCTGTTGCTCGCCAAATCGCGGCAGGAACATGTGAAGGGTCTGCTCGTCGGCGGCCGCGAGGTGGTGCGCGACGGCAAGGTGACCGGTGTCGACCTGCCGGCGCTGGAGGCTGAATTGCTTGCAACGCTGCGTAAGGCTGCGCCGACCACCGCCGACATCCGCGCCGCCATGCCGGAATTGGGCGCCGCCCTCACCAAACACTATGGCAATTCTTTCTATTGCGGGTGACGCTCATGCCGATCGCGAAAGTCCATCGCATTTCCTCCGACGGTCCCGATGACGTGAGCGGCATCGCGGATGCCATCGCGGCCAAGCGCATCGATCCCACCGGCGTCCTCGCGGTCTTCGGCAAGACCGAGGGCAACGGCTGCGTCAATGATTTCAGCCGCGGCTTTGCCATGACATCGCTCACGCATTTCTTCGCGCAGCACATCGGCACTGACGCGGCGCAGAAAATCTGCTTCGTCATGTCGGGCGGCACCGAAGGCGGCATGGCGCCGCATTGGACTGTGTTCGAGCGAGCACCGGGCAACGCCGGCACACAGCCGGCGCTAGCCATCGGCCGCGCGCACACGCCTGCCCTGCCCGGGCAGCATCTCGGGCGCATGGGACAGATCGAGAGCGTTGCGCTCGGCGTACGCACGGCCATGCTAGACGCCGGCATCGACAGCCCGGCGGACGTGCATTTCGTGCAGGTCAAATGCCCGCTGCTCACCACGCAGCGCGTGAAGCAGGCGCAAGAGGCCGGCCACACCGTCGCCACGCCCGACACGTTGAAGTCGATGGGTCTGTCGCGCGCGGCGAGTGCGCTCGGCGTCGCCGTGGCGCTCGGCGAAATCGCCATCGGCGATCTGAAAGATCAGGACATCGGCACACGCTTCGACCTGTGGTCCGGCCGCGCGAGCTGCTCCGCCGGCATCGAGCTGCTCGGCCACGAGGTCGTCGTGCTCGGCATGTCGTCGGGCTGGAATGGGCCTTTGGCCATCGACCATGCCGTGATGAACGACGCCATCGACATTGAGCCGGTGCGCGACGCGCTGTTCCGCCTCGGCCTGCCGGCGCACAAGCAGCTCGGCGGCGCCGATCGTGAGGCGGTGGTCGCGCTGCTGTCCAAGGCGGAGGCCAGCAAATCGGCTTCGCTGCGCGGAAACCGCCACACCATGCTCGACGATTCCGACATCTCGGCCACGCGGCATGCCCGCGCCTTCGTCTGCGGCGCGCTCGCAAGCCTTGTCGGACACGCGGAGATCTACGTCTCCGGCGGCGCCGAGCATCAGGGACCGGACGGCGGCGGACCTGTCGCGCTCATTGTGGACCGCGACGCAGTAAGTCGTTAAGCGTTTGAGCCCATGAGCAAGCATCACACAGTGACGTGCAGCCCGCAGACCGTGCATTGGGGCTATTTCGATGCGGCCCAGCCGCCGGTGCTTACGATTAAGCCCGGCGACACCGTCACGATGGAGAGCGTATCGGGTGCGCCCGACCACCTGCCGCCGACGAATAGCGACTTCACCGTTCTGCCGGAGCACCGCGCGATCCAGGCCGAGACCGCGCGCGGTCCCGGTCCGCACATTCTGACCGGGCCTGTCGCGGTCGAAGGCGCGGAGCCGGACGATGCGCTCAAGGTCGAGATCCTCGACGTCGCGCTGCGGCAGGACTGGGGCTACAACCTCACGCGGCCTTTGGGCGGCGCGCTGCCCGACGATTTTCCCGATGCGCGCATCATCCACATCGCCATCGACACGGCGCGCAAGGTCGCGCGCATGCCGTGGGGATTGTCGGTGCCGCTCGAACCGTTCTTCGGCTGCATGGGCACCGCGCCGCCGCCGGCCTGGGGCCGGCAGACATCCGTCGTGCCGCGGGCCTTCGGCGGCAACATCGACAATAAGGAGCTGGTGGCCGGGACGACTCTATATTTACCTGTCTTCCAGGCCGGCGGCTTGTTCTCCATCGGAGACGGTCACGCGGCACAGGGACATGGCGAGGTCAATATCACCGCCATCGAGACGTCGCTGCGCGGCACGTTCCGCCTTGGCGTCGAAAAGCAGGCGCGTCTCAAGCGCCCGCGCGCCGAGACGGCGACGCATGTCATCACCATGGCGTTCGATCCAGATCTCGATCAGGCGATGATTGAGGCGCTGCGCGACATGATCGAACTCATCCATCGGCAGAGCGGCTTGTCGCGCGACGACGCCTATGCGCTGTGCAGCATCGCCGCCGACTTGAAAGTGACACAGGTGGTCAACGGCAGCCGCGGCGTCCATTGCAGCCTGCCGCGCTGGGCGTTGCAGCAGCCCAGCACGTAAAGAGACCTGATTTTCTGGTGGGCTTGGCCCGGCGGCGGTCCGGGCACTTACGCTACCGTTTTCGTATCTGAAGTCTTGGTAGCGGGGGAGGGACTCGAACCCCCGACCTACGGATTATGATTCCGCCGCTCTAACCAGCTGAGCTACCCCGCCATTCCGAAACGCGCCGGAATGAGGGCGATATAGGGAGGCTAGGCGAAGCCTGTCAAGCAAAGGCGTCGCCGCCCGGAACCCTATTTCGGTCGCACCGACTGGTCCCCGCCCGGAGAGCCCGGCGGCGGGATCACCGGCATCGCCCCGCCCGGCGGGGTCGGCGCCTTGATTTCCGAATCCGCGTGCGGCGGCGGGCAAATCACGCCGCCCGACTGGGCGAGCTTGTCGCTCAGGTCGCGGTTGTCGGTTCTGCCCTCGTCCATCGGCGCACCTTTGCCCGTGGTCGAGGGAATATCGCTCGGCGCACATTTCGTGGGGTCGAGTTGCTCGTCCCTGGGCGCCACCGGCGCGTTGTCCGGCGGCGGCGTCTGCGCGAGCCCGAATGCGGGGACAGCCAGCGCCAACACGGCGCCAATAAAGTGACCGCTGTATCTCATGAAGGCCTCCCTGCTCTACCGCTCGTCATAGACAACGGCGCGGCGGAGGCCGAGGTTCCGCGTCACGCGCGGCTGCGACGATCAGGCTTGAGGAAGGCGCTCGAAGCGAATGAGGGAGAAGTGGCCAAGCGGCGCCATCGGCCGCCGCTCGATCAAGCGCACGCCGCCGTGGCGCGCCGCCCAGTCGGTGAGCCGCTTGAAGGGAAACTCCGGCCGCCAGCCGAGCTTGCGCGCCACCGGCGCGAAGCACAGCTCGAACACTTTGCGCGGACCGCTCTCGGCGCCGATGTGATTGACCAGGATGATCTCGCCGCCCGGCCTGGTCACGCGCGCGAACTCGTCGAGCGTCGCTTCCGGGTTCGGCACGGCGGTGATGACGAATTGCGCCACCACCACGTCGAACGATGCGTCCGGCAGCGCAAGCCGCTCGGCGTCCATCACCGACAGGATGTCAACATGGGTGAGCTTGTGCTCGGCGACGCGATCGACGGCCTGGCGCAACATCGGCTCGCACAGATCGACGCCGACAATACGGTTATGGCGCGCGTAGTCTGGAAGAGAAATGCCGGTGCCGACGCCGACTTCGAGAATGCGCCCGCCCTTCACACCGCAGGCCTCTTCGGCGGCAACAATCGCCGCGGCGCGTCCGGGTGCAAACACCTTGCCGAACACCGCGTCGTAAATCGGCGCCCAGCGCGCATAAGCGCGCTCGACGCTTCGATGGTCGATGTCTGCCCCCATGCCCCCGGCCGAAAGTTAGCGCATCGCGACCGCGACGCGCTCAGGCGGCGGCGCGACAGCATCGGTACCGGCCACCGCGCTCTTGATGAAGCCGCCGCCCAGCACACGTGCCTGGCCTTCGGCTGCATCGTAGAAAACACAGGCCTGGCCGGGCGACACGCCGTGCTCGCCGGCGGCCAGTTCGACTTCGTAGTCGCCGTTCGCGCCGGAGAGCCAGCCGGCCTGCGGCGGCCTTGTCGAGCGTACTTTCACGAACACTTCGCGTCGCTCGTCGGCGAGCACCTGATCGATCTCGCCGTCGCCGATCCAGTTCACGTCGCGCAGCGAGATGCGGCTCATGCGCAGCGCCTCGCGCGGGCCGACCACGACGCGGCGCTGTTCGGCATCGAGCCGCACAACGTAAAGCGGCGAGCCGGTGGCCAGCCCAAGGCCGCGGCGTTGGCCGACGGTGTAGTGGATGATGCCGTCGTGCGCGCCCAGCACCTTGCCGTCGAGATCGACGATCTCGCCCGCTTCCGCCGCGCCCGGCTTCAGGCGCTCGATGATGTCGGCGTAATGGCCCGACGGCACGAAGCAGATGTCCTGGCTGTCGTGCTTCTCGGCGATCGCGAGCCCGAACTGGCGCGCCAGCTCCCGCACCTCCGGCTTGGTGCGGTCACCGAGCGGAAAGCGCAGGATCTCGAGCTGTTCGCGCGTGGTGCCGAACAGGAAATAACTTTGGTCGCGCTCTTCTTCCTTGGCGCGGTAGAGCGCACGGCCGCCGCCGGGCAGCGCGCGCGAGGCGATGTAGTGGCCGGTCGCCAGCACCTCGGCGCCCAGCTCGCGCGCGGTGTTGAGAAGGTCGTGGAACTTGATCGACATGTTGCAGTCGACGCAGGGCACCGGCGTCTCGCCGTGGATGTAGCTCTGCGCGAAGCGGTCGATCACCGCTTCCTTGAAGCGGCTCTCGTAGTCGAGAACGTAGTGCGGAATGCCGATGCGCTCGGCGACCGCCTTCGCGTCGTAGATGTCCTGCCCCGCGCAGCAGGCGCCCTTGCGGTGAACCGCGGCGCCGTGGTCGTAAAGCTGCAGCGTGACGCCGACGACATCGTAGCCCTCGGCCTTGAGCAGGGCGGCGGTCACCGACGAGTCGACCCCGCCAGACATGGCGACGACGACACGGGTGTCCTGCGGACGGCCTGGAAGGTCGAGGGAGTTGGTCATGGCTCTTCTTACTACAGGTGGCGGCAGACAGAACGCAATGTAAGCCGTACCCAGTGCCACCGGGAGGTTCCGCGACCGGCAAATCTTGCCGTCCCGCATGCAGCCGCTGCCGGGCCGGAGCTCTGAGCCTAACCAGCTCTTCTTATTAAGTATTTGATCTAATTAAAGAATGTGTCGAAGCCAGGGCTGGCCTGACGATTGCAGATCGATCCTCGGAATTTCCGGAGGTTCGCAGTGCTCAACGTTGAGTCCGCCATCAAGACCCACAGCCTGAAAGCGTCCCACCCGCAGCCGAGCCGTCAGACGACAGCGGCCGAGAGCGGGCAGAGCACGTTCGAGAGCATGCTCGACGACAATGCCGCGAAAGCAACCGCGGCTGCCAAGGATAAGGAACAAAGCGCGGCGACGGATCGGACCCAGAAGGGTCCGGCGCCGAAGGCCAAATCCGACAAGCCTGCCGCGGACGGCAAGCCGGCGGACGATCAACCGGCGCCCAAGACGGCGACGGTCGACAAGCCCCCGGAAACCGCCGAACCCGAGGCCCCCGTTGTCGCCGTCGACAAGACCGCCGCCGTCGAAACAGAGGTCCCGGTGGAAGCAGCGGAGGTTAACGAGACCGCCCCGGAAACCGAGGCTGCTCCCACCGAGGCGCTCGCCACTCCGGTCGCGACCAATGCCGTGCCGGTCATCCCGGTTCAGACCCTCACGCCGGCCGACGCCCAGCCCGCAGCGCCGGAAGCCACGGCAGAGGCCATAACCCAGGCGCCGGTCATCGCAGCCGCGAACGCGCAAAAGCCGATTGAAACCTCCGAGCTGGCCGGCCAGCCCGTCGAAACGGACGAAACCGGCAAGCCGCTTGCCGAGAAGAAAGAGCAACCGGTCAAGGCCGAACAGACCGCAGAAGGCGAACAGACTGCCGCGCAACCGCAGGAACAAGCGCACGCCGAAAAAGGTAAGGCGCCGCACGTCGCGCTGACTGATGCCGAGAAGGAGCACATCGCGCGCGCCCGCGGCGAAGGCACCGAGAAGGCCGATCAGACGGCCACGCGCGGCAAGGGCGAACAAGCCGACGCCGGCAACACGGTACAAAAAGCCACGACCGACGTCCCGACGCAGCAGGTACAGGCCCCTGCAACCCATTCGATGTCCGCGACTGCCGCCGCCGCCACACCGACGGTCGTGCCGCAAGCAGCGGCGCAGACCCCTGTCCCCCTCTCCGGCGTCGGCGTCGAAATCGCCAGCAAGGCGGCCAGCGGCGCGAAGGAATTCGAAATCCGCCTCGATCCGCCCGAGCTCGGCCGCATCGAGGTGCGTCTTAACGTCGACCGCGACGGCAACGTGACCTCTCGCCTGATCGCCGACCGTCAGGACACGCTCGATCTGTTGAAGCGGGATTCTTCCGGACTGGAGCGCGCGCTGCAGGATGCCGGCCTAAAGACGTCCGACAATGGCATGCAGTTCTCGCTGCGCGACCAGTCGCTCGCTCAGCAGCAGAACGAAGGCAACGGCAAATCGAACACGACGCGTGTCGTCGTGCCGGACGAGGCGCTTCCGACCGTCGAAGCGCCTGTGCAGAGCTACGGCCGCCTGACCGGGCGCGCCGGCGGGCTCGATATACGCGTTTGAGGATCATTCCATGGCCGCCATCACTGCAACGCCAAACACATCAGCCGCGACCAACACCACGACAAATTCGTCGACCGGCACGGACGCCGCCTCGCTTGCCAGCAACTTCACGACGTTCCTGACCCTGCTGACGACGCAGCTCAAGAACCAGAACCCGCTCGATCCGCTCGACACCAACCAGTTCACGCAACAGCTGGTGCAATTCTCTCAGGTCGAGCAGCAGATGAAATCGAACGAACAACTCGCCAGCCTCGTTGCGCTGGAGAAGACGGCGGCATCGACCACCGCCCTCGCCTATGTCGGCGCCACCGTGGTGGTGGATGGCTCAACTGCCTCACTCACCAGCGGCAGCGCCACCTGGAGCTTCAATGTCACGAAGCCAGCGACCGCGACGGTGACAATCAAGGATGCCACCGGTCAAACCGCCTATACCGGCAGCTTCTCGGTCTCGCCTGGCACGCAGGACTTCAAGTGGGACGGCAAGAGCAATAACGGCACGCAGTGGCCGGATGGCAATTACACGATGACCGTGACTGCCGTCGACGCCAACAACCAATCGGTCGCCATCTCGACGGAAGTGCAGGCGGTCGTCGACTCGGTCGACTTCACGACCGACCCGCCGCTGTTGTCCATCAACGGCAACAACTACACGATGGACAAGATTAAGCGCATCGTGCGGCCGACCACGAGCAGCAGCTAGTCAGACTCAATCAGCACCGTTTGACGTCATGGCCGGGCTCGTCCCGGCCATTTCTTTTTTGCAAGTCCAGCCGCGCCTCTCCCCCGCGCCGTCCATGGTGCGGTGCAACGGTGCCTTAACCCAGCCCCAGGCAAATTTTTGCGCCGAAAGCCTCCAAAAATGCCCATTTCTCTTATATTATTAGAGCTTCGCTGCTTGCGGAGGGCCCGTCGAGTTGCCGCCGGCGCGGCTCCAACCGTAACCAAAAGGTTAGCGGAATCCGGACAAACATTTGTCTTTGCAGGGATTTAGCTTAGGCAAATTTTAAGTCACGGCCTGTAGTTTTTGCGCAGTAATTGTCGTCGAGTACTTGTGAGTGTACCAATGACCGAGCCCCACCGCCCGAGGGTAAAGTATGTCATCGGGCCAGATGGCAGTCCGCTGACCATCGCGGATCTGCCGCCGCCGACCACCAAGCGCTGGGTTATCCGGCGCAAAGCTGAGGTCGTTGCCGCTGTGCGCGGCGGGTTGCTCTCCCTCGAAGAAGCCTGCGCCCGCTATACGCTGACCGTGGAGGAATTCCTCTCCTGGCAGTATTCGATCGACCAGCACGGCCTCGCCGGCCTGCGCACCACGCGCATCCAGCAGTACCGGCAGTAAGCCACCAGCACCCGAGTTTTCCGAAATCGCCGGCCGCAAGGGTCGGCGATTTCTTTTTGCGTGTCCAGATACCCACCTCTCAACCGCGCGTTGCTGCGATTGCGGACTTGTTAGGCCTTTTACACGTCGGGCGGTAACCGTTAACCGGACGCTAACCATAAACTGGGCAAATCTTGCCGGGTGAGGCGCGAGATCCCGCGCCCGTGCGGTGGGACGAAGCCAGTGCAAGGTTTCTTCGATTTTGTGAAGTCGCTGGGTGCGGCGCGGATGGCGGCAATGGCCGCCGTGACGCTGGCGCTCATCGGCTTCTTCTCGTTTCTGATGGTGCGTATGACCGCACCGCAGATGGTGCCGCTGTTCACCGACCTGACGGTCGAGGACTCCTCCTCGATCGTGAAGGATCTTGAGCGGCAGGCCATCAAATACGAGCTCAAGAACGACGGCGCCATCGTGATGGTGCCGAAGGAGCAGGTCGCTCGCCTGCGCATGAAGCTCGCCGAGGCCGGGCTGCCCAAGGGCGGCGGCGTCGGCTACGAGATCTTCGACAAGTCGGACGCGCTCGGCGCCACCACATTCATCCAGAACATCAATCATCTGCGCGCGCTTGAGGGCGAGCTCGCACGCACTATCCGCTCCATCGAGCGCGTCCAGGCCGCCCGCGTGCATTTGGTGCTGCCTGAGCGTCCGCTGTTCTCGCGCGACAAGGTGGAGGCTTCCGCCTCCATCGTGTTGAAAGTGCGCGGCAGCCTTGAGCAGCAACAGGTGCGCGCCATCCGCCATTTGATCGCCAGCGCCGTGAACGGGCTCAAGCCCGAGCGCGTGTCGATCATCGACGAATCGGGCCGTCTGCTTGCGGACGGCGCGAAATCCGCCAATGTTCTCGAAGGCGCCGGCGCCGACGAACGCAAGGTTGCCTTCGAAACACGTCTGCGCAACGAGGTCGAGGCTATCGTGTCCTCGGTGGTCGGCCCCGGCCATGCGCGGGTGCAGATCACCGCCGATTTCGATGTCAACCGCATCACCCAGACGTCCGACAAGTTCGATCCGGACGGCCGCGTGGTGCGCTCGAGCCAGACCCGCGAAGAGCAGTCAGCGTCGGGTGAAGGCACGCCGCAGGGCCCGGTTTCCGTCGGCAATGAACTGCCCGGGGCCGACAGAGGCGCCGGCGGGAACGCGGCCGGCTCACGCGACCAGAACCGCAAGTCGGAGGAGATCGTCAACTACGAGATCTCGCGCGTCACCAAGACCGAGGTAATCGAAGCCGGCCGCGTCAACCGCATTTCTGCGGCCGTGCTCGTCGACGGCAATTACACCAAGAACGAGAAGGGCGAGGCGGTCTATCAGCCGCGCTCGAAAGACGAGATCGACCGCATCGCGGCGCTGGTCCGTTCCGCCATCGGCTTCGACGCCAAGCGCGGCGACCAGCTCGAGGTGGTCAATCTGCGTTTCGCCGAAACTACGCCCACGCCGATCAACGAGCCGGCCGGCTGGATGAACTTCCTGCAGTTCACCAAGGACGACATCATGCGCGGCGCCGAGATGGGCGTGATGGCGCTGCTCGGCCTGATCGTGCTGCTGATGGTCATCCGGCCGCTCGTCCACCGCATCATCACGCCCGAAGGCGCAGAGCAAGCGCGTCCCGCGCCCGCCATCGCCAGCACGCCCACGGCCGGCGCCATCACCAACACCGGCGGGCCCAGCGTCGCCATCGTCGGTGGCGACGAGCAGGTCGCCATCTCCAATCGCACCTCCGCGATGATCGACATCGCCAAGGTGCAGGGGCAGGTGCACGCGCAGTCGGTGCAGAAAGTCGGCGAGATCGCCGAGAAGAACCCGCACGAAGCCGTTTCCATCATCCGCAACTGGCTCCACGAGGAGGCTGCCTAAGTCATGGCGACCGCCGCCGAGCAAAAAGACGCCGCCACGCGCGATGACATCGGCCACCTGATGGCCGAACTCGCCAGCCGGCAACCGTCGCAAAGCAAGCGCAAGCTCACCGGTCCGGAGCGGGCGGCGGTGCTGATGCTGGCGCTGGGCGACCACGGCGGCAACATCTTCGGCATGCTCGACGACGACGAATTGCGGACGATTTCGATCGTCATGTCCACGCTCGGCGTCATCGATGCCGAGGCGGTCGAGCAACTGCTGCTCGAATTCGTCGGCCGCATGTCCGCTTCCGGCGCGCTGCTCGGCAACTACGACGCGACCGAGCGCCTGCTGCAGCAATACCTGCCGGCCGAGCGCGTGCACGGCATCATGGACGAGATCCGTGGCCCCGCCGGCCGCAACATGTGGGAGAAGCTCGCCAACGTCCAGGAAGAGGTGCTGGCGAACTATCTCAAGAACGAATACCCGCAGACCATCGCCGTGGTGCTCTCGAAGCTTCGGCCCGAGCACGCCGCGCGCGTGCTGGCCATCCTGCCGGAAGACCTCGCGCTCGACGTCGTCAACCGTATGCTCAAGATGGAAGCGGTGCAGAAGGAAGTGATCGAGCGCGTCGAGCAGACGCTGCGCACCGAGTTCATGTCCAACCTGTCGCAGACGAGGCGCCGCGATGCGCACGAGGTGATGGCCGAGATCTTCAACAATTTCGATCGCCAGACCGAGACGCGCTTCCTCACCCAATTAGAGGAGGACAACCGCGACGCGGCCGAGCGCATCAAGGCGCTGATGTTCACCTTCGACGACCTCATCAAGCTCGACAACGGCTCGATGCAGACGCTGATGCGCAACATCGACAAGGACAAGCTCGCGGTCGCGCTCAAGGGCGCGTCCGAAAAGGTGCGCGAGTTCTTCTTCAAGAACATGTCTTCTCGCGCGGCCAAGATGCTGGCAGACGACATGCAGGCCATGGGCGCCGTGCGGCTGCGCGACGTCGACGACGCGCAGAGCCTCCTCGTCAACATGGCCAAGGACCTGGCGGCCAAGGGCGAAATCATCATCGCCAAGGGCGGCGGCGAAGAAGAGTTGATCTACTAACGCGCACGATCCCGAACTGGGTTCGGAGCAGACCGTGCGCAAAGGAAGAGAATGACGAAAGCGACCGCCAAATTCCTGTTCGACGAGGACTTCGCCACCGGCAGCAAGCCGACCATCACCGTGGTCGAGGCCGAGCGGCGCCGCGCCGACGCGGAATCGCGGGCTTATCGTAAAGGATTCGCCGCCGGCGAGACCAAGGCGCAGGGCGAGGCCACGCAGCGCGTTGCCGACGCGCTCGGCGTCATCGCCGACGGGCTCGAGCGGCTGCACCGCGCTCTGACGGGTATCGAGGCTCGGCTGGAAACGGAGGCGGTCGACGTTGCCGTCGCGGTGGCCGGTAAGCTCGCGCCCGAACTGATCGCACGCGAACCTTTCGCCGAAATTTCCGCGCTTGCCACCGAATGCTTCCGTCAGATCGTGACGACGCCGCACATCGTCGTGCGCGTGAGCGCCGACATCCACGAAACCGCCAAGGACAAGCTCGAGGAGATCGCCCGTGCGCGCGGTTTCGAGGGCCGGCTCATGGTGGTCGCCGACGACACGCTTATAGCGGGCGACTGCCGCATCGAGTGGTCCGAAGGCGGCATCAATCGCGACCGCGAGGCAACTCTCGCCGCCATCAATGACGCGGTCGGCCGCTACGTCGCCGCCCGCACCGCTGAACAATAGGAAGTCCGGAGACGCATGCCATGAGTGACGAAACCAAAGTCCCGCTCCCCAATCTCGAAGGCAACGAGATGGAAACGGTGGAGCAGACGTCGCTGGCGCCCTCCGACGACGCGGATTCGATTACCCGCGGCGCTGCCGATCTCGAGGCGGTGTTCGACGTGCCGGTGCAGGTGTCGGCGGTGCTCGGTCGCGCCCGCATGGATGTCGGCGATCTCCTGCGCCTGGGTCCCGGCGCCGTGCTCGAGCTCGACCGCAAGGTCGGCGAAGCCATCGATATCTACGTGAACAATCGCCTTGTCGCGCGTGGCGAAGTGGTGCTGGTCGAGGAAAAGCTCGGCGTCACCATGACGGAAATCATCAAGGCGGACCGTTAAAGGAATACGACCATGCGTCTTCTCATCATCGGCACCCTCGGCGGCCAGCTCACCATCGCCAGCAAGATCGCGATGGATAAAGGCGCGAGCGTCACCCATGCCGACACTAACGAGCAGGCGCTCGCCGTGCTTCGCTCCGGCCGAGGCGCCGATCTCCTGATGGTGGATGTGTCGCTCGATATCCGCGATCTCGTGACGCGGCTCGACGCCGAGCGCATCCACGTGCCGATCGTTGCCTGCGGCGTCACCAACGACGCGCGCGCCGCCGTGCGCGCCATCCATGCCGGCGCCAAAGAATACATCCCACTGCCGCCGGATCCGGATCTGATCGCGGCCGTGCTCGCCGCGGTGACCGACGATGCGCGGGACATGATCTACCGCGACGATTCGATGGCCAAGGTGATTAAGCTCGCGCAGCAGATCGCCGGTTCCGACGCCTCGGTGCTGATCACCGGCGAAAGCGGCACCGGCAAGGAAGTGCTGGCGCGCTTCGTGCACAGCCGCTCGAACCGGTCGAAGAAGCCCTTCATCAGCGTCAACTGCGCGGCGATCCCCGAGAACCTGCTCGAGTCCGAACTGTTCGGCCACGAGAAGGGCGCCTTCACCGGCGCCCTCGCCCGCCGCATCGGCAAATTCGAGGAGGCGAATGGCGGCACGTTGCTGCTCGACGAGATTTCGGAAATGGACGTGCGCCTGCAGGCCAAGCTCCTGCGCGCCATCCAGGAGCGCGTCATCGACCGCGTCGGCGGCGCGCGGCCGGTACCGGTCGATATCCGCATCATCGCCACGTCGAACCGCAATCTGGCCGACGCCGTGCGCGAAGGATCGTTCCGCGAGGACCTGCTGTTCCGGCTCAACGTGGTAAATCTCAAGCTGCCGCCGTTGCGCGAACGCCCGGCCGATATCACCGAACTGGCGCATTATTTTATCAAGAAGTACTCGGCTGCGAACGGCGTGCCGGTGCGACCACTATCGGCGGAGGCGCGCCATGCACTCACCACCAACCGCTGGCCGGGCAACGTGCGCGAGCTGGAGAACACGCTGCATCGCGCGGTGTTATTGTCGACCGACGCCGAAATCGGCGTCGACGCCATCCTATCGCCGGACGGCGCGCGGCTCGACCAGGCGCGTAGCACCGATGTTGCCTCGCATGCGGCGATGGCGGCGGAACAAGTCACGCGCAATCTGGTCGGCCGCACGGTCGCCGAGGTCGAGCGCGATCTGATCCTCGAAACGCTCAAGCATTGCCTCGGCAACCGCACGCATGCCGCCAATATCTTGGGCATCTCGATCCGCACGCTGCGCAACAAGCTCAACGAATACTCGCATGACGGCGTGCCGATCCCGCCACCCAACGGCGGCGAGCTGCGCGGCGCGGCGTAGTCATCACAAACTTCGCTCATTCCCGCGCAAGCGCGGGAATCCGGCGCAGTTTCGTTCGAGAAAAGTGCGGATCCCCGCTTTCGCGGGGCTGGCGGATATCGACGCATGGAACCCGGCCTCGGCCGCGCCGTTAACGCCCCATGCGGGCGCTCCTGTGTCACAATCCGATGGCGGGATCGAAGGGGCATGACAAGGATGCGATCCTTGCGGCCCTGAAGCTCGCCGATATCGACGTCCGATACCTTTCCGTCAAAAGCGACGATTTTCCGGATGCGCTGATCGAAGCGCTGAAGAAGAAGAGTGCCGATCTTCTGGTCGCCGCCGGTGGCGACGGCACTATTGGCAAAATCCTCACTGCATTGCCCGACCGTTCCATGCCGGTCGCGCTACTGCCGCTCGGCACCGCCAACAACGCCGCGCGCTCCCTTGGAATCGCCGGCACGCCGCAAGAGTTGGTCGAGACGTGGAAGCTCGAGCGCACCGCGCCGATCGATATCGGGTCGGTCAAAAGTCCCTGGGGTACGGCGCGCTTTCTGGAAGCATTCGGTGTCGGCCTGTTTGCCGACCTGCTGCTGACGGCAGCCAAAGGCAAGAAGCCGGAAGGCGCCGACAATCTGCGCAAGGGCCGCGCGCTTCTGCAGAAAGCTCTCAAGGATGCCAACCCGATCGAAATCGAAGTGATCGTGGACGGCCGCTCGGTGCGCGGTGAGTTCCTCGGCGTCGAGGTGATGAACATCCCGTTCACCGGACCTGGCCTCCCCTTGGCGGAGAAAGCCGACGTGAGCGACGGCAAACTCGACGTCATCTTTTTCGACGTCGACAAACGCAAGGCGCTGATCGAATGGCTGGAGGCGCCGCTCGAGGCGTCTCCGCCGGCCACAAGCCGCAAGGGCGAGAAGATCGAGCTGATCTGGGCTGACGCGCCGAACCGCATCGACGACCGCGCGTTCGAGAATGAAGAGAAGAAGCTGGTGGCGGACCTCGCCTGCGAGGAAGAGCAGGCGCACGTGCTGATCCCGGTCAAGCATCCCGCGCAGCAGGCCGCCGAAGCGAAGGCGAAGAGCGCATGAGCGATATCGCCACAGCAAAACCGTCAGGCGCGGTCGATCTGCGCGATATCGAGCAGCTCGCGGTCGAGCTCGCCGACATTGCCGGCAACGAGATCACCACCGCGCTCGGCGGCCTGTTGGCCGTTCGCTACAAGACCGCCGCCACCGACGACACGCTATGGCGCGATCCGGTATCGGAAGTCGACAGCCGCGTCGAGACCATGATCCGCAAGCGGCTGGCGGAGGAATTCCCCGACCATGACATCATCGGCGAGGAATTTGACGCGCGGCGGCGCGAGCACGATTTCGTCTGGGTGGTCGATCCGATCGACGGCACCGCCAATTTCGTCAACGGTCTGCCGCTGTTCGCGGCCTCCATTGGCGTGCTGCACAAAGGACGTCCGGTGGTCGGCGCGCTGTGGTGCTCGGTCAGCCACGCGCTCCGCGCCGGCGTTTATCATGCTGCCGCGGGCAACAAACTGCGCTTCGACGGCGCGGACGTGACGCCGAAAGTCAATCCGGACGTGCGGCGCAAGCTCGCCGGTGTGCCGGAATTGACGAGCCAGGACGCCTTCTGGGAAACGCGCAAAACCGGTTCGGCCGCGCTCGAATGCGCCCTGGTCGCGGCCGGCTTATTGCAGGCCGCGCGCTTTGCCTCACCGAATATCTGGGATGTCGGCGGCGGCCTTGCGCTCGTGCAGGCGGCGGGCGGTGTGGTGCGCCAGTATCAGGGCGACGGCTGGACGCCAATGTATCGCTTCGAGCCGCACACGGGCCCGGACGGGACTTCCGATCTGCGCTATTGGCGCCGCGCCATCGTGGCGGGCCGCGCCGACGCGGTGGAAAAGATGTGCGCGCCGACCAGCGACCCGGTGATCTGACAAGCCAGCCACAGCAACAAGAAAGCCTGAGCAGCCGTCAGGCTCATGGCAACAGGGCTGATATCAACGGGCAACATCGACATTGCCCTTCCGTTCTCTATCGCGCTTGGTGTCGAGCTCGACCGCTTTGGCCATGAGTTCGTTGCTGATCGCTTCCAGACGATCCACCAATTCGCGGCCTTCACGCGCCAGACGGATGCATCGATCGGCTGTCTCGATCAGATATTCCTCGGTCTTTAGCATTGGTGTCCCCCGTCGGCTCGGCTTTGAGCCGGATATGTGTGACCAGAGTTCCGTTTTTCAAGATTAGCCAAAAGACGCACGACGACGGCGCGACGGTATAAATTTCAGTGATCGTCTCGATGGCCCGATTGTGATTGCCGAGCCCGCGGCCTAGCCTTCCCAGTACGTCATCAGGTGGGGGCTTGCGATGAACAACATCGATTTCGGCTCATTGCTGTTCGGGTTCGACGGCCGCATCAACCGCGCCAAGTATTGGCTCGCGGTGGCGATCTATTTCGTCGTCACGCTCATCGCCATGGGTCTCATGTTTGCGCTGCACGGCATGATCGGAATGGTTCTTATGGGCATCATCTACGTCGTGATGATCGTCTCCGGCATCGCCGTCGGCATCAAACGGTTGCACGACTGCGATAAGAGCGGCTGGTGGCTTCTGGTGTTCTACCTGGTGCCGGGCCTGCTGAGCGCGGCCGCCGTGAACATGGACGATTCGCTGATCCTCAATCTCCTGAGCTTTGCGGTCTCGATCTGGGGCCTCGTGCAGCTCGGCTTCCTGCGCGGCACTATTGGGCCGAACCGCTTCGGCCCCGATCCCATACCCGGAGCGGCGCCGGCCTGACCGCCAAAGATAAAGCCCGGCAAGATGGCCGGGCTTCGTCTTCAAAAGCTGTCACGAAGGTCGCTTTAGTTGCGGCCGGCGGTTGTTTTGTTTTTCCTGTCCCGGGCGGTGTCCAATTCCACCGCCTTGGCCATGAGGTCGTTGCTCATGCTTTCCAGATTGGCCGCAAGTTCACGACCGATACGCGCCAGCCGAACGCAGCGATCGGCTGTGTCGATCAGATACTGTTCGGTATCGGACATGGTCTGCTCCTCTAAGTGGCAGGTTTATGAATCAAAAAATGCTGCATTGCAATATTGTTAGCATACAAATTAAATTGCATCTATGTTACAAATAGTTAGGAAGGGATAAAATGCCGATGCTGTTCAAGATTGTACCGGTAGGGTTGTGGCGGTCGGCCGAGCAGGCCGGGGTTTTCCGTGGGTCGGAAGTCGATCTGAAGGACGGCTTCATCCATTTCTCAACCGCCGCCCAGGCGGAAGAAACCGCCGCCAGGCATTTCGCCGGCCAGACCGACCTGCTCCTGGTCACGGTCGATGGCGACCGACTCGGCACCGCCCTCAAGTGGGAGCCCTCGCGTGGCGGTGCCCTTTTCCCGCACCTCTACGGCGAGCTGCCCCTCAGCATCGTGACCTCGGTCGTCCCGTTGCCCCTTGGACCCGACGGACGCCACCGGTTCCCGGAACTCGCGCCTTAAATCTTGTGCAGAGCAGCATTGCGGCCGGAACGAGGATCATGGCTGCCGGATTAACGCGGTGGTCCGGGTAGGCGTTCGAAATTTCACAGCAAAACGAAGGTATTGCATGACGAACGAAGCATGGGGAACGATCCATTCGTCCGTTTTCGCCGACGCCGGACGCCTGCTGCGCCGGGTCGGCGCAACCCAACGCCCGCACGGCGCCATCCGCTACCGGTGCCCGGTGACCGGCAGTTTCATATTGCTGACCGACAGCAGCGCGTTGAAGAAGCTTGCCCGCAAGCGCGCGCGCCTGCGCTGCGCGGGCTGCGGCGAGGTGCATATGCTTGTTTGCGAAGCGGCTGGCGGAGACGCTGCCGTCATTGTCGGAGCAACGGGCCCGGCCTAGTGTCCCCTCGAACGGCGCAGCAGCGCCGTCAAAAGGGGGGACTTTTCTATGCGTCACTTGCTTGCGGTCGCAGCCGCACTCTTGTGGAGCGTCGTCGCTGCCGTCGCCGCCGACCCGGTCGGCACCTACAGTGTCGAAGGCACCAATCCGGGCAACGGCTCCGGCTACAAGGGCACCGTCACGATCACCAAGACGGGTGAGACCTATCGCGTCGTATGGATCGTCGGCGGCACGCGCTACATCGGCACCGGCATCGGCAACAAGGATTTCATCGCCGTCTCCTACAAGTCCGGCGACTCCTCCGGCCTGGCGCTCTATGGCGCGGACGGCGGCAACTGGGCCGGCGTTTGGACCTATTCCGGCGGCGACAAAATGGGCGCCGAGCACTGGAAGCGGCAGTAGCCGCGCTGCCGGCCGATGGACCTCGACAGCAACCGCACCCTGATCGCCGCCGCGCTGACGCGGATACCCGGGGGCGACCGGGCGGCCTTGCAGACTGTCTATCGGCTTACCTCCGCGAAGCTTTTTGGCGTTTGCCTGCGTATCTTGGGTGAACGCAGCGAGGCCGAAGACGTGTTGCAGGAGGTCTATCTCACCGTTTGGCGCAAAGCGGGCGACTTCGACGCCGCCCGCGCGAGCCCAATGACGTGGCTGATCGCGATCGCGCGCAACCGGTCGATCGATCGGCTACGTGCCTCGCGGCAGAGCCGCAACATGGCGCCGATCGAAACGGCAAGCGATGTCGCGGACGAAGCCCCGCGCGCCGACAGCATGCTCGAAGGCGTGCAAAGCAGCGCGCGCCTGCACGGCTGTCTCG
>Ga0255338_1003170_pt1 | contig 20633 bp, 18 predicted proteins | sample MeOH1_35cm_T4_19_FD_203715 | JGI IMG/M metagenome (GOLD analysis project Ga0255338, IMG submission 203715) | Sandy soil microbial communities from University of British Columbia, Vancouver, Canada - MeOH1_35cm_T4_195 | ecosystem: Engineered > Artificial ecosystem > Sand microcosm > Unclassified ...
AGAAGATCGCAAGGAAGACGGCACTCAAGACCTCCTATTCTGATATCCCCCGTAGGGGGTTGTATTCAAATTAATACCCCCACCTTTGGTGGGGGTTATTTACTTTTTCAATTCCGCTGCAGCAATCATGCTTTCAGGATCTTTCAGGAAAGCATCTTTACATTCTTTGGAGCAGAAGCCCAGTACTTTCTCTTTGTAATGAGCGGTATCGTTGATGCCGGCAGTAACAGGCATACCGCAGCTGGGGTCTTTTTTATTGTCAACCAGGAGGTGTTCCAGCGCATGACTGGTACTATCGGTTGTTTGCATGGCCGCTACACTGTCGGTGGCGGGCTTGGCTTCTGTTTTGGCCGGTTCAGACTGGCAGGCGCTGATAAACAGGCCGATAGCGAAGATGCAGGTGATACCGGAGAGCAGGTTTCTAACTTGTTTCATGGATGATGTTTTGTGATGAGAATTCGATGCCCACAAAAATAAGTAAAGTTTTTATGAGAAATGGACGCTTTGGGCAAGGTGGTTTTGTTAAAACTGCTGCTATATACGCATGCCGGTAATCGATACATTACCATACATAAATCAGTTATCAGATGCTTGTATGAAGCAGGCCTTAATAGCGGCGTTCAGCCAAACCTTGTAAATACTGCGTTCTCGGTGAATCTGTACTGATTCCGGACGAAGGCTGATCCTGGTTTTTCCTACCTATCCGATGTAAGTTTTCACCGATTTTCATAGGATCATACCCAACTATCCTAGTAGTTTTCCGCTAATCTTGATTGTCCCCGATTACTGATGAAGGAGATCGACATTTGTTTTCTGAATTACATCCCAAATTGTATGCGCAAAATTGCTGCTTTTATTGCCTGTCTTTTCCTGGTCGTTACCGTATCGGCCCAAACCGCCGGTTCTGTAAAAGGAAAGCTGATTGATTCGCTCAACAAACAATCACTCAAAGACGCTTCTGTTACCATACTCGATGCCCGTGATTCTACACTGGAAGTATTTACGCTGGCCAAGGAAGATGGAACTTTCTCACTGCTGAATATTCCTTTCGGGGATATGATACTGCAGGTGAGGTTCCAGGGATATGAACCCTACTCCCGAAAGATCAGTTTCTCCAAAACCAATTTTGCAGTGAACCTGGGGTTTATTTACCTGAAAACAGCGGCCAACGATCTGGGTAATGTAACCGTGACCGAATCGGTGGTGCGGATGAAAAAAGATACGATGGAGATCAGCGCTTCTGCTTTCAAAACCAAACCCAATGCCGTAGCAGAAGACCTGCTGAAAAAAATTCCGGGTATGGAAGTGAGCAAAGATGGCTCCATCAAATCGCAGGGTGAAGCGGTACAACGGGTATTGGTGGATGGGAAACGCTTTTTCGGCGATGATCCTAAAATGGCTACCCGTAACCTCCCGCCTGATGTGATCGATAAGATCCAGGTATTTGATGACCTGAGCGACCAGAGCAAGTTCAGTGGTTTTGATGATGGTAACCGTGTGAAAACCATCAATATCACTACCAAAAAAGACAAGAAGAAAGGCATGTTCGGTAAAGCCGTAGCCGGTATTGGTACGGATGGTATATATGAAGAGAGCTTCAACTTTACGCGTATCAATGGCGACAGGCAACTGACTTTCCAGGGACAGGCCAACAATGTGAACAAACAGAATTTTACGCAGAATAATATTGGCGGCGGTCGCGGTGGTTTCGGCGGTGGCGGTGGATTTGGCGGCGGTGGTTCTTCCAGCGGTATCACCACTACCCTGGCAGGTGGTCTGAATTATAGGGATGTGTGGAGTCCGAAAATAGATGCGTACGGCAGTTATTTCTACAATGCACCCCGGATCAATACCCAATCCAACAGCAATACAGAGAATATCCTGCGCTCGGATACCTCTACGTATAATAGCGTGATGTCTTCTTCGGTATCAAGAAATGAGAACCACCGGTTCAATTTCAATATTGAAGACAGGATCGATTCCAACAACTCGCTGATCTTCCGTCCTAATTTTACCATACAGAGCAGTAATCCTACTTCCACTTCCAGTACGGTTACTACCGGGGGGAAAAACAATGCGCCTATTTACAAGTCGGAGAGCAGATCATCGGGTTTTAACAGCGGGTACAATATCAATGGAACCAACCTGCAGCTGCGTCACCGTTTTGCCAAAAGAGGAAGAACCATTTCGCTTGATCTTGGTTTCTCTGCCAGCAATACCAATGGCGACGGAAAGAATTATTCTGTGAACTCTTTTACCAGGCCTTTTGTAAGAACAGATACCATCAACCAGTTTTATGTAGATTCATCGCGCTCTACCAGTTTCAGTCCAACGGTTTCCTATACCGAGCCCGTGGGTAAGAACCAGATGATCGAACTGCGTTATTCGTATAACTATAATAACAGTAATACCATTAACCGTACCTATAGTTTTGACAATGCTTCGCAGAAGTTCAGCAAATTCGACAGTCTGTTCAGTAACTCTTACGATTATACGGCCACTTCGAATACGGCAAGTCTGAGTTACCGCATCCAGCAAACCAAGTATAACCTGAATATCGGAACGGGTTTGCAGTTCATTGACCTGACCAGTAACAATACTACCAAAAACGTACTGGTAAAAAGGAATTTCACCAACCTGACACCGAATCTGAACTTCACCTATAATTTCACCAGAACCAAAAGTCTGCGTGTATTCTATAACGGAAGAACCGGCCAGCCCAGCACGATGCAGTTGCAGCCGGTGAAAACAACATCCGACTCGATCAATTTCCAGATCGGTAACCCGGATCTGAAACCGCAGTTCACCAATAGTATGCGGATCCTGTTCAACTCTTTCGATCCGTTTACCCAGCGACTCATTTTTGCCACGGTTAATGCAACCATTATTTCCAATGATATTGTGAGTTCCATTACACAGAATCTGAATGGGGGAAGAACTTCTACGTATGTGAACTTAGGAGGTACGTATAACCTGTCTGGTTATTTCATGTATGGGTTCCCGATCAAAAATCCGAAATCGAACCTGAACCTGCAAACCAATATCAATTATAACCGGGGCCGTTCTTTACTGAATAATGTACTGAATGCCACACAGAGCACTACACTCAGGCAGACCATTAAATGGACTACTAACCTGAAGAATAATTTCGACATGAACCTGAGTACGTATTTTGAGTACAACCCGATCCGCAATTCGCTGTCGGCCAACCAGAATACCAATTATACCATCCAGGGTATGGCGGCAGATTTCACTTTGTACTCGAACAATGGATGGATCCTGGCGAGTGATTTTGATTACTCGCATTTCGGGAATCGTCCGGCAGGTTACAACACCACTGTGTTCCTGATCACACCTTCTATTGCCAAACAGTTTCTGAAGAACAAAGCGGGAGAACTGCGGTTGAGTTGTTTCGATATCCTGAAACAGAATAAATCGGTTACGTCTTCTGCTTCGACCAACCAGATCGTTAACAGCATTTCAAATAACCTGACCCGTTATTTCATGCTCACATTCACTTACAACCTGCGTTCTTTTGGTGCACAACAGCAACGCGGACAAAACCAGATGCGCGGTATGTTCCCCGGCGGTGGTATGATGATGGGGGGAGGAACCATGATGATGGGAGGCGGTAACCGCAGAAGAGGTAACTAACGGTTAATAGTATTTGCCTGATCAGCAGGTAGCAGATTTGAGAATGGGCCGTTCAGCATGCTGAACGGCCTTTTTCGTAGTGCCAGCAGCCGTCTTAACCAAACTTTTGTAAAAAAATTCAGCCTGTTTTGGCAAACTGTTATACTTTTACAAAAAATTTCAAAGGTCTCTCAGACACTAATCAGTGAAACAGCCTTTCTTACATATCAGTTTCTCTCCGGTAGTTACCGTCGCTGAGCCCATGGCTCCGGCAACCCTTCCGTGTAACTCCCTGCCGCGACCACGACGTGGTTGCTGATAGGACGAGCAACTGGCACTTGCCCCTATCAGTGGAAATTCTCCCGGAATTGGATCTAAAAAACACGTAGGTGTTTTCTTTTCACTCTATTAATCAGTACAAGTTGGAAGATAATATTATTGTTCGTGTAGCGAACGGTGGCGACACCCATTACGCACAGACCATAACAGACGAAATGGAGGCTTCTGCGAAGGCCCGCGGAACCGGTATTGCCAAACGCAGCCCCGAATATGTTGCCAAAAAGATGGAAGAAGGCAAAGCCGTGATAGCTACCTTGCCCGATGGCACCTGGGTGGGCTTCTGTTATATCGAAGTATGGGGCCACGAACAGTTTGTAGCCAACAGCGGACTGATTGTAGCGCCTGCTTTCCGTAAAAGCGGAACGGCCAAAAGGATCAAGCAGACCATCTTTAACCTCTCTCGCCAGAAATATCCCACTGCTAAAATATTCGGGTTAACCACCGGACTTGCTGTGATGAAGATCAACAGCGACCTGGGTTATGAACCCGTTACCTATAGTGAGCTTACGGATGATGAAGAATTCTGGGCTGGTTGTAAAAGCTGTGTGAACTACGATATACTGATGAGCAAAGACAGGAAAAATTGTTTGTGCACCGCTATGTTATACGATCCCAAAGATCATTACGAACCTGTTGAAACCTCGGCTGATTTTAAACAGAATTCAAAATTGTACGAGCGTTTCATGAAGATCAAACAAAGCAAACTGCTGCGTTTGTTCCGAAAAAAAGAAACCGGTGGCGGAGTGGCCCTGAAGCCCAAATCTTTTTTCCACCAGTTCTTTAACCTGTAACAGTCTCCCGCAAGGGAAATTATAATACTCTATCAAAGAAAATATGTGCAAGCAATGAAAACGGAAATAACAACAGCATTACAAAAAGGCGACCAGGTGGTACTGGGTTTTAGTGGCGGACTGGATACTTCTTTCTGTGTAAAATACCTGACAGAAGACAAAGGCTACGAGGTACACAGTGTAATCGTAAATACCGGAGGTTTTAGTGAAGAAGAACTGGCGCAGATAGAAAAACATGCGTATACGCTGGGCGTAAAAACCCATACTACGGTAAATGCAGTGAAAAGTTATTACGACAGTATCATCAAATACCTGATTTACGGAAATGTATTGAAGAACAATACCTATCCCTTGAGCGTAAGTGCAGAAAGGCTGAGCCAGGCTTTGCATATTGCCGAACATGCCAAAAAACTGAAAGCGAAAGCAGTGGTGCATGGAAGTACCGGCGCTGGTAATGACCAGGTACGTTTTGATATGATCTTTAATATCATGATCCCGGGGGTAGAGATCATCACACCCATCCGCGATATGAAACTGAGCCGCGAAGCGGAGATTGAATACCTGAAAGGGAAAGGTGTTACCATGAATTTTGAGAAAGCGGCTTACTCCATCAACAAAGGTTTATGGGGCACCAGCGTAGGTGGTAAAGAAACACTGAACTCAAAAGGCATTTTACCAGAAGAAGCCTGGCCCACACAAGTTACCAAAACAGGTGAGGAGGAAGTAAAACTCCATTTTGAAAAAGGGGAGCTTACAGCAGTGAATGAAAAAACCTTTCAGCATCCTTCAGAAGCCATACAATATTTGCAGACACTGGCGGGTCCTTACGGATTGGGCCGCGACATACATGTGGGTGATACCATTATCGGCATCAAGGGTCGCGTAGGTTTTGAAGCCGCCGCGCCCATGGTGATTCTGAAAGCGCACCATGCACTGGAAAAACATGTGTTAACCAAATGGCAGTTAGGCTGGAAAGACCAACTGGCACAGTTCTACGGCAACTGGCTGCATGAAGGACAGATCATGGACCCCGTGATGCGCGATATTGAAGCGTATCTCGAAAGCTCGCAGGCGCATGTAACCGGTGATGTGTTTGTACAGTTACTGCCTTACCGTTTCCAGGTGATCGGTATTGAATCGAAATATGATCTGATGAGCAGCAAATTCGGCAAGTATGGCGAAATGAACAGTGGCTGGACCGGCGATGATGTAAGGGGTTTCTCCAAGATCTTCGGCAACCAGACGGGCATCTATCACAACATCAAAGAATCGAATAAGTGAGTAAAAAGGTTTCCATACAGGCGCCACTGAACCATTACCAATGGGGTTATACATGTGATGGGTGGAATTTTGTAGATAACGCAGCGCTTTCTGTTAAACAGGAAAGGATGCAGGCCGGAACAGCGGAAGCATTGCATTATCATCAGTATGCACAACAGTTTTTCTTTATCCTGAAAGGAACGGCCACTTTTGAAATAGAAGGGGAAACCATTATTGTAAACGAACAGGAAGGCATTCATATACCAGCAGGCAGGAAACATCGCATCAATAATACTACTTCATCAGCTATTGAATTTATTCTCTCGTCTCAGCCCTCTACGGCAGCAGACAGGATCAATGTATAAACCATGAAACAAGTAAAAGCAGGTATCGTAGGTGGGGCAGGTTATACCGGAGGGGAAATGATCAGATTACTGATCAACCATCCCGGTGTGGAATTATCTTTTGTGCACAGTACCAGTAATGCAGGAAATGCGGTAAGCAAAGTACATGCAGACCTGGTAGGCGAAACAGAGATCCTGTTTACTGATACACTGCAAAATGATATTGACGTATTGTTTCTGTGTGTAGGTCATGGTGATGCGAAAAAATTTCTGGTAGAGAATTCCATTCCCACTACTATTAAAGTGATCGATCTGTCGCAGGATTTCCGGCTGGCAGATAAAGCCACTATCGGTGACAGAACTTTTATATACGGATTACCGGAGTTGAACAAAACTGCGATTACTAAAGCAGCCAATATTGCCAATCCCGGCTGTTTTGCTACCGCTATACAACTGGGTTTACTGCCATTGGCCAAAGCCGGTGTGCTGGGCGATGTGTATACAACAGGTATCACCGGTTCAACCGGCGCCGGACAGGGCTTGAGCAACACCTCGCATTTCAGCTGGCGGGCCAATAATATACAGGCATACAAATCATTGCAGCACCAGCATATCAACGAGATCCACCAGAGCCTGCAGCAGTTACAGGGTAATGATGGGATGCAGGTGAACTTTGTACCCTGGAGAGGTGATTTTACCCGCGGCATTTATATCAGTTCCGTGATCGATTGCGGACTGCCCCTGGATGCGATCAAAGAACTCTACAAAGAATATTACGAGGGCCACGCGTTTACCCATGTAAGCGAAACAATGATCGACCTGAAACAGGTGGTAAATACCAACAAATGTTTATTGCATATTGAAAAACAGGGCAGTAAAATTGTGGTACACTCGGCTATTGATAATTTATTGAAAGGTGCCAGTGGCCAGGCGGTGCAGAATATGAATCTGTTGTTTGGATTGGAGGAGACGGCCGGATTGAAATTGAAAGCGGCTGGGTTTTAGGTGGTAAGTAATAAGTTTTAAGTAGTAAGTGAATAGTCTGGTATGCAGAATTATAAAGATCTAAAAGTTTGGGAGAAAGCGCATCTGTTTACGTTACTGACGTATCAGGAAACGAAGTCTTTTCCCAAAGAAGAACTGTATTGCCTGACAAGTCAGTTGCGAAGATCCGCTGCATCTGTTCCTGCAAATATTGCGGAGGGATGTGGCAAGAAAACAAATCCTGAACTCGCGCACTATTTGAATATTGCATTGGGTTCGTCTAATGAATCTGAATACTATTTGCTTTTGTCGAAAGATTTGCAGTATCTGTCAGATGAAAAGTATATAGCGTTAAACTTATTGATTAATGAAGTAAAAGCCATGTTAATCGCACTGATCAATAAAGTGCGTTCCTGACTTATTACTTACAACTTATAACTTATGACTCTTTTCGACGTTTATCCCCTTAACAATATCACCATCACCAGTGCCAAAGGTTCTTATGTATGGGACCAGGATGGGGTACAGTATTTAGACATGTATGGTGGACATGCAGTGATCAGCATTGGTCATACACACCCGCATTGGGTAAAGCGTATCGAGGACCAGCTGGAGAAGATCGCTTTTTATTCCAATTCGGTAGTGATACCTATTCAGAAAGAGCTGGCTGCTAAACTGGGCCGTTTGAGTGGCAAGGAAGATTACCAGCTGTTTCTCTGCAACAGTGGAGCGGAAGCCAATGAAAACGCGCTCAAGCTGGCGTCTTTTTATAACGGACGGAAAAAGATCATCGCTTTTAAAAAATCATTTCACGGCAGAACCTCACTGGCAGTGGCGGCAACAGATAATCCGGCCATTGTGGCCCCCGTCAATGAAACGGATAATGTAATCTTCCTCCCTTTTAATGATGAAGCGGCGTTGAAAGCCTGCTTTGCTGAAATGGGCAAAGAAATTTCTTCTGTGATCATTGAAGGGATCCAGGGTGTTGGTGGTATTAATGTAGCCAGCGACTCTTTCCTGCAGCTGATCAGAACACTCTGCGATAAACATGGTGCCGTATATATTGCCGATAGCGTACAGTGTGGTTATGGCAGAAGCGGTAAATTCTTCGCACATGATTTTGCAGGTGTGAATGCCGATATCTATACCATGGCCAAGGGAATGGGTAATGGCTTCCCTGTTGCCGGTATTCTCATTGCACCTAAGATCCAGCCTAAACATGGTATGCTGGGTACCACATTTGGCGGTAACCAGCTGGCCTGCGCAGCTGCACTGGCGGTATTGGAAGTAATGGAAGAAGAGAAGCTGATCGAAAATGCAAAAGCGAATGGTGAATACCTGATAGAAAAACTGAAAGCAGTGGAGGGATTGAAAAATGTGCGTGGCCGCGGACTGATGATCGGCTTTGACCTGTCGGAAGAACTGAAGGAACTGAAAAAGAAACTCCTGTTCGATTTCAAAGTGTTTACCGGAGAAGCCAAACCCAATGTGATCAGGCTCTTGCCTTCGCTGGCTTTATCGAGGAAACAGATTGATGAGTTTTTGTTTTCGTTGGGTGAAGCTATTGAAGAGTTGAGGGGGGTAAGCTAAACGTTAAACGCTTAACGCAGAACGCTTGAGTAGTTTAATATTTGAGGGAATTGAGAGATTATCGTAAATGTGAAGTTTGGCAGAAAGCTCATACGCTGACTTTGTTTGTGTATAAGAATATTATGCCCGATTTTCCGAAGTCGGAGCAGTTTGAGCTGAGTAGTCAACTAAAACGGGCTGTATATTCTGTGCCGCTGAATATTGTTGAGGGTTGTGGTAGGAGCACCGATAAAGACTTTGTACATTTTCTGGATATGGCTTTAGGATCAATTCATGAAGTAGCTTATTGCACACTGCTTGCCTTTGATCTTGGATACATTGAGAAAGAAAAGTATGAACAGGTCACAGAAATGATCCATGAAATAACAGCCAAACTGATAAATCTGATAAAATCAATACGAGAATAATTCACAAATGCGTCCCGCCTCCTGCGTTAAGCGTTAAGCGTTCCGCGTTAAGCATAAAATATGAAACAATTTATTTCTGTTAACGATGTTACCGATATCAATGCCCTGGTAAACAAAGCCCTGGCATATAAGGCTCATCCCCTCTTGGATAAAGAGCTGGGTACAGACAAACGGATCGGGCTGCTGTTTCTGAACCCCAGCCTGCGGACACGCTTAAGTACACAGATCGCGGCCAAGAACCTGGGGATGGAAGCTGTGGTATTTAACGTAGACAAAGAAGGATGGGCACTTGAGTTTGAGGAAGGCGCCATCATGAGCGGCAATACAGTAGAGCATGTAAAAGATGCGGCGCCTATTCTGGGACAGTATTTTGATATACTCTGTATCAGAACCTTTCCATCCTTAAAGAACAGGGAAGATGATTACAGCGAAATGTATATCAACCAGTTTATCAAATATGCGGGTGTGCCGGTGGTGAGCTTAGAAAGCGCTACGCTGCATCCACTACAATCGTTAACAGATATTGTTACTATTACCGAATCCCTCAAACAATACCCGGCAGGCGGTACCCGAAAACCCAAAGTGGTGCTTACCTGGGCGCCACATATCAAACCCCTTCCGCAATGTGTGGCCAATAGTTTTGCGCAATGGGTAAATGCTTGGGGCGAAACGGATTTTGTGATCACCCACCCGCAGGACTACGAATTGGCCGAACAGTTTACCAAAGGTGCCACCATTACCCACGACCAGGATGCGGCTTTACAGGATGCGGATTTTGTGTACGTAAAAAACTGGAGCACTTATATGGATTACGGCAAAGTGTATGAGAATGATCCGGCCTGGATGCTGACGGAAGAAAAACTGAAAGCGACCAACAACGCCAAAGTAATGCATTGTTTGCCGGTGAGAAGGAATGTGGAACTGAGCGATGAAGTATTAGATAGCGATCACAGCCTGGTAACCAAACAGGCGGGTAACCGTGTGTGGGCAGCACAGGCGGTGTTGTCAGAGATCTTACAAGCAGTTAAATAAAAAATGTTGGAAACAGTTTATATCATAAAGATCGGCGGTAATATCATTGATGATGAAACCAAATTGGCTTCCTTCCTGCAGTCGTTTGCTGCAGTGAAAGGAAAAAAAATTTTGGTACATGGCGGTGGTAAACTGGCTACCAAACTGGCCGATCAGATGGGTGTGCAGCAACAGATGATAGATGGCAGACGCATCACCGACGCGGAAACATTGAAGGTCGTAACCATGGTATATGCCGGTTATATCAATAAAAATATTGTGGCCCAATTGCAGGCGCAGGGTTGCAATGCCATGGGGCTAACGGGTGCCGATGCCAACCTGCTGCAGGCGCACAAAAGAACACATACCAGCATTGATTATGGTTTTGTGGGCGATGTAGATGTGGTGAATACAGACCTGATTCAACTATTACTTAGCCGGAATATCACACTGGTGACAGCACCCATTACACACAATGCCCAGGGAGATCTGCTGAATACCAACGCAGATACAATTGCACAGGAGCTGGCTACATCGTTGGCCAGACTGTACCAGGTAACACTGATCTATTCTTTTGAAAAGAGCGGTGTGTTACTGGATGTAAATGATGAAAATTCAGTGATCCTGCAAATGGGTCCTGCTTATTATACCGAACTGAAACAACAACAATTAATATTTGCCGGGATGATCCCCAAACTCGATAACGCTTTTGCCGCATTGGCCAAAGGAGTGAGCAAAGTGATCATCGGTAAGGCAGAAGAACTCCCCGGGCTGGTTGCCGGCAGCGCGGGTACAACCATTCACCATGAATGACCAACAATATACACCAGCAAGCCAGGCAGTAGCACTGTTGCAACAATTGATTGCAACACCTTCTTTCAGTAAGGAAGAAGCGGGAACAGCTGTAATCCTGGAAACCTTTTTACAGCAGAAAGGCGTACAAACCCAGCGTTACCTCAATAACGTGTGGGCAGTGAATAAGCATTTTGATAAAGCGAAACCGTGTCTGTTGCTGAACTCTCACCACGATACGGTTAAGCCGAACAAAGCCTATACCCTGGATCCTTTTGCCCCCATGATCAAAGATGGCAAATTATACGGCCTTGGCAGTAATGATGCCGGCGGATGCCTGGTTTCTTTGCTGATGGTATTCCTGCATTTTTACGAAGCAACTGACCTGAAGTATAACCTGGTATTTGCAGCCACTGCCGAAGAAGAGATCTCGGGTAAAAACGGGATTGAAGTATTGTTAGCACACCTGCCAAAAATTAACTGCGGCATTGTGGGTGAACCTACTTTGATGCAGATGGCCATTGCGGAACGTGGGTTACTGGTACTGGATGTAACCGCCACCGGTAAAGCGGGCCATGCTGCACGCGAAGAAGGGGAGAACGCTTTGTACAAAGCACTGGCCGATATTGAGTGGTTCCGGAATTTTGCCTTTGAAAAAGTATCACCGCTGCTGGGAAAAGTGAAGATGTCGGTAACCGTGATCGAAACAGAGAACAAAGCGCATAATGTGGTGCCTTCTTCCTGCAGGTTTGTGGTAGATGTAAGAGTAAACGAATTGTATACTTTTGAAGAAGTACTGGCCATCATCCAGGCGAATGTGAAAAGCGAAGTAGTTCCGCGAAGCCTGCGCATGCGTTCCACTTCTATCAGCCTTGATCATCCCTTGATACAGTCGGGGATAGAACTGGGCAGATCCTATTACGGATCGCCTACTACCAGTGATAAAGCGCTGATGCCATTCCAGACCCTGAAGATGGGCCCGGGCGATAGTGCGAGGAGTCATACGGCAGATGAGTATTTATACGTAGACGAAATATATCAGGGAATAGAATTGTATATTAACCTGTTAAAAAAAGTGATCCTTTAGTTTCCGGTTACTGGTTTCAGGTAGCCGGTAAAAGGCAGATCATGAAAAGTTACCAGAATCTGGATATTTACAAGGAGTCAAAAGAACTGGCCATACATATTCATAAAATGATGCATCTTCTTCCCAAATTTGAGATGTTTGAGGAGGCTGGCCAGATCAGGCGCTCTTCTAAATCTGTAACATCCATGATTGTAGAAGGTTATGGCCCGAGAAGATATAAAGCAGATTTTATAAAATACCTGGTATTTGCACAGGCAGAGTGTGACGAAACGATTGTACACCTCCTGTTTTTGAAAGAAACATGGTCACTTGATAACGAAGAAGTGTATCAATCATTACATTCAGGGTATGAAGTACTAAGTAAGAAAATCAATAAGTTCATTCAGTGGGTAGAAACCAACTGGAACCATTTTTAAAACAGGCTACCAATAACCAGAAACTAGTAACCTGCAACTAGTAACCTGCAACCGGTAACCAGCAACTGATCTCTCATGAAACTGTGGAGCAAAGACAATACCGACACTTCCCAACTGGTAGAGAAATTTACCGTAGGCAAAGACAAAGAGTTTGACCTGCTCCTGGCTCCTTTTGATGTGCAGGGGTCCATCGCACATGCCCACATGCTGGCCAGTGTGGGTTTGCTCACGCAGGAAGAAGCCACAACCATCATTGCTGCATTAAAAAAGATCTACCGGCAGATTCACGATGCACAATTCAGCATTGCCGATGGCATCGAAGATGTTCACTCACAGGTAGAGCTCCTGCTTACCCAACAACTGGGCGATACCGGTAAAAAAATTCATTCGGCCCGCAGCCGTAACGACCAGGTACTGGTGGATGTAAAACTGTTTCTGCGCAGCGAAATAGAAGCGCTCGTAAAAGAAGTGCAACCCTTTTTCCAGCTATTACAGGCACAAAGCGAAAAATATAAAGACCATTTATTCCCGGGCTACACACATTTGCAACTGGCCATGCCCTCTTCTTTTGGCTTGTGGTTTGGTGCTTATGCAGAAAGCCTGGTAGATGATCTGATCACTTTACAGAGCGCCTACCAGGTGGTGAACAAAAATCCGTTGGGCTCTGCCGCCGGTTACGGTTCTTCTTTCCCTATCAACCGTACCCTGACCACTGAATTACTCGGTTTTGCTGACCTGAATTACAATGTGGTATATGCACAGATGGGCAGGGGTAAAGCGGAACGTATTACCGCCATGGCATTGGCTAACCTGGCAGATACTTTGTCGAGGCTGAGCATGGATGCCTGTTTATACCTGAACCAGAATTTTGATTTTATCAGTTTCCCGGCTTCTTTAACCACCGGCTCCAGTATCATGCCGCATAAAAAGAACCCGGATGTGTTTGAACTGGTTCGCTCTTACTGCAACCGTTTAAAAGCGTTACCAAACGAGATCCTTATCATGACCAGTAACCTGCCCTCGGGTTACCACCGCGATCTGCAGTTATTGAAAGAACACCTGTTCCCGGCTTTCCAGACACTCAAAGATTGTTTGACCATGGTAAGCCTGATGCTGGCAAATATCTCTGTCAAGGAAAATATCCTGGCAGACGATAAGTACAAATATGTATTCAGCGTAGAAGAAGTAAACAAACGTGTTTTACAGGGCGTTCCCTTCCGCGATGCGTATAAAGAGATCGGCATGGCCATCGAAGAGGGGCGTTTTACCTATACCACCCAGGTAAACCATGTACATGAAGGCAGTATCGGTAACCTTTGCACCGCTCAGGTAAATGCCATGATGCAACAGACCCTATCTCAATTCGGATTCGAGAAAGTACATACCGCTATCGAAAAACTGGTGGGGTAGCTAGTAAAAATATCGTTTCTTTGACCTTCACAAAATCAAACACATGAAACAATCGTTTATTGTTTTTTCTTTATTCCTGTTGGCTACCGCTGGCTTTTCTCAGGCAAAAAAACCGGCCACTGCCGCTAAGCCCGCTGCCAAACCTGCCGTGGCTGCCAATCCTTTTAAAAATAATGTGGACAGTACGAGTTATGCATTGGGTATCCGTATCGGACAAAGTCTGAAACAACAGGGTTTTGATAATATTAATATGTCCCTTTTTCAAAAGGCACTGGCCGATCAACGGGCTAATAAAACGGTTTTGTTAGATGATGCCGCCATCCAGCAATGTTTTACCCGCTTCCAGGAGAACGCGGTGAGCATTAAAGCTGCAGGTGCCATTAAAGAAGGCAAGGCTTTTCTGGAAAAAAATGGCAAACGTGCGGGTGTGGTTACCTTACCCAGCGGTTTGCAATATGAAGTGCTGAAAGCCGGTACAGACAACACCCGCCCTACACTGGCCAGCAAAGTAAAATGTCATTATACAGGTACCCTGCTGAACGGAACCAAATTCGACAGTTCGGTAGACAGGGGCGAACCCATCACTTTTGCCCTCGCTAATGTGATCCGTGGCTGGCAGGAAGGGCTGCAACTGATGACCGTTGGCAGCAAATGGAAATTATATATTCCCGCAGAACTTGCCTATGGCGATAATGGTCCGCCCAATATCGGTCCGGGCGCTACCCTGGTTTTTGAAGTAGAACTGCTGGGTGTAGAGAACTAAATCACTATTGCATTCTTGAATAGGGAAATACCGGAGCCGTGAAGGTTTCACACCGGTATTTCCCTTTTTTATTTTTAACAAAGAGGTAAGTATACCGTTTTTCCAGGTTTCTGCAACGTCCTCTTTTTCTCTTCTCTTTCTCTTAGTGAAACCATTTGCACCTTCGGCCAGTACGCTAACAGGTTTAGGGTATTTCAATAAAAGCTAAAAAAAGAGAAAAAGTGCATCTTACTGATCACCGTACCTTTGGCCTTGGTGTGAGATAATAGGCATACATCGGGTCCGGCAATCGAAAAACAGCCATTCCTTTAACCTTCATTAACCTTTCCCCAAAGTTCATTAACTGCTTCTCTGCATCTGGCCGGTTAGTTTTGTGCTACTAAAAATTACCATGGCTATGCTCCGTATCATTACCCTGCTTTCTATTTTCTTTCTCCCTTTTGTATCCCAGGCACAGCAAACAACCACCATTGTGAGAGGAACCGTTTTTGATACGGCATCCAAAAAAGGACTGGCCTATGCTACTGTTTCGGTGGTAAATGCCAAAGATTCTACCCTGGTTACATTTACCCGCGCCGATTCTACCGGAAAATTCCGTTTATCGGGGATGGGTAAGGGAAAATACCTGCTGTCTGCTTCCTATGTAGGGTATGTACCTGTCTGGAAAAACCTTGATATCAATAAAGAAGGCCAGGAGTTACATCTCGGCAATGTGGAAATGATGGATGTGCAGAACGCCAGTAATGTAACCGTTACCGCCCGCCGTGCACCTGTAACCATTAATAACGATACCGTAGAATTTAATACCGAGAACTTTAAAACACAACCCAACGCCGTAGCGGAAGAACTCCTGAAAAAATTACCAGGTGTTACGGTTGATAACGATGGCACCATCCGTGTAAACGGCCAGCGGGTAAACAGGGTATTGGTGAACGGAAAAGAGTTTTTTACCGGCGATCCTAAAATGGCTACGCGTAACCTTGATGCGGATGCGATCGATAAAGTGCAGGTATTTGATAAAAAAAGCGACCGGTCAGAGTTTACCGGGGTGGATGACGGCCAAAGTGAAAAAGCCATCAACTTAAAACTGAAAAAAGACCGCAATAAATCCCTGTTCGGGAAAGTGAGCGCCGGCGCCGGTTCCAATGAACGGTACGACGGGCAGACCAATATCAATAAATTCAACGGCGATCAGCAGTTATCGCTGATAGGCATGGGTAATAATACCAACCGCCAGGGCTTTTCAATTACAGATGTATTGAATTTTACGGGAGAATTATCACGCGGTATGCGCAGTGGTGGCGGTATCACGATCCGGACCGGTGGTGGCGATGATGGTGGCGGACTGCCTGTAACTGGTATGGGACAGAACCAGCAGGGTGTGGCCACAACATTTGCCGGCGGCGTAAACTATAATGATCTCTGGAATAAAAAGACCGATTTTAATATGAGTGGTATGGGCAGTAATATTGACCTGCGTACCAACCGAAGCACCGTGCGCCAGAACCTGTTGCCGGGCAATAGTTTCAACTACACATCTAACAGCACCGGTGCCCGTAACAGTAAACAACAAAGGGTGAATATGAGCATCGACAGCAAGATCGATAGTTTTCATTCCATCAAATTCACGCCGCAGTTTACCACGCAGCAAACCGATAACCATAATATTAGTAACTATACCTCTACCGATAACAAAGGGGTGAAATTGAACGAAGGTAGTACCGACAGTAAAACCCATGCAGATGCATTTAACTTTGGCGGTAATGCCTTGTTCCGGAAACGTTTCCAGAAAAAGGGGAGAACCTTATCGAGCACAGTTAGCCTGGCGTATAACGACAGCAAACAAAGCGGCGACCTGTATACCCGCAACACTTTTTATGCCAATGGGGTTGGCTTGAGAGACTCCATCACCAACCAGAAAAACAGGCGGGAATCAGTTGCACGCAGTGTGGGTGGTAACCTGGTGTATACAGAACCTATCGGTAAAAGATCTTTGCTCGAGATCAGTGCTTTTTACAATACCAGCATCGGCGACAGCAAAAGAACCACTTATGATTATAGTACCGGCAGCGGCAAATACGACCAGTTAAATGTTTCGCAGAGCAATGATTTTAAGAGCGAGTACAGTTATGCCGGTGGTAGCCTGAGTTTCCGCTCGAACCAGAAAAAGACGAGTTATACCATTGGTACTTCTTTGCAGGGTGCTTCTCTGATCAGCACCAATAAAACCAATGGTAATGTGATCAGGCAGCAGTTCACGGATTTGTTGCCCAACCTGAATCTGCAGTACCGCATTCACAGTTCCAGCACACTTACCCTGAACTATTCCACTTCTACCGCGCAACCCAGTACCACACAGTTGCAGCCAGTAACCGATGTAAGTGATCCCTTGAATACTTATACCGGTAATCCCAACCTGAAACGCAGTTATACGCAATCGGTTAACCTGAATTATTTTGCGAGTAATATCTATACACAAAGAAACCTGTTTGCTTTCATCAGTGTTTCTACAATTGCCAATGCCATCGTTAATGCAGACCAGATCCAGAACAACGGCTCACGGGTAACCATGCCGGTGAATGCCAATGGCAACTATACCGCATTCGGACAGGTAAACATGGGTTTTCCGCTGAAGAAGATCAAATCGCGTATTGATATGGGGATAGGTACCAATCTGCTGCATAACGTCAGCTTTGTAAATGGTGCAGAAAACGGTATCGATAATATCGGTATCGGTCCCAACCTGAACTATAATTTTTCGCTGGAGGGTAAAGTAGATATACAGGCTACCAGTCGTCTTAATTTCAGCAAAGCTAAATACTCGCTGCAGCCACAGCTGAACAGCAATTACCTGCAGCAGGTATACGGACTGGATATGACCAATTACCTGCCATGGGGTGTTGTGCTCAACAATAACATGAACTACACCATCAACTCCGGCCGGGCCGATGGCTTTAATACCAAAGTGGCTTTCTGGAATGCTTCGATCGCTAAAAGTTTCCTGAAGAACAAACGTGCCGAAATTAAACTCACCGCTTTTGATATCCTGAACCAGAACCAGGGTGTAAGCCGTAATGCCAACCAGAATTATATAGAAGATAGCCGCTACAATGTATTGCAGCGTTACTTCCTGCTCAGCTTCACTTTCAGCCTCAACAAAGCCGGCAATAACGCACAGGGCCCCAGGATGGTGGTGCGGAGTTTTGGCGGCGGTGGACAATAACCCTTTCTCTCGTTCTCATGTGCATAGATCCCATTCCGGAAGGAGTGGGATTTTTTATGTGCCGGGTTAAGATACAATACTCTTCCCCCTTTTTCTTCCTTCTACTATGGAACCTGATTTGTTATTATTGAGAACCAAATCGATATAAAAAGGAGAGATCTATTAATCGAAACATTGCCCGCAGGACTTTGTGATGACCCTTATTGAAACTTCCTGCACTTGCTACCTTTCATATAATGTCTATCGGTTTTAGCGAGCACCCAAGACAAAAGATCTTCATACCCCCATGCTGAAGCCCGGCAGTAAATTACTATTCACTAACCCCAGCCTTCAGGCTGGGGTTAGTGAATAGTAGCAGTAAGGGGGCATAAACCTAATCGATACTGTTTTTAGCAGGCAACGAACAGCGATGGCATGCATTCACTTTCTCTCTTCCCTTCTGCTATAGAACTTGATTTGATATCATTAAGAATCAAAACAATATATAAAGAAGAGTTCAATTAATCGAAACATTGCCTGCAGGGTTTTATAACGACTCTTGGCAAAACCCTTTACGTGTTCAGATTATAGTGAGCATAATTCCATAATTGTGATTCAGAAGAAAAAGAAGCAATAAGCAGAATTTGATCTATTACAAACTCAGGTGTTTTTCAAGAGTACATTAACGGCAAAATCTTCATCAATCAACGGCCAATGAATACCATAACCCGAAGATGAAATATCTACCAGTCTATGATTTTTATTTCTCTGCGAAAACTCTGCAAACTCTGCGGCTCTGCGGTTGGTGCAGGCTCAATCCAACCGCAGAGCCGCAGAGAACAGGGAGTTCCCGCAGAGTGGTAATAATTTATACTATTTAACTTAGACAGTGTACGACTTTTACCAGTATACATGTAATAAAAAAGCCCATCCTTCCGGACAGGCTTTTAAAACGCTAATAACTAATCTGTTTATCCTCCAATCCTGAATCCACCGCCGCCACTGCTCATCATCTCCGTCATCATTTTAGTGAATTCGGGGCGGGTCATCACTTTTCCTTTTTTGGGTTCTTTCAGCTCTTTGGGGTCAACTGTTTTTTTCACTTCTGTGGCAGTAAAAACGGTGGTGCCGTTATCTACATCCAGCTGTAAAATCACACCGGGTAACTGGCCATAATTTTCAGGTCCAACCGGACTGATAATATCATCTGCATACCAGGCCACTACTTCCACTTCTCTTGCCTGCTGGCGAGGTTGGTTAGTAGTATCGGGTGCGCCGCCGCCCATTACAATCCGGCGTACGGCACCTGCTGCCTGTGTTACTTTGCGGGTAGCTTTATGGCAGGTATACCCCAGGATGGTTTTGGTTTCGGTACCCAGTTTCCAGGGCTGCTGGCGGATAGAGTCGGCGATGAGGAAATATTTCCCTGCCACTTCAGAAGTCTGTACAGATCTGGCTTCACTGAAGTTCTTGTACAGATCACCACCGCCACCCAAACCGCCGGCGCGCATAATGATACGGGGACCACTGCCCCCCGCAAACGGATCGGGTGCCTCGTCTTCGGGAACGGTTTTGTACATAGAGATACTGTCGCTGAAGAACAGCATGAATTTCGCTGTTCTGAACTCCGGTATCATGGCTTTCATCTGCTCGTCCTGGATGGTTTTGTGCATATTGGTTTTCTGCTCGTAATAAATGGTGCCCTGTTTTATCTGCGCCTGCAGGGCAGAGAAACTGAGCCAGCCTGTAACGAAGAATGCTATTCTTTTCATGAAGGTTGTTTTAGACCTCAAATCTAACCCAGTGGCTGGTTAAGCATTCTTGCTCAAAAGTTAATTAAGGTTAATAAAAGCACCGCTCCCTGCAAAGCCGGATTATATTTGTAATGCCATGGCGCCGATAAGTAAATTCAGCATATCCCGGATTTTACTCGTAGCTGCGATCCTGCTGATCGTGGCCTTCCAGTCTTATTGGCTCAGCCGGCTGTACAAAGAAGAGTGGCAAACACTCAAAAAGGAGACCAATGGTATTTTTAGGGATGTGGTGTACAAAATGCAGGTAGACCGTTTTAAAGCGGATACTCTCATCTACAAACAAACCAGCGGCGAGAACCTGTTTGTGTACAATGCGGTGAATGCGCTCCGCAAGCAGAATGCTGATCTCAAAAAAACCAGTAATGGTCTGAAAAAAGATACTGCCGCTAAAATTACCCAGACTTTCTTTTTTGATAAGAATATGGACAGTATACGTCCGGGTAATATCAGGCGCATAGAATTACATAAAAACGATCTCCCACCTGAAATTGCGCAGATGCTCGCCAAACAACAGATGGGAGGGGTACAATTACCCCCCACGATGGATACGGGATTGATCAGACGTATGTCGCAATCGGGCGTGAAAGTGGTGGTAAGCTTTAACGGTAAACTGACGGATAGCGGTTACCGAACCCTGCATGAAAAAACAGAAACTCCTCAAGCACCGTCGGCACCTACGCGTGCACCGGGTATGATCATTCGTGCTAATCCGCTATCTGCCCGGGCCGCTACTACGCTTACGATCAAAAGCGACAATTTACCTTCAGAGAAATCATTTGTTCGCATGATC
>Ga0255338_1003171_pt1 | contig 20627 bp, 14 predicted proteins | sample MeOH1_35cm_T4_19_FD_203715 | JGI IMG/M metagenome (GOLD analysis project Ga0255338, IMG submission 203715) | Sandy soil microbial communities from University of British Columbia, Vancouver, Canada - MeOH1_35cm_T4_195 | ecosystem: Engineered > Artificial ecosystem > Sand microcosm > Unclassified ...
GTGATGAATCCGAAACCCTTTTCGGCGTTGAACCACTTCACGGTTCCCTGAGCCATTTGACTACCTGCTTTCTTCGTCCTGGATGTAGATGCATTGTTCCTTCCAGGCGAGGCAGCAACGCTTTTTTATACCCGCACGACCGGCGGGCGAATTCCAGTGTAAGGCCATTTCACATTCAAATTTCAAAAAATCGACGCCGATCCCCAAATCGTTTCAACCGCTGATCGGATGCACGGGAGTTTCCTGGAGCAGGAGGCCCACTGCCAACTGCACCTTCGCCTGCTGGGCCCGGGTTGTCACGGAAAGAAAGAGCTCCTGGAAGTTGGGATGAACCAGCCCGCTCTCGATGAAGCAGTGGCGCTTCGCCCTCAGCAGGCCCCGATGGATGTCCTGCCGCTCGTCCGCCGTGAAGACCCGGCCGAGATACCGTCCAAGGTTCGTCAGGTCATGGGCGACCTGCTGCTGGAGCAACCCGTCCACAGCGGCCAGAAGCCAGATCAGGTCCTCGATGGCTGTGTCCCGATCGGCCTCGGACATGTCCTTGAAGACCCGCAGGGTTTCGAGGTGATCCAGGCGGGCATGCTGGGCCTCCTCCAGCCAATGGCACCGAAAGATCTCCTTGGTGAGGGGATCCAGCTCATCGGCGTCCTTCATGGCACTGGTGAAGTGGTACTGCGTGAACCATTCGATGGCGGCTGTCAGGAGAAGCACGGCGCCCCGGTGCCTGCCCAGAACGGCGCTGGCGACCTTGGCCTGCCCCTCCAGCAGCTCGAGCGGGAAACCCAGCTCCGCATCGACCCGCTTCCGGATCTCCCGGAAGAGGTGCATGTGCTTCACCTCTTCGGAAGCGAAGTTGGTGAGGGCCTCGAAGGCCGCGTCATTGACGGTTTCGGAATCCCGGGCCAAAGCCACCATCTCCGGGGCGATGAAAGCCTCCACGAAGCCGAACAGGTGGGCGTAGGCCCCCATCTCCACGTGGGTCAGCTTCCGTTTTTCCTCCAGATTCAGGCAAAAAATGCCGCCAGCGCCCGAAAGAGGGGCGGGCAGCCAGGGGCGGCCCAGGTCGAAGCCCACCGTTCCCAGGACATCCTTGATCTTCCAGTTGACCCGGTAGGACCGCTCAAGGCATTCCTCATAGGAATAGGCAACCATATAACCCTCCTTTTGCCAAGAATCTACGACGGGTGACCCAAAGACACAGCGAATATGAGTCTCAGTCAGACTGGCGTCAATCGTCCGGCCTGTCCGTCTTTCTAGAGGTAGCTCCTGGCCCCGACAAGGGCCCGGCTGTAGTAGCGGTCGGACAGCCGGTCCTGGCGGATGCCCTGCCCCGGGCGCGGCGCGTGGATGAAGGCCCCCTGCCCCAGGTACAGCCCCACATGGCTCACCCGCCCGCCGCCGTTCGTGGCGAAGAAGAGGAGGTCTCCCGCCCGGGCTCCCTCCAGGTCCACCGGGCGGCCCGCCTCGAACTGGGCCTGGGAGGACCGCGGCAACCGCAGTCCGTTCAGCCGGTACACGGCTCCCGTGAGGCCGCTGCAGTCGAAGCCCCGCTCCGTAGTGCCCCCGAAGAGGTAGGGCACGCCCAGATAGCCTTTCGCGGCGTCCACCAGACTGGCCCGGAGGCCCCGCTCGTCCTCGGGATGCACCTGGAACCGGCCGCCCGCCCCCGGCGCCGATCCATCCGGTGCCACCACCCAGTAGGCTTCGATGCTTCCGGCGGCCTTCAAGGCTTCGCCCCGGGCCCGGGCCTTCTCCTTCGTGGCGAAGTCCCCGAAGCGCACCCGGTAGAGCCCGTCTCCCGAGGCGTAGTAGGCCGCCTCCAGCCCCTGGGCCTGCAGCGATTGCGAGAACCGCGCCGCGTTCTCCACCTTGGCGAAAGCCCCCGCCTGCAGCGTGTAGCCCAGGCGGGGCAGGGCTCGGGCCGCAGCTGGGCTGGCGAGGGGCCGCTCCACGTATCGGCGGGGCGCCCGGGTGCAGGCCGTGGACAGCAGCAGGGCCGCCACCACGGCTGGACCAATCCTGTGCCTCAGGCGCCGCATGGAACCCCGCGTGAAAGTCTGGAGGGATCCTAGCAGGAGAGGACCGGGAGGTCCCCGGGCCACCGGTGTACGACAGAAGGCGGGGTCGCGGCCCCGCCATCTGTCGTACACCCCGCGGAAGAACGCCGCCTATCGCGCCAACATGACCGTGAAGGTCCCGTTCACCTGGCCCGTCGCCCCCGACCTGATGGAGACGAGGTAGGTCCCAGGGGCGAGCCCCGTGGTCTTCCAGTTGAACTGCCACATGGCGGTGGTCGGGTCGTATTGGTACCCGCTGCTCCCGGCATCATCCAGCGCGATGTCCGCGTTCCCGGTCCCCCCGGTCGAAACCATCACGATGCTGATGGCCGGACTGGCGGACCCGCTGGGAACAGGGACTCCCAAGGCATTGGTGTACTGCCACTTGAGCGGAATGGCGCTCTTGATCTTGTAGGACTTGGACGGATCCCAAGGTGCGAGGAGGCCGTTGAAGCCATAGTTCACGTTGATCGTCACTGCCTTGGTGGCGTGGTTGTAGTTCGTCGTATCCGTGGGTGCAAAGGCCACGCTCAAGATCTGGTTGGGGCCTGCGTTCAGAACGGTGCCAACCGCGGGGGTGTAGATGAAGGTCCCAGGCACAGAGGCGGAGGCGTTCAACTGGGCGGCGGACAGGGCCACCCCGTAGGTGATATCCGCAGGGTTCGCCCAGGTGATCAGAGGTGTCGCTTTCTCAATCACGAAGGTTCCTGCCGAGAGACCGGTCAGGCTGTTGTAATTGGTCGTATCGGTGGGCACGAAGTCCGCCGCAACGGCATAGGTTCCAGCGTTGCTCTGAGCGGCTGCCCCGCCAGTGAGGATGTTCGCCGCCGCGCCAGGAACGGAGCTGGTCGAGACGGAAACGGTGGCCGCCTTGGGGGAACCGTTGTAGGTCTGCGGCGAATTGTTCACCGCCAGCGTCGCCGTGGGCGTGGCCTTCTCGATGACGAAAGTCCCCGCCGAGAGGCCGGTCAAGGTGTTGTAGTTGGCCGTGTCAGTGGGCACGAAGTCCGCCGTAACGGCGTAGGTCCCCGCGTTTGTCTTGGTGGTCATTCCGCCGGTGAGGGTGTTCGCCACCGTGCCGGGGACGGAACTGGTGGCAACGGAGACCGTGGCCGCCTTGGGGGAGCCGTTGTAGGTCTGCGGCGAATTGCTCACCGCCAGCGTCGCCGTTGGCGTGGCCTTCTCGATCACGAGGTTCCCTGCCGAGAGGCCGGTCAAGGTGTTGTAGTTGGTCGTATCGGTGGGCACGAAGTCCGCCGTGACGGCATAGGTTCCCGCGTTTGTCTGGGTGGCAACTCCACCGGTGAGGATGTTCGCCGTTGCGCCAGGGACGGAACTGGTGGCAACGGAGACCGTGGCCGCCTTGGGGGAGCCGTTGTAGGTCTGCGGCGAATTGCTCACCGCCAGCGTCGCCGTCGGAGTGGCCTTGTTGATGGTGAAGGTCTTGCTGTCAGTGCTGCCGGTGTGGTTGGCATCGCCGGCAAAGGTGTAGCTCGCTGTGGCTGTGCCTGCATTCACATTGTCGGCATAGGTCGCGGCGGGGGTCAGACTCAGGCTGCCAGCGCCTGTCACTGCCACCGTCGCCGGCGTCAGAGGCGAGCCGGTGTAGGTGAACGGACCGCCATTGATGGCCACCGTCGTAGTGGACGAGGCCTTGTCGATGGTGAAGGTCTTACTGTCGCTGCTGCCAGTGTGGTTGGCATCGCCGGCGAAGGTGTAGCTCGCCGTGGCTGTGCCCGCATTCACATTGTCGGCATAGGTCGCGGCGGGGGTCAGACTCAGGCTGCCAGCACCCGTCACCGTCACCGTCGCCGGCGTCTGCGCCGAACCGGTGTAGGTGAACGAGCTTCCGACGATGGTCACGGTCGTGATCGACGAGGCCTTGTCGATGGTGAAGGTCTTGCTGTCGCTGCTGCCGGTGTGGTTGGCATCGCCGGCGAAGGTGTAGCTCGCCGTGGCTGTGCCCGCATTCACATTGTCGGCATAGGTCGCTGCCGGGGTCAGACTCAGGCTGCCCGCGCCTGTCACGGACACCGTGGCCGGCGTCAGAGGCGAGCCGGTGTAGGTGAACGGACCTCCGACGATGGTCACCGTCGTGGTGGACGAGGCTTTGTCGATGGTGAAGGTCTTGCTGTCACTGCTGCCGGTGTGGTTGGCATCGCCGGCGAAGGTGTAGCTCGCCGTCGCCAGGCCCGCATTGATGTTGTTCGTGTAATCCGCTGCAGGCGTCAGGCTCAGGCTGCCAGCGCCTGTCACTGTCACCGTCGCCGGCGTCTGCGCCAGTCCGGTGTAGGTGAACGAGCTTCCAACGATAGTCACGGTCGTAGTCGACGAGGCTTTGTCGATGGTGAAGGTCTTGCTGTCACTGCTGCCGGTGTGGTTGGCATCGCCCGCGAAGGTGTAACTCGCCGTCGCCAGGCCGGCATTGATGTTGTTCGTGTAATCCGCCGCAGGCGTCAGGCTCAGGCTGCCAGCACCTGTCACCGTCACCGTGGCTGGGGTCAAAGGCGAGCCGGTGTAGGTGAACGGACCTCCGACGATGGTCACCGTCGTGGTGGACGAAGCCTTGTTGATGGTGAAGGGTTTCGAGTCGCTCGAACTGAGATGGTTGGTGCTCTCGGCGTAGGTGGCACTCGCCGTGTACGTTCCGGCATTGGTCGGAGCCGTGGTGGAGGCCGGGTAGATGGTGCTGCCAGTGCCCGTGTAGGTGACCGTGAGCGCCTGGTTCAGCCCGCCTATGCCGGTCACGCTGGCCGTGGCGCCATGCGGGTTGCCGTCGTAGGTCGCATCTGTGGCGGTCACCGTCGTGGTCGTCGCAGCCTTGGCAATGACCAGGGTTCCGGTAGCGTTCGTGGCCTGGTAATTGCCGTTGGTCAGAGAGGCCACCACAGCATAGCTGCCCGCGTTGGTCGGAGCCGTGGCGGAGCCGTCGTAGGTGACGGACACTCCCGACAAGCCGGTGGGATTCGTGGTGACTGAGACGGATTTTGGCGCCCCATCGTAATTGAAGGTCACAGTGCCCAACGTGAGCGTGGCGGCGGCCTTCGTGATGGTGAAGGGTTTCGAGTCGCTCGAACTGAGATGGTTGGTGCTCTCGGCGTAGGTGGCACTCGCCGTGTACGTTCCGGCATTGGTCGGAGCCGTGGTGGAGGCCGGGTAGATCGTGCTGCCCGTGCCCGTGTAGGTGACCGGAAGCGTCTGGCTCAGTGAACCGGGACCGGTCACGCTGGCCGTGGCGCCGTGCGGGTTGCCGTCGTAGGCCGCATCTGTGGCGGTCACCGTCGTGGTCGTCGCAGCCTTGGCAATGACCAGGGTCCCTGTGGCGTTCGTGGCCTGGTAATTGCCGTTGGTCAGAGAGGCCACCACCGCATAGCTGCCCGCGTTGGTCGGGGCCGTGGCGGAACCGTCGTAAGTGACCGACACTCCCGACAATCCGGCGGGATTCGTGGTCACAGAGACGGACTTGGCTGTCCCGTCGTACGTGGGATTCAGCCCACTCAGCGTGAGCGACGCTGTGGCCTTTGCTACGACAAGTGTATTTGATCCAGTCTTTGATGTCCCACCACTAGCACCCGTGACGTTGAAAGAGGTGGACCCGGCCGGGGTAGCGGCCGTTGTGTTGATGGTCAACGTCGACGTTTTGGAAGTTGGAGCATTGCCAGTGAAGGATACGGTGCTTGAGGAGAAAGATGCCGTCGCTCCCGCCGGCAGGACCGTTGGAACACTGAGCACCACATCGAGATTGCCACTGCCACTTCTCGTCACGGTCACCGTATAAGTCACGGCCCCAGGGGTGCCAAAGGTCAAACTGCCGGCCAGGGGAGTCACGTCGACCGACACGAACGTCGAAGCCGCCGCCGTGTACGGCCCCACATAGGGTCCGCCCCCACCGGGGACGCCGACGGGCTGGATGGGCAGGAGGCTGGTGTCGGCCAGGGCTTTGGCGAAGTTGACGCGGCCATTGCCGTAGAGGGTGGTGTTGTTGGGATCACCCGCCACGCCGGCGGCATCCGCCGAGCGGGCCATGCGGCCGACGATCACGCCGTTGGTGAGGGTGGGATCCACGGCTTTCAGGAAGGCGGCCGTGCCGGCGACCATCGCGGAGGAGGCGGAGGTGCCGGTGATGGTCGCGTAGGTCTGGTTCGAGGTGGTGGTGAGGATCTCCATGCCCGGGGCGGCCAGGAAGGTGTCCTGGCCGAAGTTGCTGGCGGGAAGGATCAGGTCGTTGGGATCCGTGGCGGAAACGCCGATGACCCCGCGGCCGCCCGCCGGATAGGTGGGCGTGCTGAGCCCGTCGTTGCCCGTGGCGGCCACCAGGACCGCACCCTTGGACCAGGCGTAGTCGAGGGCATCCTGCAGCCCCTGGCTGTAGTCGGGGTTGCTGAAGGGCATGAGGATCACGTCGGCGCCCTGGTCGGCCGCCCAGACGATGCCCTCGATGATGGCGCTGTCCTGGCCGAGGCCGGAAGCGTTCAGCACCACCACGGGAAGGATGGACACGCCCTGGTAGCCGACTCCAGCGATGCCGAGACCGTTGTTGGTGGAGGCCGCCACGATGCCGGCCATCCAGGTGCCGTGGCCCGAAGGATCGGTCCACCCGTTGGAGGCATCCAGCATGGACTTGCCCGGCAGGAGCGCGCCCACCAGGTCCGGGTGGGAGGCATCCACGCCGGTGTCCAGCAGGGCCACCTTGGCCGTGCCGGCTGGAACAACCGTGCCGAAGGCCGCGTCCCAACCGATTCGGGGCAGGGCCCATTGGTAGGCGTAGTTCTGATCGCTGGGTGCGCCTTCCGCCTTGCGGACGGTGTTCAGCTCCGCGCTTTCCACCTGGGGATCGGCCTGGTAGGCCTGAAGAACGGCCGGCAGGTCCGCGGCAGGCACGGACACGACGTGCAGGCGGAGGGCCGGCACCGAGGAGGTCTCAGTACCGCCATTGCGGGCGATCACCGCCGCCTGTTCCTCGGTCGTCAGACCCGGCACCAGCTTGACCACCAGAGAACCGGGGGTCGGATCGGCGCCGACCGCCTGGGCCGAGGGGGCGAACAGCACCCCGACCATCAGGAAGGCGACCACCAGGAAGGCCCAGAACCCGGAAGGTCTGAGGTGGGTGAAGGGACGGAGCTTGCGGTGGATCCTGCTCATGATCAATGTCCTCCGAATGATTTCCCGTACAACGACTGCTGACGGGGCTGGGCAAGCCCCGGTGATAGGCGCCTCAGGCGAGGAACTGCAGGCCGACGCGGAAGCCGTTCCGTGTCCGCTGGGTCCACTTCACCTGGGAGATGACGGGCACACTGGTGCGCTCCGCCTCGATGGGGACATGGAGTTTCAGGATCTCCCCCGGGTGCAGGGGACAGTCCGTGAGGAAACTCGCCCCCTCCGGGCTGATGTCGCGCCCGACCCCCTGGGTCGGTTCCTCCCCCGTCAGGCCGGACTCGGGGGCGGTACGTTCGAAGCGGACGACCTGGTGCAGGTCCGTCCGAGGGCTGGCCCGTTTTTCCGATGGGGTATCCATGAGCCCGAAGCTTATGGGCCCTACCCCCCGTGGCCAATCCCCCCGAAAGAGGGGTTTTTTTCTTAGGTGGATCTTTTCGCCATTTGGATTATGTTGTTATCCATTGACCAGCCTCTCTGGAATAGTCCGTCAGCGCTCTGCGCCGGGGGTCCTCATTTTTGATCTTGAGGGCAGGCTGGCTTTTGCCAATGAGCAGGCCCTGGAGCTGCTCGTCACCCTCCTCCCGGTCGAGAGCCCCCCCGGCACCATCCCCGAGCCCATCCTCACCCTCTGCAAGAGGGTGCAAGGCGGTGGGGAGGCTTCAATGACGCTGCGCTCGCCGGGCCCGGCCTGTGCCGGCCTGCCGGAAGGGGTGCTGCCCGCCTGCGCCTTGCGGGCCCTGCCCCTGAGCGCCCCGGGGGAGACGAGTCCGTCGACCCACACCATGGTCCTCATGGAGCGCATCGTCGAGAAGCACCAGATCAACCTGGAGAAGGCCCGGGCCACCTTCCAGCTCTCCAAGCGGGAGGCGGAGGTGCTGAATCTCATCGGCCTGGGCTTCACCAACAAGAAGATCGCCGAAGTGCTCTACATCTCCGAGCACACCGCCAAGGACCACATCAAGAACATCATGAAGAAACTGGGCGCCGGCTCCCGTGGCGAGGTCGTGGCCACCCTGAGGTAAGGCGTCCACCCTCGCAGGCATAAGTTCCTGGCACGAGCCCCCCTGGGACCGAAACTGAGTCTCTGGACTCACTTCCTGGGGAGGTGCCTGATGCGGAAACTCTCGTTCGTCGTCCTGGCCTGCCTGATGGCCGGCCCCCTGGCGGCCCGGATCGCCAATCCGGCCAAGACCCCTGCCAAGGCCGAAGCCAGGACCGAAGCCATCGTCGGCTGCAAGGAGACGAAGCTGTACCACAAGGCCAACTGCAAGTGGGTGAAGGAGATCGACAAGGCCGGCACCCGCGTGGACTTCAAGTCCGTGGCCGAGGCGAAGAAGGCCGGCATGAAGCCCTGCGAGGACTGCAAGCCCGGCAGCTGACCTTTTTATCTGAGGTAGTCCAGCAGCGCGGCGTGGAAGCGCTCGGGCGCCTCCAGGTGCGGGATGTGCCCCACGCCATCGATCGCCACCAGCTTCGCGCCGGGGATGGCGGCTTGGGCGCGGCGGCCCAGCTCGGGATAGCGGCCCAGGGTGGCCAGCACCTCGGGCTTCAGAGCGCCACGGCCCAGGGTGGTGCGATCCGCCTGCCCGATGACCAGCAGCGTGGGGACGGCGAGGCGCGGGAGGTCCTGCACCACAGGCTGGGTGTAGATCATGTCGTAGGTCAGGGCCGAAGCCTTGGCCGCCCGGGGCCACTCGCCGCTCAGCGTCGCGCGCCAGGCCAGGTCGGCCCAGGCGCCGAACTCGGGCTTCCAGGTGGTGAAGTAGGTGCGGTAGAAGCGGTCCAGCCCCTCCCGCGTGGGCGTGAGCATGGCCCGGTAGGTGGCGTCCACGTTCGTGAAGGGCACCTTCACCCGGTAGTCCTCCAGGCCGATGGGGTTCTCCAGCACCAGGCGTGTGGTGGCCGCCGGGTAGAGCAGCGCGTAGCGCACCGCCAGCATGCCGCCCATGGAGTGCCCCACCACGGTGGCCTTGGCCACGCCCAGGCTGTCGAGCAGGGCCTTCGTCGTCTGGGCCAGCAGCTCGAAGCTGTAGTGGATGTCGGGCTTGGGCGACTTACCGAAGCCAAGCTGGTCCGGCACCACCACCCGGAAGCCCGCCGCCGACAGCACCTGGATGGTGCCCGCCCAGTAGGCCCCGAAGAAGTTCTTCCCGTGCAGCAGCAGCACCGTCTGCCCGTTGGCGGGGCCAGTGGGCGCCACGTCCATGTAGGCCATCCGCAGATCCTGCCCCTCCACCATCACCGGGAAGAAAGGTACGGGATGCGGATAGGGGTGGTTCTCCAGCGCCAGACCGAGGGGTTCCAGGACAGGCGCCTGCGCGAAGGTTGACGCGGCGAGGAGGAGGGCGAGGGCGGCGCGTTTCATGGTGCGGAGCATAACAAGAAGCACCCGCCGCCGATGGTGCAGAGAAAGGCAAAAGCAATTAGCCGGTGATGAACGGTGATGGACGGTGATAAAGCAAGGATGGTCCCCGCATGGGCCCGCCTTCGGCGGCTTCCGGCTGAGCCGGAAGTCACCCAGGGGCACCGCCGCCGCGCTTTCAAAGGGCGCGGCGACGGTGCCCCTGGGTGGAGCCCATGCTGCGTGCTGTCAGGGCCCAATCACTGTGAATCACCGTTCATCACCGGCTAAAAATCCTTTCCGTAATCCTTCGCCGGTTGCACAAACCCTTGCCCGGCCTACTTGAGCTTGTCGAGCTCGCCCTGGATGCGGGTGCGCTGGTCCTCCTGCTTCACCCGTTCGAGGGCCCGGCGGTAGTTCACGGCGGCCTGGACCTTGTCGCCCTTGAGGGCATAGGCCTCGGCCAGGCTGTCGTAGGCGTTCCAGGAGTCGGGGTGATCCTGGACGTTCCGCTGGAAGAGGGCGAGGGCCTCGTCCACCTTCTTCTGGCCCAGCAGCGCGTAACCCAGCTGGTTGACCTCCACTTCGGTAGCCTTCGCCAGGGCCTTGGCCCGCAGGGCCTCGGCGCCCTTGGCGTCCCCCTTCTTCTCCAGCAGCGCGGCCTTGGTGCGCAGGCCCGTGAAGGATTCCCGCATGGTGAGGGAGCGGTCGACCCAGGTCGTGGCTTCGTCCAGGTTCACATCATTGCGGACGCACCAGCCCGCGGCGCCGCTCCAGGCCTCCGGGAAGAACTGGTGGAGGCCGCGCAGCTGCTCCCGCAGGCTCTGCACCACCACCGCTTTGGAATCCACCGCCACCGGAATGGGCACCCGCAGCTTCTCCCAGCGCAGCGACAGGGTGGCTCCCTGCTCGCTGGGATCGTCGAAGGTGTAGGCGAGGCGTTCGGTGGGCTCCGCGGCCACGGGCGTCACCTGCACGCGTGCCACGTCCTCCTTGGGGTCGTAGCTGTAGCTGCCCCAGCCGTGGGACTGGCTGCTGAAGATCACGGTCCAGGCCGTGGCCGTGGGCAGCAGGTGGAGGCCGTAGCGCCCGGCCGGCAGGGGTGTCCCGCCCACGCGGACCGGGCTGGAGAAAGTCACCACGGTGTTCTCGTTGGCCCCGGCCCGCCAGACCTGGCCATAGGGCACCAGCCCGCCCCAGACCTTGCGGCCGTTCACCGCCGGCCGGTGGTAGGTCACGTCGATGTCCGTCAGCCCCACCGTCTGGCTGACCTGGGCCCGGGGGCTGGCCTCGGGCAGCGTGAGGGGCGGCGCCTGGGCGAAGAGTGCGGGCGCGGCCACGAGACAGGCAAGGGTGATGCGACGCATGGGATACCTCCGCGAAGCATCCTGCCCCGAAGCCCTCCGAACCGGAAGTGGGCTGGGGCGAGCGGTGCGATTCCAGGGGCGGGCGGCTATGCGAACTCCAGTCGACTATGCGAACTCCAGTCGACGTGGAGCAGGTAACCGAGCCACCCCTGTGTCACGAATGTCGAGCCTTAGCTGGCGCTGCAGCACCGGCTCGAAGACCGGCGCGGCGTAGCGCGCTCACGGGCCCGGGTTCGGGTTGTTGGGCAGCGACGGGATCGCGCTCAGGTACTCGTAGATTGCCGTCAGATCGCGGTCGGTCTTCTTGCCGATGACCGGCCACGGCATCACCTGAAGAATTTGTGGACGACCCGATGTCGGGCTCCAATCCGGATCGATGCCGGTGCGCATCAGGTCCAGGAATTCGGTCAAGCTCAAGCCGGCCGGGCGCCCCGTGCTATCCGGCGTCAGGTTGCGCGAGGTGAACGGCCCGAACTGCCGACCCCCTGTCAAGTACTGGGCGCTGTTCACGAGCTCCGGCTGACCGGCAAAGGGGTCGCCGCCGGGCAGATACGAGGGCTGCGTATGGCAATCGTTGCAGCCGGTCGTGTTCACGATGTAGCTGCCCAATCCGACCAGTGCGCGGTTGCGGCCCTGCAGGTTGAGCGTCACGCCTTGCGGCACGATGGCGAAGCCGCGCGCAATCTGGCTCTCGTCTTTTTCACCGCCGGCCTGGCCCGATGCCGTCGGGCAAATCCCAATGCCGGCCACCAAGGCGATGGCCAGCGCGAAGCGCCCGGGCGCGCGGCTGGCGCGCGAAGCGAATGGGAGGTTTGGAGTCTGGTTCATGCCTTTCTCCTCTGAGTTGGCTCGTTACAGAAAATAACCATCACCTACCGCGGGTATGCGGTTTTTTCAATATAGGCACCGCCGGTCTCAGTGCCACATGCCGGCTTACTAACGATCCATAGGCCGTCAATGCCCTGGTCCGTGACCATCACGGCAAGGCTTTTGGTGTTCGTCGCCTGGGTCAGCGCCCTTGATGACAAGGCCCCATGGGGAAGCCACCGGGCACGCTCAGCGAGAGCCGGCCATGAGCCGAGCGGCCGGCAGAAGACGGGCCGTTTGAGCCACGGATGAACACGGATGGACACGGATTGAAAGCAAAGCCATCAGCGGGGATGAACGGGGATTCACGGGGATTGGGCCCTGGCAGCTCGCAGCCTGGGCTCCACCCAGGGGCGACCTGCTAGGCGATGGGACGTTTGAGCCACGGATCAACACGGATGGACACGGATTGAAAAAGCAAAAGCATTCAGCCGGGGATGAACGGGGATTCACGGGGATTGGGCCCTGGCAGCTCGCAGCCTGGGCTCCACTCAGGGGCGACCCGCGAGGCGATGGGCCGTTTGAGTCACGGATCTACACGGATGGACACGGATTGAATAAGCATTCAGCCGCTGATGAACGGTGATTCACAGTGATTGGGCCCTGGCAGCACGCAGCCTGGGCTCCACCCAGGGGCACCGTCGCCGCGCCCTTTGAAAGCGCGGCGGCGGTGCCCCTGGGTGACTTCCGGCCCCGCCGGAAGCCGCCGAAGGCGGGCCCATGCGGGGACCAGCCCTGCTTTATCCCCGTCCATCACCGTTCATCACCGGCTAAAAAAGTCTTTTCCTCTCACCCCACGCCCACCGTTCAGAGGCCAATTCAGGCCCGTTCGCCCGGTTGTGACGTGGATCAAACCGGCCTGGTGGGAGCATGAGCACGAAATTTCCACCTCTATGGCCCTTTCCCCGGCGTCACGCCCATTGGTGCGTTGTTTGGCCGTGCCGTTCTTGCCTGCCACTGAACGTCCTTGTCCACTCACGGAGGCCCCATGAAAAGGCTGCTGCTTGCCCTTCCGCTGCTCGTCCTGGGCTGCTCAGTACCGAGATCCGTCCCCGAAGGCCGGGTGGTGGCGGGTCAGGCGATCAATCAACAGGGAAAAGTCCTCATCCTTGCCGTCACCGATGGCCAGGAGCAGGGACAGCCCGCAGCGAGCGGAAGCGGGCGGGGCATGGTGGCCGCTCTCCGCAAGGTGCTCATGGAGAAAGGCATCCCCCTCTCAACCTCTGAGTCCACCAACCTCGTGCAGGGCTATGACGAGGCCGGCAAGTTGGGCTTCGACTACGTCCTCAAATGCGTCATCACGGAGTGGGAGGACAACGCCACTGCCTGGTCCGGCAAGGGCGACAAGCTCCGCATCTCCATCGAATTGTTCGATGCGAAGTCCAAGCAGCTGGTCGCTGCGGGGTCCCACTACCGGATCGCGACGGGTTTCACCTTCGTGAGCGGATCACCCGACCGGTTCATGGATGAATGCGCGACCGGCGCCCTTTCCCAGATCTACGGCTGGCCACAGAAATAAAAAGCCTTCAGCCGCTGGTGAGCACGGATCAAAAGGCAAAAGCATTCAGCCGGTGATGAACGGTGATTCACGGTGATTGGGGCTCTGGCCGCACGCAGCATGGGCTCCACCTAGGGCCGATCCACGCGAGGCGATGGGCCGTTTGAGCCACGGATCAACACGGATGGACACGGATTGAAAAAGCAAAAGCATTCAGCCGGGGATGAACGGGGATTCACGGGGATTGGGCCCTGGCAGCTCGCAGCATGGGCTCCACCCAGGGGCACCATCGCCGCGCCCTTTGAAAGCGCGGCGGCGGTGCCCCTGGGTGACTTCCGGCCCCGCCGGAAGCCGCCGAAGGCGGGCCCATGCGGGGGCCTGCCCTGCTTTATCACCGTAATCACCGTAATCGGTGGCGAAAAAGCCTTTCCAGTCACCCCACGACGACCGTTCAGATGCCAATTCAGGCCCGTTCGCCCGGTTGTGACGAGCGCCCGACCGGCCTGGTGGCAGCATGAGCACAGAATTCCCAGCACCCAGCATTTCCATCATACCCAAACAAATGCGCCGCTTGTCGTCTGGCCGTGCGGTTCGCCTAAATAACAAGTTAGGCTTTAATCCAGCAGCACAGCAACAATTGAGCATGTCCAGAAGGAGGCCATGGTGCGCCACATCACAAAGATGTCAGTCCTTTCCCTTCTACTTCTGTTCCCATTCACGGTTGCAACAGCGCAGATCAAGGTCCACGTTTTAGCCGATGCCACTGATCCAGTCGGCAGCCGCCTAGCCTTTGCAGTCAAGGAAGGTATCCGCCGAAGCAGTTCCATGGAATATGTAGACAGGCTTCAAGATGCCATGATCAGGGTCAATGTTGTTACCCTTGACCCCGACAAAAGTGATAGTAGTGGTAATCGCACCATCTATTCTGTCGTTTGGACCACCCAAACTTTCCACGACAAACCTGTAACTATGTACCTCACCCAAAAAGTTGGTATATGTGGTAGTAATCGTGTGGCTAACTGTGCAGATACACTAGTTGCAGATACGGACGAACAGGCTTCAACAGTTCGTAGTTGGATTCTCACCATAATTAGTCGCGAAAAATAATAATTAATCAGCATGAATGCATGCTTAACCCTCAGCTTAACTCGGACCCCGCCTGCATTGCCTTTCGCTCTCTCTCAAATTCTCGCTTCCTCGGCTCCGCTCATCGCCTCGGTGCAGGCGGGGCCGGTTAGCTTCATCGTTAGGCAGTTCATCACTATTCGTTCTATTTGGAGGTAAACCACATGGGCTTTGTATACGTGCTTACGAATCCAGTCATGCCTGGACTGGTAAAAATCGGGCGCACTGCCCAAGATGATGCAAATACACGAATCGCTCAACTCTATACAACAGGAGTACCAGTTCCATTTACGCTAGAATTCGCGGGTCGAGTCACTGATGAACAAGAGGTTGAGACCGCCTTACACACAGCATTTAACCCGTATCGAATCAATCCAAATCGAGAGTTTTTTCGGATTGGCCCTGAACAGGCAATTGCGATATTGAAGCTAATCCACATCCAAGACACTACTGCCGAAGTGAATCAACAACCAACCAACATTGATACGGTGTCCGCGGCTGCTGCAGAACAGCAGCGAAGCCGAAGACCCAACTTCAGCTTCACAGAAATGGGCATTCCTACTGGCTCTGAACTCAAATCAACACACGATGATACATTGGTGACGACCGTTGATGCAAGGCGTGTCCAATACGGCGAAAATGTAATGTATCTTTCTGCGGTTACCCGAATAATCCTCGGGACTGATTATTATGTATCTCCACTTCAAGTTTGGACTTACAACGGTAAACAATTGAACGAAGTCTATGAACAGACCTATTCATCCAATTAGTGTCCTCAATCTGCCTAACCCTCCGCTCAACTCGGACCCCGCCTGCATTGCCGTCCGCTCTCTCTCAGCATTTCGATATCTCCGCTCAGCGCCTCGGCGCAGGCGGGGCCGGTTCGCTTTATTCGTAATCCGTGTCCATCCGTGTCCATCCCTGGCTGATTCTGTTTTTCACTGAACCTCGAACACCGCCAACCCATCCTGCAAGGTCGTCTTCCCGCTGATGGGCACGACGTCGCCCACGCGGAAGGGGCGCTGGCGGCGGCGGATGGTGTCGGGGAAGGCCACGGCTTCGCAGAGGCCGGTGTCGTCCTCGAAGGTGACGAACTGCATGCGCTCGCCCCTTTCGGTGGCCACTTCCTTGTCGGCCACGACCAGGGCCCAGAAGCGCAGGCGGCGGCCCGGTTTCTCTCCGGCCAGGACCTTGGCCACATCGGCGGCGCGGTCGGGGCCCCCGCCCTTCCGCACGCGGGCGAGCGCGGCGGGGTGGATCTCCAGCGTCAGGCCCATGGTCTGCAGTTCCAGGTCCGCGCGGTCGAAGGCATCCGTGGGGCGTGGGCGCACGCCCGGGGGCACGCCGCCCAGGCGCGCCCACATGAGGCGCGTGCGGTCGCCGTCGGGCGCCCAGCGGTCGAAGGCCCCGGCGGCACAGAGGGCTTCGGCGGTGGTGACAGAAGGCCTCACGCGGCCCAGCAGGTCGTCCATGTCCGCGAAGGGGCCGCGCTGCTCCCGTTCCTCCAGCAGCCGGTGCACCTCGGGCGCCAGGGCGCCCTGCACCTGCATGAGGCCCACGCGCAGGGCCTGCTCGCCCTCGGCGGTGAAGGGCCAGGCGGAGGCGTTGGCGTCGGGCCCCCGCACCACCAGGCGGTGGCGGCGGGCGTCGCCCAGGTAGGCGATGGCGGGGTAGTAGCCGCCCTGGTTGGTGACGACCGACGCGAAGAACACGGCCGGATGGTGGACCTTGATCCAGGCGCTTTCGAAGCTCACCTGGGCGTAGCTGGCCGAGTGCGGCTTGCAGAAGGAGTAGCCCTGGAAGGTGCGGATCATGTCCCAAGCCTCGTCCACCGTGGCCGCGCGCACGCCACGGGCCGCACAGCCGCTGCGGAACCGGGCCTCGAAGTAGGGCAGCTTCTCCTCGCAGTCGGGCTTGCCCAGGAGCTTGCGCAGCTGATCGGCCTCGAAGTGGCTCCAGCCCGCCAGCTCGACGCAAACCTTGATGACGTCCTCCTGATAGACCAGCACGCCGTAGCTCTCGGACAACAGCTGGCTGAAGACGGGATCGCTGGGCTCCCACACCTCCTCGCCCCGGCTGCGCTTCACGTAGCGGTCCACCCAGCGGTAGGCGGCGGGCCGGATGAGGCTGCTGTGGATCACCAGCGTCTCGAAGTCGCCCTTCTTCACCCGCTGCTGGAGCTGGCGCGTGGCGGGGCTTTCGACGTAGAACACGCCGATGCTGTCGCCCCGGGCCAGGAGGGCCTGGGTATCGGGATCGTTGCGTGAGTGCGTGCCGGGGTCGGCGGGCACGCGGTCGCCCAGCACGTGGTACGCGTCGCGGATGACGGCGAGGCTGCGGTTGCCCAGCAGGTCGATCTTCACCAGGCCATAGTTCTCCACGCCATCCTTGTCCCAGGTGGTGGTGGACACGCCCTCCTTGGCGGGCGCGGGCTGGAAGGCGGCGTGTTCCCACAGGGGCCCGGGCGTGACGATGGTGCCGCCGGGGTGCACGGAGAACTGGTGGAAGTGGCCCTTCAGCGCCATGGCCTGGCGCAGGATCGTGTCCCAGGCGGGGTTTTCGGCGGCGCGGACGAGGCCCCCTTCCCAGCCGCGCACCAGGCGGGCCAGCTGCTTCAGCTCGCTGTCGGGCCGCCCGTGAGCCTGGGCCACGGCCCGCAGGGCGCCCTTGGCCTTGAAGAAGGCGTGGTTGGCCACCATGGCCACGCGGTCGCGCCCGTAGCGCTCGAACACGGCCTGGATGACGCGGTCGCGCTCGTCCCAGGCGAAGTCGATGTCCATGTCCGGCGGGTCCTTGCGTTCTTTCGTGAGGAAGCGCTCGAACATCAGGTTGGTGGCCACGGGATCCACGTTGCTGAGGTCCAGTGCATAGCTCACCAGCGAGGCCGCGCCGCTGCCCCGGCCGCAGATGCGGGTGGGCAGGCCCTCGTGCCGCAGCGCCTGCACGATGTCCTGCACCAGCAGGAAGTAGCGGGCGAAGCCCTTGAACGCGATGAGGTCCAGCTCCTGCTCCATGCGGGCGAGGATGTCGCCGCGGACCACCGGGAAGCGGCGTTCCACGCCCGCGCGCACGCGTTCCCGCAGGAGGGCGTCGAGGTCCGTGCCCTCCCGGCCCAGGGGATCAGGCAGCACCCAGTCGCCCCAGTGGATCGGCCACCCCGAGATGCGCTCCAGCACAGCCGCGGTGGCCCGCGCCACGGCGGGTTCGGCGAAGGGGAAGCGCGCCTCCCAGTCGGCGCGGGGCACGGCGGCCTCGGCGGGATCCCACAGGGCCTCCGTGCGGATGAGCGTGGCCTGCTGGGCGATGGCCCGCTTGAGGCGGTGCATCTCCAGCCCTTCGGCCGTGCGGAAGCGCAGCACCTGGGGCGCCACCACCTCCAGCCCTGCCGCCAGGGCCTTCCGGGCCTCCTGCACCCGGCGGGGATGGGCCAGCAGGGCGCCGTAGAGCCCCTCCCGCAGCAGGGCGTCCAGGCCCGCGAGGTCGTCGGCCAGCAGCACGCAGTCCCGGGGCGGCTCGGCTTCGCCCAGGCCCGGGATGGGCGGCGTCATGCCCTCATGGGCCTGGGCCGAGAGCAGGCGGTTGAGGGCGGCATAGCCCGCATCCGTGGTGGGCAACGCGCCGTAGCCGTGGCCCCGCCAGGTGAAGCGGCAGCCCAGGTGCAGGCGGAAGCCCGTCCACCGGGGATCCGGCGGCAGGCCCTCCAGCTCGCGGGACTTGTGGATCCACTCCACCGTGTCCCGCAGCTTGGGATAGCCCGCCACCCCCCGGTCCCAGCAGACCAGGTCGCGGTAGCCCAGCTGGCGCGCCAACGACAGCAGCTGCTTCGCCGGGTAGACGCCTTCACCTACAGAGAAATCGGAGATGCCGAGGGCGAACATGGGGGAGGGACCTCAGGCCCCCCGGTGGTGGACGAGATACTCCACAGCGGCCACCTGGAGGAGCGCGTTCAGGGAGAGGCCTTCGGCCTTGGCCCTGGTCTGGAGCTGTTCCAGGAGGGCCTCGGGCAACCGGATGGCCTTCACCACAGTGGGGGCGGCGGCATCCCCGGCCTTCGGCCTTCCCCGGCGGATGCGGATAGGCGTCCCCAACACCTCCCTGCCCTGGAAGGCCCGTTCTGCCCAAGCGGCATCGGCTTCCTGGCGGGCCCGCAGGGGTTCCAGGGGTTCACCAGGTTCGGAGACCTTCTCGAACTCGGCCATGGACATGCGCTTGGCTTTCCTGGAAGTCATGGCGTTCTCCTGCGTTTGGGGCTCATCCAATGCGCGGTGATGATCCGGAAGCCCTTGGGGAAGACTCTGGCGAAAGCCACCTTGAGCGTCCGATCTTCCACGGTGGCCTCCAGCACCCATCGATTCAGCCGGGCGGCATCGGGAAAGACCGTGCGTGGCATCCCCAGCCTGGAAAGCCGCCTCCGCCTGGGCTTCGGAGACGCCGTGCCGGGCGATGTGGGTCCGGTTTTCATCGTCCCAGTGAAAGATCATCCCGGCTCCAATAAATGTAGAACAATTAATCTTCCTGTCAACACGAGACCTCCCGCCCCATCCACCCCGGCAGGACGGCGCGATCGGGGAAGCGGCGGCGGAGGCGGGCGAGGACGGGCTCAAGGCGGTCGAGTTTGGCGTTCCGGGGGTCCTCGAAGAGGCCACGCTCGCGACCCAGGCCCCAGGCCAGGCGCAGCTCCACCTCGCGCACCAGGAGGCGGCGGGTGGCCAGGGCCAGGAAGGCCTGCTGGAGGCGGCGGGCCAGGACCATGGGCGGCACCGTGAGGTCCTCGGGCGAGGCCCGCCAGGTGTGGGGTTCGCCGTCCACGTCCCACCAGCGCAGCACCAGCGTCCGGGGGTGCCGAGGATCGGACCAGAGCCACTCCAGACAGCGGGCGGCCAGGGCCACCTCTTCGGGCAGGCGGGGGGGCTGCAGGCGCCAGCCGTGGCGGGCATGGCCGGGGCGCTCGGTGAGCAGGGGCAGCCGGGGCCGGTCCTCGCCGCGCACCCGGGCCCGCAGGTCCGGCGCCAGCTTGGGGTTCGTGAGTTCCGCCAGCACGGGCAGGGGCACGGGCTGGAGGTCCCCGAAGGCGCGCAGGCCCAGGCGGTGGAAGCGGTCATGCAGGCGCGGGGCCAGGTCCGGCAGGCGGCGCAGGGGCTGGGGGGCCAGGAAGGCGGCCTCGCCGCCGTCCGCCACACGCTCCAGGTGATGCTCGGCCCGGGCGCCGAGCTGGGCGGCGGTGGCGCTCAGGGACAGGCCCCCGTGGCTGGCCCAGCCGCGCCGCTCGGCCAGCTCGCGGCGGATGCGCTCGGCGGTGTCCGCCAGGGGCCCGAAGATCCGCTGGGTGCCCTGGAGCTCCACCAGGGCCTCGCCCAGACGGCCCAGCTGGCCCTGGGGCGTCCAGTGCTGGAGGAACTCCCCCAGGTCGGCCTGGGCCTCCCACCAGACCTGGGGCGAGGGATCCAGCACCCGCAGGCCCGGCGCCCGCCGCAGGGCCTGATCCATGGGCAGGCCCGGGGCCAACCCCTCGGCCCGGCCCAGGCGGTTCACGAACCAGAGGGTGGGCGAGCGGGGGCTGTCCGGGCTCAGGAAGGCCAGGGGCCGGTCCCGCAGGCCGCCGTCCCGCCCGCAGGCCAGCTGGAACGGCAGTTCAGGAACCCACATCGCCAGCACCGGATCCTCCTGGGGGATCCCAATGTAGCGAATTTTAAACGAAAATCAATCCTTGAGGTTCCAACCTTCCAGGCGCGCGAGCTCCGCTCGCGCGTTAACGCAAATCGCGCAGCGATTTGCGCACTGAACGGCACTACATCTGGAACCGATGCGTACACTCCACCCAGCTCTCGGAGCCGTCCTTGTAGCGCTCGCGCTTCCAGATGGGCACGCGCTGCTTGATCTCGTCCATGACCCAGGCGGCGGCCTGGAAGCTTTCGGCGCGGTGGGCGCTGCTGGTGGCGACGATGACGGCGGCTTCGGTGAGGGGCACGACGCCGATGCGGTGGTGGATGGCGCAGCGGGTGAGGCCGTAGCGCTCGATGGCCTTTTCGCGCAGCAGGCCCAGTTCCTTCTCCGCCATGGGCACATAGGCCTCGTAGGCCAGCTCCAGGACGGGGCGCCCTTCATGGTGGTCCCGGGCCCGGCCTTCGAAGAGCACGAGGGCCCCGGCATGGGGATCCTCCATGACACTTCGTAAAGCCATCGCCTCCAGAGGCGCTTCCTGAACCGATATCCAG
>Ga0255338_1003172_pt1 | contig 20618 bp, 18 predicted proteins | sample MeOH1_35cm_T4_19_FD_203715 | JGI IMG/M metagenome (GOLD analysis project Ga0255338, IMG submission 203715) | Sandy soil microbial communities from University of British Columbia, Vancouver, Canada - MeOH1_35cm_T4_195 | ecosystem: Engineered > Artificial ecosystem > Sand microcosm > Unclassified ...
TCCTCGTCGATGCCGGCACCCGGCGCGAAGACCCGGCTGACGATGTCGCTGGTCCTGCCCGGCGCGGTGACGATGGTCAGCACGTCGCCTTCCCGCGCGAGCGCGGCGAAATCGGGGGCGAGCGCGTACACTTCATCCTCGCTGCCGACCCGGACCACGCCGTAGCGCAGCTTATGCCACAAGGTCTCGCGCGCGCGGCAGCCGAGCGCCGCGACGATTTCGGGCAGCGGCCTGGGCTCGGGTTTCCACGCCGGCAGCGACAAGGCGTAGCCCTCGCCCTCGCGCGCGACCTCGAGCAGCCCGGCCTTGCGAGTGCGGAAACGGATGCGATCGCCCTCGATCAGGACATGGCCGCTGGCCAGAGTGGCGTGGCCGCAGAGCACCACCTCGGTGGTCGGGGTGAACCAGCGAAGCTCGTAATCGGCACCGTCGTCTCCCTGGCCGTTCGTCCTGACGGTGAAGGCGGTCTCGCTGAGATTATTCTCCATCGCGATCGCCTGCAGAAGCTCGTCGGGCAGCCATCGCTCGAGCGGCATCACCGCAGCCGGGTTGCCGGTGAAAGGACGATCGGCGAAGGCATCGACCTGGACGAATTTGAGATCGGTCATCGCCGCTCCTCGCCAAGGCCGGTCTCGTCGGTTTCGACCAATGTGTCGCCGGGGTGGTCGACATGGCCCTCGGGGTCGAGGTGGATCAAGATCTCGGCGCCGGGGAATTCCGCGGCGAGCTCGTCCTCGACCTGATCCATCACCTCGTGCGCGGCCGCGACGGTCATGCCCGGCTCGACATAGACGTGGAACTGGACGAAGTCGCGCGAGCCGCTGGTGCGCGTGCGCAAGTCATGGATGCCGCTCAGCGCCGGATGGCGCCCCGCGACCGCAAGCAGGCGCTGGCGCTTCTCCTGCGGCCATTCCTTGTCCATCAATTGATCGATCGCGCGCCCCGACGCGCCCCACGCGCCCCAGCCGAGCCACAGGGCGATGGCGATGCCGAGCAGGGGATCGGCGCCGCTGAGGCCGGCATATTGATCGAGCGCGAGCGCGGCGATCACGGCAAGGTTCAACAGCAGGTCGCTCTGATAATGGATATGGTCGGTCTCGATCGCGACCGAGCCGGTGCGGGCGATGACCCGGCGCTGGTAGTAGAGCAAGGCGAAGGTCGCACCGATCGCGATCAGCGAAACCGTGATGCCGACGCCCGCCCCCGTCGTGCTGCCGCCCGCGACGAGCTGCGTCACGGCCCGCCAGCCGATGGCGGCGGCCGAGAAAGCGACCATGAACACCTGGAACAAGGCGGCAAGCGCTTCCGCCTTGCCGTGGCCGAAACGGTGGTCGCGGTCGGCGGGGAGCGCGGCGAGCCGGACGCCGTAGAGCGTGATCAGCGAGGCGAGCAGGTCGAGCCCGGTGTCGGCGAGCGAGCCGAGCATCGCCACCGAACCGGTCTGATAGGAGGCATAGGCCTTGAGGATAAGCAGGAAAGCGGCGGTGGCGACGCTCGCAGAGGCTGCGCGTGCGGTCAGCCGGACGTGCGTCAGATGCTGCTCGCTGGCGTGGCCTGCCGTGCTCATCGGGTGCAGCTCATGGGAACAGCAACGTCTCGCTCCAGCCCTCGCCATTGCGCACGAACAGGCGGCGCTCGTGGAGCCGGTGCGGCCGATCGCTCCAGAATTCGATTCGCTCGGCGCGGACGCGAAAGCCCGACCAGCGTGGCGGGCGGGGCACGTCCCGACCCTCGAACCGGGCTCGCGTCGCTTCGTAGCGTTGCTCGAACAGCGCGCGCCGCTCGAGCGGGCGCGACTGGTCCGATGCCCAGGCGCCGAGCTGCGAATCGCGCGCGCGGCTGGCGAAATAAAGATCGGCCTCCGCGTCGCTCACCGGCTCGATGCCGCCTTCGATGCGCACCTGGCGGCGCAGCGACTTCCAATGGAAGAGCAGGGCCGCGCGAGGATTTTCGGCGAGCTCGCCGCCCTTCCGGCTGTCGAGGTTGGTGTAGAAGACGAAGCCGCGCGCATCGTGCCCCTTGAGCAACACCATGCGCACCGACGGCCGGCCGTGCGCGTCGGCGGTGGCGAGCGCCATCGCACCGGGATCGTTCGGCTCGGCGGCCTGCGCCTCGGCGAGCCACTCTTCGAACAACAGGTGCGGGTCCGCCGCGATCTCTGGAAGGTTCGCGTCCATCCAGCGCTCTTGCCGTCAGTCGTCATTGCGCACAAGCATCAGGTGCAGCCGGGTTGCGGCGGAGCGCGGCTTGCAGCGAGCGGGTCCGCGACCCATCTGCAACGGGTGCAGGCAGGCCGGCCGCGGCGGCGACAGTGGACATTTGCGGCCGGGTGGGAGAACGAGACCGGGATGGCGGACCTATATTCACAATTGGGCGTGGCGCGCGGGGCGGACGAGGCCGACATCAAGAAGGCCTATCGCAAGCTCGCCAAGGAGCTGCACCCCGATCGGAACAAGGACAATCCCAAGGCCACCGAGCGTTTCTCGAAGGTCACGCAGGCCTATGACATCCTGACCGACAAGGACAAGCGCGCGCAATATGACCGCGGCGAGATCGACGAGGACGGCAATCCCAAGGCGCCGTTCGGCTACGGCCAGGGCGGGCCGCGGCCGGGAGCGGGCGGGGGCCCGTTCGGCGGCGGTTTCGGCCGCGGCCCCGGCGGCGGCGGCTTCCACGCCGGCGAGGAGGTCGATCTTTCCGAAATGTTCGAAGGCCTGTTCGGCGGCGGCGGCGGCCGTCGTGGCGGTTTCGCGGGAGGGTTCGGCGGGCGTCGCCAGGCGCCGCCGGCGCGCGGCGCCGACACCGGCTACCGCCTGTCGGTGCCGTTCGAGGATGCCGCGGCGCTCAAGCAGCAAAGGGTGGTGCTCTCCGGCGGCAAGACGATCGACATCAAGCTGCCCAGGGGAGTCGAGGACGGCACCAAGATCCGCCTCGGCGGCCAAGGCCAGGAGGGGCCCGGCGGCGCCGGCGATGCGATCGTCACGATCTCGATCGCTCCTCACCGCTTCTTCAGGCGCGAGGGCGACGATGTCACGCTCGATCTTCCGATCTCGCTCGACGAGGCGGTGCTCGGCGCCAAGGTCAAGGTGCCGACGGTCGACGGGCCGGTGATGCTGAGCGTGCCCAAGGGTTCGAGCTCGGGCAAGGTGCTGCGCCTCAAGGGCAAGGGCTTCCATGCCAAGGACGGCAAGCGCGGCGACCAATTGGTGACCTTGATGATCGACGTACCAGCGGCCGATTCGGAGCTCGAGGCGTTCGTCGAAGGCTGGAGCCGGCGCGGCAAAGGAAACCCGAGGGCAGGGCTGGGCGTCTAATCCACCGTGACCAATATCTCCCCCGAATCGCCCGAGGAGCGGCGCAAGCGCCTTGAGGCGGGGGAGCCCGAAGCCGAGGCGGAGAAAAGCGGCTCGCCGCGGGCGGTCAAGGTGGTCAAGCGGGTCGCGATCGGCGTTTACAGCGACGGCTTCATCCATGCCGGCAACCTCGCCTATCTGTCGCTGCTGACCCTGTTTCCGTTCATCATCGTCGCCGCGGCCGTGGCGCGGATATTCGGCCAGTCCGAGGGCGGCATGCGGACGGTGATCGCGTTGCTGCAGACGATGCCGCCGGATGTCGCGAGCGTGCTCGCCACGCCGATCAAGGACGTGCTGACGGCGCGCTCGGGCAATCTTTTGTGGGTGGGCGCGCTGGTCGGGCTGTGGACGACCGGCAGCTTCATCGAGACGATCCGCGACATCATCCGCCGCGCCTACGGCGTCACCTACACGCGGCCGTTCTGGGAATATCGGCTCGGCTCGATGGGCATCATCATCGGCTCGGTGGTGATCGCGCTGGTCGCCTTCACACTTTCGGTGCTGCTGTCCGGCGTCCAGCAATTCGCCGTCGCCGTCTTGCCGGGCGCGCACGAAGTGGTGTCCTTGTTCACTTTGTTCCGCGTCGTGCCGGGCCTGATGCTGTTCGGCTCGCTCTACCTGATCTTCCTGTCGCTGACGCCCAAGAGCTACCGCAACTCCGAGTGCCAGAAATGGCCCGGCCCGGCGCTGGTCACCTTGTGGTGGCTCGCGACCACGGCCTTGCTGCCGGTCGTGCTTGCCAGCCTCGGCGGCTATGACCTGACCTACGGCAGCCTCGCCGGCGTGATGATCGCGCTGATCTTCTTTTTCGTGATCGGGCTGGGGCTGGTGCTCGGCGCGCATCTCAACGCGGCACTGGCCGAAACCCCCAGGCCGACTGTAAAGGAACGCAGGAAGGCCAAAGCGGAGGGGGCAAGATGAATGGTTTGATGGCGGGCAAGCGCGGCTTGATCATGGGGCTCGCCAACGACCGGTCGCTAGCCTGGGGGATCGCCAAAGCGCTCGCCGCCCAAGGCGCCGAGCTGGCGTTCAGCTATCAGGGCGAAGCGCTCGAGAAGCGCGTCCGCCCGCTCGCCGAGGAGCTTGGCGCCGATTTCATGATCGAATGCGACGTCGCCGACATGGCGGATCTCGATCGCATGTTCGCCGATCTCAGCGCGCGCTGGGAGACGATCGACTTCGTCGTTCACGCGATCGGCTTTTCGGACAAGAACGAGCTGCGCGGCGACTATGTCGACACCAGCCTGGACAATTTCCTGACGACGATGAACATCTCGGTCTACAGCTTCACCGCCGTGGCGCAGCGCGCGCGCGCGATGATGCCCAATGGCGGCAGCCTGCTGACCCTCACTTATTACGGCGCCGAAAAGGTGATCCCGCATTACAATGTGATGGGGGTCGCGAAAGCCGCGCTCGAGGCCAGCGTCAAATATCTCGCGATGGACCTCGGTCGCGAGGCGATCAGGGTCAATGCCGTCTCGGCCGGGCCGATCAAGACGCTCGCCGCCAGCGGCATCGGCGACTTCCGCTACATCCTCAAGTGGAACGAATATAACAGCCCGCTTCGCCGCAACGTCACGATCGAGGACGTCGGTGGCGCGGGCCTCTATCTGTTGTCGGATCTGGCGTCGGGCGTGACCGGCGAAATCCATCATGTCGACGGCGGCTATAACGTCATCGGCATGAAGGCCGAGGACGCGCCGGACATGACCACCGGGTAAGGACCATGACCACCGCCAAGCGGCTGATCGTCAGCGGGCGGGTGCAGGGCGTGTTCTACCGTCAGTGGACCGTCAACCAAGCCCGCGCGCTGGGGCTGGCCGGCTGGGTGCGCAATCTGCGCAGCGGCGAGGTCGAGCTGCTGGCGAGCGGCCCCGAGGAAGCGGTGCGCGAATTGATTCGCCGATGCCGCGAGGGCCCGTCGGCGGCCGCGGTCGATGCGGTGCGGGTCGAGGATGCGGAGCCCGAACCCGAGCCCGGCTTCGAGGTGCGACCGACCGTCTGACAACCGCATCGATCGGGGAAGATCACCTTCTCGTCGCGATCAGCGTGCCCTTGCTGCCGTATTTCGACAGGCGGAAGTCGAAATCGGGCCACGCCTTGCGCCAGCGCCGCGCGACGATCCGCTCGCCGGGGCGCGCGGCATCGTCGAGCATGATCGTGCCGCCGCGCGCGATCTGGCTGAACAAGGTGGCTGCCGCGCCGCGGGTGAACGGGTGGACCGTCCAGGGCGGGCCGTCGATCAGCATCAGGTCTATGCCGTCGGGAAGCGGGCCGTGGTCGTACCACAGGCCGGGCCAGCCGCCCGGCGCGGGCCGCAACGGCGCTGTGCGCAGATCGGCCTCCAAGCCGTGATCGGCCAGCCAGGCGCGGGTGGAATCGACGAAGGCCTGATGCTGGTCGAAGCTGATCAGACGGCCGCCGCCGGCCATTTGCAGCGCGCGGGCAATGATCAAGGTCGAAGCGCCGGCGCCGAACTCGACGACCAGCTTGGGCCGTGCGGCGAAGATATGGTCGGTGATCAGGGTCAGCAGGCCCATGTCCGCCTTCCAGCTGCCGAGATTGGGCAAGGAATCGTGCGGCAGGTGGAGACGGTCGAGCAAGGCGCGCTTGGCGCGGCGCCTGCCGCCGTCCAGGCTGCGCAGCAGCCACGGCCATTGCAGCGCCGCGAAGCCGAGCAGCATGGCCCAGTCGGCGGGCGAGCGGAGGCGCGTGCCGGCGGCGGCGCCGTGATCAGCGATCGGCAGAAAGCGCGTGCTTTCGCGCGACGTCATCTCAGTCGGCGAACGGATCGCGGACGAGGATTGTGTCCTCGCGCTCGGGGCTGGTCGAGACCAGCGCCACCGGGCATTGGATCAGCTCCTCGATGCGGCGGATATATTTGATCGCCTGGGCGGGAAGCTGCGCCCAGCTGCGCGCGCCCGCGGTCGATTCGTCCCAGCCGTCGATCGTTTCGTAGATCGGCTCGACCGCCGCCTGGTCGCCGGAATAGGCCGGGAAATAATCGATCTCCTGGCCGCCCAGGCGATAACCGGTGCAGATCCTGATCTCCTTGAGACCGTCGAGCACGTCGAGCTTGGTCAGCGCGATGCCGGTCACGCCCGACACCGCGCACGACTGGCGCACCAGCACCGCATCGAACCAGCCGCAGCGCCGCTTGCGGCCAGTGACGGTGCCGAACTCGCGGCCGCGCTCGCCGAGCCGCTCGCCGATCGCGTCCTCGAGCTCGGTCGGGAACGGGCCCGATCCGACGCGCGTCGTATAGGCCTTGGCGATCCCGAGCACGAAGCCGACCGCCGACGGGCCGAGGCCGCTGCCGCCCGCCGCGGTGCCGGCGATCGTGTTCGAGGAGGTGACGAACGGGTAGGTGCCGTGATCGACGTCGAGCAGCACGCCCTGCGCACCTTCGAACAGGATACGATCGCCGCGCGCCTTGGCGGCGTTGAGCGTGCGCCACACCGGCCGTGCGAACGGCAGGATGAACGCGGCGATCTCACCGAGCTCGCGCTTCAGGCGGGCGCGGTCGACCGGTGCTTCGCCGAAGCCGGCGCGCAACGCGTCATGATGGGCGCACAGCCGATCGAGCTGTGGGGCGAGATCGTCGAGGTGGGCGAGATCGCACAGCCGGATCGCGCGCCGGCCGACCTTGTCCTCATAGGCGGGCCCGATGCCGCGCCGCGTCGTGCCGATCTTGCCCTGGCCGCTGGCATCCTCGCGCAGCGCATCCAGGTCGCGGTGGATCGGCAGGATGAGCGCGCAGGTGTCGGCGATCTGGAGCTTGTCCGGGTTGATCGCGACGCCCTGGCTGGCGAGCTTCTCGACCTCGGCCTGGAACGCCCAGGGATCGAGCACGACGCCGTTGCCGATCACCGACAAGGTGCCGCGCACGATGCCCGATGGGAGCAAGGAGAGCTTGTAGGTCTGGTTGCCGACGACCAAAGTGTGGCCGGCATTGTGGCCGCCCTGGAAGCGCACGACGACGTCGGCGCGGCTGGCGAGCCAGTCGACGATCTTGCCCTTGCCCTCGTCGCCCCATTGGCCACCGATGACGGTAACGTTCGCCAAAGCTCAGCTTCCCTTGAAATGACCGGCTGCGTCTAGGGCGTGCCGGTGTGGACGTCCAGCCGAAGGACTGAAGTTCCTCCCCCCGCTTTCGGGCGGAGGGGGACCGCGAAGCGGTAGAGGGGGTCTTCGGACATGCCCCTCCACCACCCTGCGGGTGGTCCCCCTCCCCCGCGAAAGCAGGGGAGGATTTGCAGTTCAGAACCGCAGCGGCTTGACCGTGCGCACGCCGGGAAGCGCGGCGATCTCGGCGACCACGTCCTGATCGACGTGGCTGTCGACCGACAGCAGAAGCACCGCCTCGCCGCCGGCCGAGCGGCGGCCGAGCTGGAAGGTGCCGATATTGACCCCGGCCTCGCCGAGCGTGGTGCCGACCCGGCCGATGAAGCCCGGCGCGTCCTCGTTGACGATGTAGAGCATCTCGCCCGCGAGATCGGCCTCGACCTTGATCCCGAAGATCTCGACCAGCCGCGGCGCGCTGTTGCCGAACAGGGTGCCGGCGACCGAGCGCTCGCCGGCCTGGGTCATGGCGGTCACCCGCAGCAGGGTGTGATAATCGCCCTCGCGGTCGTGGCGGACCTCGCGCACGTCGAGCCCGCGTTCCTTGGCCATCACCGGCGCATTGACCATGTTCACCGTGTCCGAATGGACTCGCATGAAGCCGGCGAGCACCGCGCTGGTGATCGGCTTCATGTTGAGCTCTGCGGCGGCGCCTTCGGTTTCGACGGCGAGCCCGGCGATCGAGCCATGGGCGAGCTGGCCGACGAGGCTGCCGAGCTGCTCGGCAAGCGCCATATAGGGCCGCAGCTTCGGCGCTTCCTCGGCCGACAGCGACGGCACGTTGAGCGCGTTCGAGACGCCGCCGCGGACCAGATAGTCGGCCATCTGCTCGGCGACCTGGATGGCGACGTTGACCTGGGCCTCGGTGGTCGAGGCGCCGAGGTGCGGCGTCGCGATCAGGCCGGGCGTGCCGAACAGCGGGCTCTGCTTGGCGGGCTCCTCGGCGAAGACGTCGAGCGCCGCACCGGCGACCTGGCCGCTTTCGAGCATGTCCTTGAGCGCCGCCTCGTCGATCAGCCCGCCGCGCGCGCAATTGATGATGCGCACGCCGCGCTTGGTCTTGGCGAGATTCTCGCGGCTGAGGATGTTGCGCGTCTGATCGGTGAGCGGCGTGTGCAGGGTGATGAAATCGGCGCGGGCGAGCAGCTCGTCGAGCTCGACCTTCTCGACGCCGAGATCGATCGCCCGCTCGGGCGAGAGGAACGGATCGAACGCGACCACCTTCATCCTGAGGCCGAGCGCGCGGTCGGCGACGATCGAGCCGATGTTGCCGGCGCCGATCAGGCCGAGCGTCTTGTTGGTCAGCTCGACGCCCATGAAGCGGTTCTTTTCCCACTTGCCGGCCTGGGTCGAATTGTCGGCGGCGGGCAGCTCGCGTGCGAGCGCGAACATCAGCGCGATGGCATGCTCGGCGGTGGTGATCGAATTGCCGAACGGCGTGTTCATCACGACGACGCCCTTGGCGGTCGCGGCGGGAATGTCGACATTGTCGACGCCGATGCCGGCCCGCCCGACCACCTTCAGATTGGTTGCGGCCTCGAGCACCTCCTTGGTGACCTTGGTCGCGGAGCGGATCGCAAGGCCGTCATACTGGCCAATGATCGCGAGCAGTTCGTCCTTGGTGAGGCCCGGCTTCTCGTCGACCTCGACGCCATTGGCGCGGAAGATCTCGGCAGCATTGGGATCCATCTGATCCGAGATAAGCACTTTGGGCATTTGATTCTCCGTTGCTGCGGCCCGCCGCCACCGGCGGCAGGATCGATTTCAATGGCTGCAAGCGCGCCCGCTCCCGGCGGACGCATGGTCGATCAGAGGTGCGGTCGTGTCAGACCGAGCGGGCCTGGTGGAACGCCCAGTCGAGCCACGGCCCGAGCGCCTCGATATCGTCGCGCTCGATCGTGGCGCCGCACCAGATGCGGATCCCGGGAGGCGCATCGCGGTAGCCGGCGACGTCATAGGCGGCGCCTTCGGCCTCGAGCAGCGACGCCATCTTCTTGACCAAAGCGAGCTGCGCGTCGGCATCGAGGCCGGGGACGGCGCTCTCCGCGAACTTCAGGCAGACGCTGGTGTTGGAGCGGATCGCGGGATCGGCGACGAGATGCTCGATCCACGGCGTCGCCTGCACCCAGTTATCGAGCGCGGCGGCGTTGGCATCGGAGCGCGCGATCAGCGCCGAAAGGCCACCGAGGCCCTGGGCCCATTCGAGCGCGAAGATATAATCCTCGACCGCAAGCATCGACGGCGTGTTGATCGTCTCGCCCTGGAAGATGCCCTCGATCAGCTTGCCGCCTTTGGTCATGCGGAAGATCTTGGGGAGCGGGCGATCGGGCGTGTAGCTTTCGAGCCGCTCGACCGCGCGCGGGCCGAGGACCAGCACGCCGTGGCCGCCCTCGCCGCCAAGCACTTTCTGCCAGCTGAAGGTGACGACATCGAGCTTGTCGAACGGGATGTCCTGCGCGAAGCAGGCGGACGTCGCATCGGCGATCATCAGGCCTTCGCGCGCGTCGCTGATCCAGTCGCCGTCGGGAACGCGGGCGCCCGAAGTGGTGCCGTTCCAGGTGAAGACGACGTCGCTCGCCTGATCGACCTGGGCGAGGTCCGGGATCTCGCCGTACGGCGCCTTGATCACGGTCGCATCGAGCTTCAATTGCTTGACCGCGTCGGTGACCCAGCCCTCGCCGAAGCTCTCCCAGGCGAGCAATGTCGTCGGGCGAGCGCCGAGCATCGACCACATCGCCATCTCGACCGCGCCGGTGTCCGATCCGGGCACGATGCCGATGCGGTGCGTCGCGGGGACGCGCAGCACCTTGCGGGTGAGCTCGATCGCATAGGCGAGGCGCGCCTTGCCGAGCTTCGAGCGGTGCGAGCGGCCGAGCGATCCGAGCGCGAGATGGTCCGGCGCCCAGCCCGGCGGCTTGGCACAGGGGCCCGACGAGAAAGAGGGGCGCGCGGGGCGGGAAATCGGCTTTTCCGGGCGCACGAGCGCAGCGGTAACGTCAGTCTTGGCATTCATCTTTGCAACTCTCCTCGCAGAGAGCACGCGCCGCGTTGGGACGGCGTGGCCCGGCGCTGGCCTTAGAGCCGCAATCTCGGCTGTCAACCAACAAACCCGATCTATCATCGCAATGAGCGGATGGCGCGACGATCCGCGGCGCGGCCTTGACCCGAATCCTCATCCGGAGCAGCCTGATGGCGGGAGCGGGGGAGCGATGCGTAACTGGTTGATTTTCGTGGCGCTGCTGTCGCTCGCCGCGTGCATACCTTCCTCCGGCCGGAGGGTCGAAGCCCCCGCGCCACGCCCCGGCGCTGCCGCCGCCGGGCCGCCGAGCCGAGCGACGTTGCAATGCCTGGGCGATCTCAGGCGCGATCAGATCGGCTACAAGAACCTTCCGGACCGGACGTTCGCGGGTGGCTGTAGTGCGATCGGCAGCGTCCAATTGCTCGACATCGGCACTCCGGTCACCAACCTCGGCGCGATGACCTGCGGCCTGGCGCAAAGCTTCGCCTTGTGGACGCGCGACGCGGTGCAGCCGGCGGCGCGCGCCTGGCTCGGCACCAATGTGGCGCGGATCGAAAGCTTCGGCAGCTACAGCTGCCGCTCGGTCAACAGCCAGATCGGCGGCCGGCTCAGCGAGCACGGGCGGGCCAATGCGGTCGACATCGCCGCGTTCGTGCTCGCCGACGGGCGCCGCGTGACGGTGCTCGACGGCTGGAACGGGGGCGATGCCGACATCCGCAAGTTCCTGCGTGCGGTGCACCAGGCCGGCTGCCGCCGCTTCAACGTCGCCCTCGGACCCGACGCCAACGCGCTCCACCGCGATCACTTCCATTTCGACTTGGGCGCGGGCCCTTATTGCCGTTAAGAGGCAGCGGCATGACCGATCCCGTACCGCCCAAGAGCGTCTTCTCTCCCGCGCGTGTCGAAGCCGAGGTGGCGCGGCAGCAGACATCGAGCCCGCAAACCGAGGATCCCGCCTACCGTCTCGCGTTCCAGGATATGGAATTCCTGCTCCGCCAGGACCTCCGCCCCGTGCGCTTCCAGCTCGAATTGCTCAAGCCGGAGCTTCTGCTCGACGAGGCCGATATCGCCTCGACCTTCGTCTTCTACGGCTCGGCCCGCATCCCCGAGCCCGCGAAGGCCGATGCGCTGATCCAGAATGCGGCGACCGACCACCAGCGGCGGATCGCCGAGCGGCTCAAGGCCAAGTCGCATTATTACGACGAGGCGCGCAGCCTCGCCCGGCTCGCCAGCCGGGTCGGGCGCGACGCCGAGGGCAAGCAGCATTTCGTGGTCTGCTCGGGTGGCGGCCCCTCGATCATGGAAGCGGCGAATCGGGGCGCGGCCGACGAAGGCGCCGACACGATCGGGCTCAACATCGTGCTTCCGCACGAGCAATTGCCCAATCGCTATGTCACGCCCTCTTTAAGCTTCCAGTTCCATTATTTCGCGCTGCGCAAGATGCACTTCCTGATCCGTGCGCGCGCGGTGGCGGTCTTCCCGGGCGGTTTCGGGACCTTCGACGAAGCGTTCGAGCTCTTGACCCTGATCCAGACCGGCAAGGTCAAGCCGTTGCCGATCCTGTTCTTCGGCGCCGATTATTGGCGGCGCGTGGTGAATTTCGAGGCGCTGGTCGAGGAAGGGACGATCTCGCCCAACGACCTCGAACTGTTCCGCTTCGTCGAAACTGCCGAGCAAGCGTGGGACCATGTCTGCGCTTATTACGCAGGGAGCGATTTCCCACTCCCCTGCTGAGCGATGGCCGCGCTCGCGACAGCCTCAGCTGCCGGGCCGGCACGCGCCGGCCTCGGTTGCGTGATGCCGCGCTATTTCTTGGTCTGCTCGGCCCGGCCCGCGACACTCGGGGCACCTTCGCCGCCTACCTTGGTGGCGGCGGCCTGGGCCTCGTTCAGGATCGGCTCGTTCTCGGCTTTTTCCGCGGCGGCGGGCGCGTCCGAAGCCTCGGCGGCGGCGGCCGCCGGCGTGGCCGGTGCCGAGGGCAGCGGCAGCGGACTGTCGCTCTGCTTGTTCAGATAAGCGATCACGTTTGCCCGGTCCTCGGGCTTGGAAAGGCCGGCGAAGGTCATCTTGGTGCCCGGAGCATAGGCCTTGGGCGATTTGAGCCAGGCGCTCATGCTCTCCCAATCCCAGACGCCGGGCTTGGACTTGAGGGCGTCCGAATAAGGAAAGCCAGGAACATGGCCGTGCGGCTTGCCGATCGCGCCCCACAGGTTCGGCCCGAGCTGATTGGCGCCGCCCTTGGTCGCATTGTGGCAGGTGGCGCATTTCTTGAAGACCTGCTCGCCCTGCGCCGGATCGGCCGCGGCGAGATAGAAGGCGATCGGCTGCTCGGCGGCAGCGCCGCCCTCGCTCTCGACCTCGACGCCTTCGATCGGATAGCCCATTTTCTCGGGCCGTTCGGCGTGGAACATCTCGCCGGTGACGATCGACGCGCCGAGCGCGACGATTCCGGCGCCGAGCACCCAGCCTGCAATCGTGTTCGACCGATCGTCCATGCCCTCAAAAACCTCCGAAAAAGCGGCGCAGCCGCGGGGACGCGGGCGCAGGTGGCCAAGATTTGGCGCTCCCTTTAGGCGCGGCGCACGCTCGCCGCAAGCGGCCGGAGTCGGGTGTCAGAAACTGCCGGGCGAGATCGCCGGCTCTCATTCGAAAAGGGCGGTCAGCCGGGTCGCTGGTCGCCGGCGGCCGATGACTGCTCGAGCCACCGCACGAGCAGGCTGTGTGCGATCGCAAACGAAGGCGGCGCGATGAACGGAGCATCGTCGGCGCCCGCGAGCGCGGCCGCAACCTGGCCGCGATCGACCCACATCGCATCCTCAAGCTCCGTCGTGTCGAGCAGGATTACATCGGAGGCCGCGGTCGCGAGGCAGGCCACCATCAATGTGCTGGGGAACGGCCACGGCTGGCTCGCGACATAACGCACGTCGGAGACGCGGATTCCCGCTTCTTCCATGATCTCGCGGGCGACCGCGCCCTCGATCGACTCGCCGGGCTCGATGAAGCCGGCGAGCGCCGAATAGCGGCGCGGGGGGAATTGCGGCTGGCGCCCGACCAGCACCTTGCCGCGATATTCGGGAAGCATGATCACGACCGGATCGACCCGCGGGAAATGATCGCTGACGCAGGCCGGGCATTTGCGGCCCCAGCCGGCACGGAACGGTACGGTCGGAACCCCACAATTGCTGCAGAAGCCATGACGATTGTGCCACAGGATGAGGCTGCGCGCGGTACCCCACAAGGCCGCATCCTCGGGCGCCATCGCATCGAGCATCGTCCAGCGCGCGATCGCCGAAGCCATTCCGTCCTTCTGGCCGAGCGGAGCGAACAACGGCGCTTCGCCGTCGAGGCCGAGGAACACCAAAGCGCTCAGGTCGGGATCTTCGATCGGCGAGGCCCAGCTCAGCCGCCCGTCCGGCCCGATCTCGGGCTCGATGTCGGTCAGCCGCATCAGCCGCGCCTGCGGCGATGCTGCGAGCGCTGCGACCTTGTCGGGCATCAGCCGCAGATTGTCGGCGCGGTCGATCGTCGATGTGGTGAAGCCCGGTGCATTCATGCCGTGGTTCCCGATACGCGGTCCTGCCAGGCCAGGCCGCGCTGGGCGAGCTTGGCGAATAGGCTCGGCAGGCCGGCTTCGCCGATCCGCTCGGCCGGCCACCAGATCTCGTTTTCCCCGATTTGTTGGCCGGGCCGCTGTTCGGCCTTCGCGCACAGCAGCCGCATCGTCAGCGCGAAATGGGTGAAGACATGATCGACACTGCCCCCCTCGCACCATTCGGCCGCGGCCACAACACTGCCGACCGCGGCGGCGCGATCCTCCACGTTGCCGGTTTCGCCAGCTTCGTCGGCCCAGGCGGCGCTCGGCAGCGCCAGCATGCCGCCGAGCATCCCGCGCGCGGGACGGCGCACGAGCAGGACATGATCGTCGTGCTGCAGCCAATATGCCACGCCCCGCCGGCGCGGTTTCGCGGCCTTGGCGGCCCTGACGGGGAAATCGGCCTGGGCGTTGCGCAGCCGTGCGGCGCAGCAATCGGACAGCGGGCAGAGGCCGCAAGCCGGGCTGCGCGGCGTGCAGATCGTCGCTCCGAGATCCATCATCGCCTGCGCGAAGTCGCCGTTGCGTCGCTCCGGAGTGATCGTCGCGGCGAGGTCGTAGAGCGCAGCGCGCGCGCCGGGCAGCGGCTGCTCGACCGCGAACAGCCGCGCGACGATCCGCTCGACATTGCCGTCGACCACCACTGCCCGCCGGCCGAATGCGATCGCCGCGATTGCGGCGGCGGTGTAGCGGCCGATGCCGGGCAGGGCGCGCAGCCCTGTCTCATCGTCGGGAAAGCCGCCGAGTTCCGCGACCTGCCGCGCGCAGGCGATCAGGTTTCGGGCGCGGGCGTAATAGCCAAGCCCTGCCCAGGCGGCCATCACTTCCGTCTCGTCGGCAGCGGCGAGCGCAGTGACGGTCGGCCACAATGTCACGAATTTCTCGAAATACGGGCGGACCGCCGCGACCGTGGTCTGCTGGAGCATGATCTCGGACAGCCAGATGCGATAGGGATCAGGCGTCTCGCCCGGCTCGGCGCGCCAGGGAAGTCTTCTCTTATGAGCGTCGTACCAGCGCAAAAGCGCATTTGAAGCATCGACTGTCATGGCCCGGCTATGCCATGTTGCGCGCGATGGTCAAATCGGGAGATCAAGCCGGGCCGCGCAAGCGGCAGGAGCCGCAACGCTCGCTGCGCGCGCGTTCGGTCGCGGACATGCTGCCCGACGTCGGGCGTGCCGCCTTCCGGCGCTTCGGCTTCGTCCAATCCTCGGTGGTCAGCCGCTGGCGCGAGATCGTCGGCGACCGCTACGCGTCGGTCTCCTCCCCCGAATCGATCCGTTTCCCGGCGGCCAAGCGCGCCGGCGGCGTGCTGACCCTGGTGGTCGAAGGCGCCCATGCGCCGATGATGCAGCATGTCGCGCCGGTGATCGTCGAGCGGGTCAACCGCTTCTTCGGCTATGAGGCCGTCGAGCGTGTCCAGTTCAAGCAGGGGCTGGTCCAGATCGCGCGGTCCAATCGGCGCGCCGAAGCGCGCGCGGAGCCTTCGCTGCGGCCGATCCCGGCCGAGCTCGGCGATTCGTTGCGCGCGATCGCCGACCCGGAGCTTCGCGCCTGCCTGGAGGGTCTTGCACGAGGTCTGGGCGCACGCGAAGAAGGCGAACCCGCGGTCAGGACCATCCCTGTCGTCGGCAAGGTGAAAGGATAGGAATGAAATCTCTGTTCGGCATGCGTCCGGTGGCGCTCGGCGCGGTCGCGCTTGGATTGCTTCTCGCCGGTTGCGGAGATCAGAAGGCCGGCGAGACGGCCGGAGCCGGCGGCGGATCGGCCGCGCCGATAGCGGCGCCCGCGGGGGGCGACTGGACGCAGACCGTCGCCGAGACGCCGGAGGGCGGTTATCGGATGGGCAATCCCGGCGCACCGGTGAAGCTGATCGAATATGCCTCCTACACCTGCCCGCATTGCGCCGAATTCACTGAAAAAGCGTCGGCGCCGCTGCACGATTTCGTCAAGAGCGGGCGGCTGAGCTGGGAATTCCGGCCCTATCTGCTGTTCCCGACCGATCCGGGCATCTCGATGCTGGTCCGCTGCCACGGGCCCGATGCGTCGTTCCTGCTCGCCGACCAGCTCTATGCGACCCAGCAGGATTGGGTGGGGAGGCTGCAATCGCTGCCGCCGGCGGAAGCGCAAAGGATCGGCGCCTTGCCGCCGCAGCAGCAGCTCGGCGCGATCGTCAGGGCGAGCGGGCTCGACCAGTTCTTCCGCCAGCGCGGAATGCCCGAGGCACGGATCGATTCGTGCCTTGCCGACAAGAAGGGCCTCGACCGGATCATGGAGATCACCAAGACCGGGAGCGAGCAGATGGAGGTGCAGGGCACGCCGACCTTCTTCATCAACGGCAAGAAGGTCGAGGATGCCGCGAGCTGGCAGGCGCTCGAGCCGGAGCTCAGGAAGGCGCTTGGCTGATGACGATGCCGAGGCGGCGCTCAACCGGCTCTGACCTTAGGGACGCATCGCCTTGGCGGGGATCGGGGCTGCTGCGCTTCGGCTTTCCGACTTCGTGGTTGCTGCTGGCGGCGACGATCGCCTTGCCGGCGGCCGCAGCGAGTGTTTCCGCGGCCGCTGCCGCCCCGGCCAGGGCGGCAGCGCAGCGCGATTGGAGCAAGGCCGTCGCCGTCACGCCCGAAGGTGGCTTTCGGATGGGCAACCCGGCGGCACCGGTCAAGCTCGTCGAATATGCCTCCTACACCTGCCCGCATTGCGCGCATTTCGTCCAGCAGGGCGTGCCGCAGCTGATCGCCAAATATGTCAGGAGCGGCCGGGTCAGCTTCGAGCTCCGCAACCTCGTTCGCGATCCCTATGATCTTAGCGCGGCATTGCTCAGCCGTTGCGCGGGCTCTCGCAACTTCTTTCCGTTGATGCACAATATCTTCGCAACCCAGGATCAGTGGACCGGGCGTTTCGCCGCCCTAAGCGCGAGTGAATATGACGAGCTCACCGCGCTTCCCCCGACGCCCAAGCTGATCCGCATCGCCGCGATCGGCGGCCTCGACGCGATGGCCGCGAAATTCGGCGTGCCGGCGGCGCGGGCAAAAGCGTGCCTGGCGGACGAGAAAGCGGCGGAGCGCCTCGCGGAGATGCGCCGGGTCGCGACCAGCCAATATGACGTCCAGGGAACGCCGACCTTCCTGATCAACGGAAAGAAGGCCGAGGATGCCCATGATTGGGCGACGCTCGAGCCGCTGCTCGGCCTCGGGGGAGGCTGAGGCGATGCGTCGGGGGGCGAAAGTTCGGATAGGCTCTGGGCCGTGCAGATAAAGCGGCTCAAGCTCGCCGGCTTCAAGAGCTTCGTGGAGCCGGCCGAGCTGCGCATCGAGACCGGGCTCACCGGCGTCGTCGGCCCCAATGGCTGCGGCAAGTCCAACGTGCTCGAGGCGATCCGCTGGGTGATGGGCGAATCGTCGCCCAAATCGATGCGCAGCGCCGGCATGGACGATGTCATCTTTGCCGGCACCGCGCTTCGCCCGGCGCGCGACTTCGCCGAAGTGTCGCTGCTCGTCGAGCGCGTTGCCGCCGACCTCCCTGCCGACGTCGCGGGCGGCAACGAGGGCGAGACCGAGATCACGCGCCGCATCGAGCGCGGCGCCGGATCGGCCTATCGGGTCAACGGCCGGGACGTGCGCGCGAAGGATGTCGCCTTGCTGTTCGCCGACGCGGCGACCGGAGCGCATTCGCCCGCTTTGGTCAGCCAGGGTCGGATCAGCGCGGTGATCGCCGCCAAGCCGACCGAGCGGCGGCTGATGCTCGAGGAGGCCGCCGGCATCGCCGGGCTTCACGTCCGGCGCAAGGACGCCGAGCAGAAATTGCGCGCGACCGAAACCAATCTGCTGCGGCTCGACGAATTGCTCGTCGACATGGAGCAGCGCGCTTCGGCCCTGCGGCGCCAGGCGAGGGCGGCGGAGCGCTACCGCAAGCTCACCGACCAGATTCGCGTCGCGGAAGCCCGGCTGATCTTCGCGCGCTGGCGCGAAGCGGCGGCCGAAGCCGAGAAGGCACGGCAGGATTCGCAGGCGGCGGGCGCGGCGGTCGAAAATGCCGCCCAGGCGCAGCGCACGCTCGCGATGGCGCAGGCCGATGCGGCACGTGCGCTCGGCGAGGCGCGCAAGGGCGCGCAGACGGCGCGCGAGGCGGCGACCGCGCTCGGCCACAGCCTGGGGACGCTCAGGGCCGAACGCGATGCGATCGCGAAAAGGGTCGCCGATCTCGCCGAGCAGCGCCGCAGACTGGCCGCGGATCAGGCGCGCGAGGCGGCGCTCGGCACCGACGCGCAAGCGGCGCTCGCACGGCTCGCCGCCGAAAGCGACTCGCTTGCGGCACGGATCGCCGAGGCGGAAGCGGGTCGCGCGACGCTCGACAGCCGCAGCGTCGAGCTCGAGGCGCGGGCGCGGGAAGCGGAGGCCGAGCTTGCCGCGGCACGCGAGAAACAGGCGGCCGAGCAGGCCGAGGCGAGGGTCGCGGAGGCGGCGCTCGCGAGCGCGCGCGCGCGGCTGGCGCGGGCGCGCGAGGAGGTCGCGCGGCTCGGGCAGCAGATGGCTGAGCTCGGCGGCGAGCAGGCGCATCTCGACGAAGCGCGCGGCGCGCGCGAGCGGCGCGAGCAGGCCGAGCAGAGGCTGGTCTCGACCGCCGGCGCGATCGCGGCCGCCGAGGCGCGGCGCGCGCAAGCGGTCTCCTCGCGCGACTCTGCGGAAAGCGAGGGCGCGTCGGCCCGCGCGGCGCTCGCTGCGCTGGAGTCCGAAGCCAAGGCGCTGCTCAAGACGGTGGAGACGACCAACGGCACGCGGGCGCTCGACCGTCTCAAGGCGGAGCCGGGTTACGAGCGCGCGCTTGCGGCGGCGCTGGGTGACGATCTCGAGGCTCCGATCGACGGCGACGGCCCGCGCCGTTGGATCGGCGCCGAACCGCAGCCGGGGGATCCGGCGCTTCTCGGCGGCAGCATCGCGCTGCGCGACCATGTCGAGGCGCCGGCCGCATTGCTGCGTCGCCTCGCCCAGGTGGCGGTGGTCGAGAGCGACGACGGGAGCATGGTGCTCGCCGTCGGCCAGCGGCTGGTGACTCGCGCCGGCGGGCTGCGCCGCTGGGACGGTTATGTCGCGCGCGGTGTCGGAGCGGCCGCCGCGGAAAGGCTGATCCGGATCAACCGGCTCGGCGAGATCGAGCGCGACATGCCGCAGGCGGCAGTGGCGGTTGCCGCCGCCGAGGCGCGTATCGCCGCCGCGCAGGCCGAGATGAAGGCGGCGCAGGACGCCGCCGATGCCGGCCGGCGCGCCGAGGCCGAGGCCGCAGCGGCGATCCGCGAGGCGACCCGGATCGAGGATGCCGCCAACATCGCGATCGAGCGGATCGAGGTGCGCCGCGCAAGCCTCGCCGAACGCCTGGCCGAGGCCGAGGCGGATCTCGCCGAGGCGAACGCAGCACAGCAACAGGCCGAGCGGCGGGTCGCCGCGCTTCCCGACTCGCGGATCAGGGAAACCGGAGTCGCCGAGCTGAGGATGATCGCCGAGCGCGCGCAGCGCGCGCTGGCCGAGCTCAGGGCCGAGGCGGCGAGCCAGGCACGCGCGCTTGGCGCCGACCGCCAGCGCGCCGAGGCCGCCAAGGCGGAAGCCGCCGACTGGCGGGCCCGCGCCGCCGAGGCGGGGACGAGGCACGAGGAGCTTGTCCGCCGGATCGCCGCCGCCGAGGCCGAGGCCGAGCGGCTCGCCGATGCGCCGAGCGAAATCGGCGCGCGGGTCGAGGTGATGGAAAGCGAAGCGTCCGCGGCGGTGCGCGGGGCCGAGGCCGCCGCCGAAGCCGAGCGCGCGGGCGAGGCGGCGTTGCGGTCGGCGGACACCAGGCTCGCCGAGGCCGGCGAGGCGCTCGCGCTCGCCCGCGAGGCCCGCGCCGGCGCGGCTGCCCGGCACGAGAATCAGGAAAGCCGCCGCGCCGAGATGGCGCGGATCGCCAGCGAACGCTTCGAATGCCCGCCGATCGCGCTGCCGGAAAAGCTCGGCTTCGACGACAAGAGCATTGCATCGGTGGCCGTCGAATCGCCGGCGCTCGAGCGGCTGAACAGCGAGCGCGAACGGATCGGCCCGGTCAATCTCGTCGCCGAACGCGAGCTGGCCGAGCTCGACGAGGCGCGCACCGCGAGCCAGGCCGAGCGCGAGGAGCTGGGCCTTGCGATCCACCGCCTGCGCGGCTCGATCGGCAGCCTCAACCGCGAGGGCCGCGCCCGGCTGCTGACCGCGTTCGAAGCGGTCGACCGCCATTTCCGCAGCCTGTTCACGACCCTGTTCGACGGCGGCCAGGCGCATCTCGAGCTGGTCGAATCGGACGATCCGCTCGAGGCCGGGCTCGAGATCATGGCGCAGCCGCCGGGCAAAAGGCTGACGGCGCTGACCTTGCTGTCGGGCGGCGAGCAGGCGCTGACCGCGGTGGCGCTGATCTTCGCTTTGTTCCTCACCAATCCGGCGCCGATCTGCGTCCTCGACGAAGTCGACGCGCCGCTTGATGACGCCAATATCGAGCGCTTCTGCGACCTGCTCGACCGTATGGCCGC
>Ga0255338_1003174_pt1 | contig 20616 bp, 14 predicted proteins | sample MeOH1_35cm_T4_19_FD_203715 | JGI IMG/M metagenome (GOLD analysis project Ga0255338, IMG submission 203715) | Sandy soil microbial communities from University of British Columbia, Vancouver, Canada - MeOH1_35cm_T4_195 | ecosystem: Engineered > Artificial ecosystem > Sand microcosm > Unclassified ...
CCAGGAACGCGCACGAGATGGCGGAGATCCTCGGCGATGTCGTGCATCGGCACGGGGGCGCAGAGCCGGGGGATCCGTCGCGCGAGGGTGGATCGCCCGGGGACGGGCTGCCCGAGGACGGGTCCGCCGGGGGCGGGCCGTCCAAGCATGGACCGGGGAGCGACGGCGGCGAGCAGCTCGACCTGGGGTTGTGATCCGGGACGGCGCGCGCGAGCCTACCGCGACTCCTCGGCGTGGGCTCGTACCCACCCGCCGCCGCGACCGGGCGCCTCGGCGGACAGCGGGGACGGGTAGCAGAGCGTCGGCTGGAAGTCGACACGGGGATCGACGGGCTCGAGAACGGGCCGTCCGGCCATCGCCAGCCATGCGTGTCCGTCGACAACGCCCGCGACTGAGCGCAGTCCGATCGTGAGGTCGACCGGCACACCGGCTTGGTTGAGCAGCCGGTACAGCAGAATCGACCGCTCGAGACACGCGCCGGCGGTCCACCGCGACGTTCGTGGATCGGCGAATGCCGTGAGGACGGCGGTTCGACGAGAGTCGAGCGCGTGGGGTCGACGCGCGCTCCAGCAGTGCGGTCGCAGGAGCCGAATCGTGCGCTCGACTCCGAACCTGCGAAGGAGCGCCGACACGAGGCGCGACCCGACGACCACCCGTGCGAGGAGCACTAGGTCTCCGGGGTGGCGGATCAGACGTCGCAGTCGGCTACGCGATTGCGGCACGAACGATCAGTCCCTCGCCGACGAGCTGCGCGAGGAATGCCTCGACGTCTTCCATCGCCTGCTCGGGAGAGACGTCGTACTCGCGGCACACCGCTTCGGCCAGCTCGTCGATGCAGCGCGGCTCGGTCGCAGTGCGCCAAATGACGGCACCGGCGCCGGTGAGCGAGTAGCAGTCGCCCGTCTCCGGCTTGAGAAGTACGACCTCGCCACGGAGGTCGCTGCTGAGCACATCGTCGCTGCGAATCAGAGCCGATTCGTCTCTCATGCCTGTTCCTCCAATCGTTCGACGCACGCGACCAGTCGCACGGCGTCGGTTCCCACCTCGAGCTCGGCGCACACCGATTCGGCGACGAGCGCTGAGAAGGCGCCCATGTTCTCGGCGACAGTCGAGCCGTCGGTGAAGTAGAACGTGCAGGTAGTGAGCCGCCGAAGGGCCTCGACACGACTCATCAGGCGATAGTTGCTGTCCGGGGTTCCGGTGAGGCGAGGAAAGGCGATGATGCCGGGTCGAGCGACGTTCGTCGGGGGAGTGGGCAACTCGTTCGCGTCCACCAGGATTCTGCCGCCCGTGATCCGCCGGTTGGTGAGGTCCGGGAAGAACGGCAGCGCGCCCTCCCGCAGGGCGATGCTTTCAGGGAAGCCGCCCACGGCGACGCCACGATCGTCGTGGAAGATGAACTGCGTGTCGTCGCCGAGAAGGCGGTAACCCGCCCGCGCGAGGTTCAGGGTCAGCACCGTCTTGCCGCAACAGCTGCTTGCGGGGAACAGCAGTGCCCGGTCGTCGCGTGCGACTCCTGCCGCGTGCAGGGGGTATCGGCCCGTTCGCTTCAGTAGCTGCGCCCATACTGGAAGGAACAGCAGCCGCGTCAGGGACCACGACCATGACTCCCTCCACCCGGCGATGGAGATCGATCCGGCGGCTGTCTCCATGTCGGCCTCCGCCCACCCCAGGTCTCGGACTTCGACGATCCTGCGGCTGCCCGCTCGCAGCATCCGCAAGGCTCCGTGGTCCGCCATTACCTCGGCGTCAAGAGAGGGTGCGGTCTGTGCGAGCAACGTGCGCACGTCGAACGAAACCTGTGGCGATCTCCTCAACGCGCTCCTGTGGAACGGGCCGAGGAATTCCCGAATCGCGCGCGCGGGACCCTCGTTGTCGGCGGTCACGGACATCGACGTACCGTGGATATCGAACGCGTCGGGAAGCAATCCCGCTTCCGGGGCGCGCAGCGCCATGCTCGATCCCCCCAAACTGAGCGGTAGTCGAAGGAGAGTCCCCGGTCTCTTGGCCGAGGACCCTCCTCTCGACCTTGGTTCGATGTGACAGCCGTTCACGCCGTCACGGGTTCGATGCGACGTCTCCCGGTACGAGCGCGTCGTTCGAAAAGAAGTGCGGCGACGCTTCTAGTCGTTCGGCCAGCTGGGCCAGCTCTTGTCGCCGTCCATGCCCGAGATGATCGAGAGATTCTTCGTCATCTCCTTGAGGTTCTCGTGCTTCACGAGCACGGGCGCCTCGTACGTCTTGCGCTCCTCCACGCTGCCACCCCCCCTCGCTCACTGATCGCGTGTCGCCGGATCCTAGCGCTCGCGCGATTCTGGTGAAGGGTTTGTCTCCCTTTCTTGACCAGCCAAACGATGCCTGCTTGTCGTAGCCAGCGGGCGGCAAATGACTTCGACGACGTCCGCCACCTGCTAGAGTGGGCCGTGGAGGAGCCGATGAGACTTGACTGGGTTGTCATCGCGTATGTCGCGCTCGTAGTCGTGCTCGTGCTGCTGATCGAACGCCGGGAGACGCAGTTGCGCGACCCCGACCGCGCGAGGGACGCGCTCGACCTGCCCTGGAGCGGCCGGCTTCCGTGGCTCGCCGTGGTGCCGCTGAGCATCGCGCTGCTGGCGTTGGCGTCGATCGCCGGCGGCCCGGGAAGCGGATGGATCGCGATGACGACCTGGTTCGTCGTGTTCGTCGGCGGGGCGCTCCGCCGCGTCATGCTGCGGCCCGCGATCACTCTGTACGCCGAGCGACTCGCGTGGCCGACGAACTTCGACCGAAGGCAGACGCGCGTCGCGCACATGGCACTGCTGACCCCGCCCGGCTGGTTCCCGGCGCTTGCTGCGGTGCTCGGCGTGGCGATCGTCATGTCGCTGCTTCTGGCGGTGGCGCCTAGCGGCGACCTCGGTCCGGTCGTCGCGGTCGCGGCGTTCTCGGCGCTGTTGCTCACGCCGTTGCTCTACCTCGCGTACGCGGTCGCCACCTCACCGTGGCAGGCGCCCGGAAGGCTTCTACGGCAGGCGGGGATGGAGTCGGGCGACCGGGCGCTAGAGCTGATCGGGCGTGCGGTAGAAGTCACTCCGGAATGCGATTCACGGATCGGCGGAGTCGTGGGGGCCGCCGCGCCGGTCCCCGTCCCGAGCGACGACCCGTTCAGCGACATCGACTCGTAGACCCGCGAGAGAGGTACGCCTGGTACGATGGTCCGCGTGCACGCACGACCTGACACGCGCCGATTCCTGCCCGCCGCTCTCGTCGGCGGCATCGTTCTGTTTGCGCTGGCCATCCGGCTCTGGATGTTCGTCGGCATTTCGCGGCTCGACATGTTCCGCTACCTCGAGCTGTCGCACCACGTCCTGCAGGGCGGCTCGCTGTTCGACAAGGGCGTGTTCTATGCCTCGAGCCGACTCACGCTGATCGCGCCGCTGCTGCTGTCGAACAAGTTGTTCGGCTACGGCGAGCACGTCTCGGTCATCTGGCCGCTGCTGTGCTCGCTCGGGTCGGTAGTGGTCGCGTACCTGCTCGCCAAGGAGTTGTGGGGAGAGCTGGCTGGCGTGCTCGCCGCGTTCGGCATGGCGGTCGCCCCGCTCGAAGTCCAACTCGCCACCCAGCTGCTGCCGGACGCCATCGAGGGCTTCTTCGTGGTGCTCGCCGTCCTGCTCGCGGTGCTGGCAATCAAGCGCGACCGGCACTACATCGCCTACGCCGTGGGCTCCGGCGCAGCGATCGGGCTAGCGTACTTCACGCGCGTCAACGCCATCGTGTTCCTGCCGGGCCTGCTGCTCCTCGGCGCCTTGCTCGAGCCGAAGAAGTGGCGGCGCTCGCTGTGGGCACTCGCGGGTCTCGCCGGCGTCCTCGTCGCAGCGGCGGGCGTCTTCTGGGTGCTGTCCGGCGATCCCCTCGTCGACTGGCACCGCACCGGGCAGTTCTACCAGACGTACACGAAGGTCGGATTCCGACCCACCGTCCTGACGTTCCGCCAAATGATCGTCACCATTCCGTCCTTGGTGTGGATGGTGCCGGCGTTCCTCATCGGTCTGGCGTTGTTCGCCATCCGCCGAGGACGTGAGGAGCTCGTCATGCTCATCTGGGCGGTCGGCTTCTTCGTCTACGCGGACTTCATCGGGCCACTGCACGGGCTCGATCGAGCGCCGAGCACCTTCCGCTACCTCGAGCCGATGACGCTGCCGCTCGTGGCGCTCGTCGCGGCCGCGGCGGCGATCGCATCGCAGCGATCTCGCGACGCGGTGCAGCGGGCGCTGCCGATCGTGGCGACCGTGCTCGTCGGTCTCGCGCTCCTGCATCCTGCGGCCCACGCGGTTCGGTCCACGCGCTACTCCATGCGCTGGGCGGCAGTCCGGAGGGCGGCGATCAGCGCGGCGTACAAGGCCGACGTGGTGGTCGTGCTGCAGGATGACGATTCACTCGAGGCGTTCAACTACTTCAGCGGGTACGTCTTGCGCCGCGACGCCTGCGCGCCGGTGAACGCGGTCGTGAACAAGGGCGCGCGCCTGTTCGCGCTGAAGGAAGCGGACCTCGCCCCCGGGTCGTTGTTCGTCGCGACCTCGACGCCCGACCCCTTCGGGCACACGGGTCGGCTGCTCGCGAAGTACAAGCCGTACCCCGAAGGCGCGCTGAAGATGTACGAGATCCTGCGCTAGCGCAGGCCGCGCTACGAGGGCGAGTCGCAGCCGTCGCCGGTCCCGCATTCGCCGAACTCGTTCGTGGCTGGCGGCTCGACCGCCCACACGCGCTGCCACTGCTCGAACGACGCGTCCACCAATCCGATAATCCGCACCTTCGCGTCCTCCTCCGAGACCAACTCGCCGATGGGACCGAACATGCGTCCCGAGATGATCAGCGAGACGAGCCCGTGCAGGGTCGCCCAGACCAGGTTGCACATCAGATCGATGTTCTCGAAGCAGCGCAGCTCGCCGTTGTCAATGAGCTGTTGCACCGACTCGGCGAAGTGTCGGAGCGAGCGTCGTCGTGTATGCGAACGCTCCGCCGAATGCCGCTGCGGATGCTCGAACATGAGCCGGTAGACGTTGGGGTGCTGGAGTGCCCACAGCGCGTAGGCTCGCGCTCGGGCACGCAGGACATCCACGCCGGCGCTCGCCTCCGCGGCCGCGTCCTGGTCGTCCGCGAACCACTCGAACGCGCGGTCGATCGTGGCCTGCAGGAGTTCGTCCTTGTCCTTGTAGTACAGGTAGATCGTCGTCGCGCTGTAGCCGAGCCGCTCGGCCACCTCGCGCATCGTCACGTTGTCCGGCCCCTTCTGCTCGACCAAGTCGGCGGTCACACGCAGGATGTCGAGCGCGAGCGCTGGGTTTGCCGGTCTTGCCACGGTGTACCACTCCCTCGAAATAGCTTACATCAGTAACTTAATTCCGTTCTCTTTTGTGGTCAAGCACGAAAATTTCCGAAAAAACTGCTTGACACACGAAAAATATGGGGAGTAAGTTAACGCTCAACATGTAACAAGGTTAAGTTAATGCTGTGAGGTTTCCGTTTCCAGGGAGGGCGAACGATGCGAGTTCTGAAGAATGTGTTCCGACGCAAGACCAGGGCGTTCCTGACCATCTTCGGCATCACGATCGGGGTGCTGGCGCTCGTTGTCATGGGCGCGATGGCGGAGAAGATCAATCTGCTCGTGGATGGCGGCATCAAGTACTACTCCGACAAAGTGATCGTAGCGGACGCGAGCGCGAACGCATTCGGCTCGGGGCCGATGTCGCTCGACAAGATCGCCGAAGTCGAGCGGGTGCCGGGTGTCAAGCACGCGTCAGCGTCGATCATGATGACGCTCGACAACGAGCCGAGCACCGTCAACATGGGGCCGCCGCCGATGGTTGTGGGCGTGGACGGTCGCGCACACGGTTACGAGACCTTCAAGATCACGTTCAAGGAAGGCCGCCAGATCGAGGCGTCTGACCGCGGCAAGGCGGTCGTGGGTTCGGACATCGTGAGCAAGCTGCACGCGAAGCTCGGCGGGGACATCACGGTCCGTAAGCACACGTTCGAGGTCGTCGGCATCATGGACAAGACGCTGACGGCACCGGACAACGAAGTCGTCGTCTCGCTTGCGGACGCGCAGGTGCTGTTCAAGGAGAACCTGCCGAAGGCGATCCAGGCCAGCGTGGACGAGAAGAAGATCTGTACGGGTGTGGCGGCGTACGCGAAGTCGGGCGTCGACCCCAACAAGCTCGCCAAGACCATCGAGCACAACGTGACCGGCATCAAGGCCACGGGTCCCAAGGGCTTCGAGGACCAGATCGTGAGTGCCACCCGCATCCTGTCGTCGATCATCGTCGGCATCGCGCTCATCTCGCTTCTCGTCGGCGGCCTGTCGGTCGTGAACACGATGACGATGGCCGTGGCCGAGCGGACCCGCGAGATCGGCGTGCGCAAGGCGATCGGCGCCACGAGCGGCGCGGTCATGCGCCAGTTCGTCGCTGAATCCGGCGTCATCGGGCTCGTGGGCGGCCTGCTGGGTCTCGCTATCGGCGGCGCGATGACGTACGCCTTCAACGCCGCAGGCAACGCGTCCGGGACCGCGCTCTTCCTCGTGACGACACGCCTCGCGGTCGGCTCGGTGAGCTTCGCGCTCATCCTCGGCGTGCTGTCGGGACTGTATCCGGCCTGGCACGCGGCGCGGCTCAACCCCGTGCAGGCCCTGCGCTACGAGTAGCAGCACTTCCCTCGGCGGGATACCGAGGCAGAACGACCTGAAGGAACGGCGATAGAGGCGACCTGGCGGAAGGAGATGGACGACGTGACCGAATCAGAGATGGAATTGACATGCTGCGACGCCGTCCGCTACGAGCGAGCCCGCCTCTCAGCCGGTATCGCCGCCGGACCCGATTCTCGGGCGATGGCGAGGGCCGCACTTAGAGTGCTCGCGCTGATTCGGCGCTGCGAGCGCCGAGGCCAGGCGCACGAGGTCCTCGCCCGCCACGATGTCGGCAACTCGTGGCGCCTGAAGTGACCAGAACTCGCCGAGAACGTTCTCGGCGACACCGAACGACTTGATCAGCCCACACGGTACGGCGGGCGCTGCCCGCGAAAGGAGAGGGACGATATGACAAAGATCATCGAGGTGCGGAACCTCAAGAAGCGCTACACGCTCGGCAAGCGCAACCACGTGGATGCCCTGCGCGATGCGTCGCTCGAAATCGCAGCTGGCGAGATGGTCGCCATCATGGGGCCGAGCGGTTCCGGCAAGTCGACGATGATGCACATCATCGGCTGCCTGGACGCGCCGGACGCCGGCCAGGTCTACCTGAACGGTCGTCGGGTCGACGGCATCAAGGGACGGGCCCTCGCGAAGCTGCGGGGCCAGGAGATCGGCTTCATCTTCCAGGGTTTCAACCTGATCCCGACGCTGAGCGCCGTCGAGAACGTCGCGCTGGCCGCCGAGTACGCCGGGGTGCCGCGCAAGGAGGCCGCGCGTCGCGCTGAGAAGTTGCTGGCAATCGTCGGCCTCGGCGACCGCAAGCGTCACATGCCGACCGAGCTGTCGGGCGGCCAGCAGCAGCGCGTGGCGATCGCCCGTGCGCTCGTCAACCAGCCGAAGATCGTCCTTGGTGACGAGCCGACCGGCGACCTGGACACCGCGACCAGCGACGAGATCGTCGCGGTCATGCGGAAGATCTGCCGCGAGACCGGCACCACGTTCGTGCTCGTGACGCACAACCCGGAGGTCGCCGAGGCGTGCGACCGCACCATCCGGATGCGCGACGGCGTTGTGGCAGAGGGCTGCTGCCGCGATGAAGTTCGCGTTCCCGTCGAAGTGCGCCCCGCGGTCACCGCGACCGCGTAAAGTACGGCGCCTCACAGCCAGGCGGCCGCGTTCTCGACCAGTCGAGGGCGCGGCCGTCGAGCGCTCCGGGACGTGGGACGGCCGCGCCGACGTGAGGTCGACGCGGCCGTGAAAGCCGGAGCGGTGGGCGGGGCTAGCGCACCCCGAACGAGCGGTACGCCGAGTACGCCGCGACATGCTCGGCATCGGCGGGGTGGAACGCGCGGACGCGCCAGCTGCCGGCGGACAGATTAGTGGTTCCACTCACCTTCGTAGCCGAGCCGGAGTTGGCGTTCGTGGCAGCGAGCGTCTTGCGCAGGACCCACTTGCGCGACTCGAGCCGGTAGAACTGGAACGTGACGTTACTCTTGCCGACCGCGTGCTTGGGGCGCATGAGCGTCCACAAGGTGAACCGCTCGCCGTGGTCGATGCCGCTCGGCACCGTCGGGAGACTCAGGGTGGGGGCAACGGTGACGGAGATGACGCGGCTGGTCGCCGTTGCGTACGCCTCGTCGGCGCCGCCGGTGTTGAACACGAACCGGTAGTAGGTGAGACGGCTAGGCACGTGGCTGAGCGAGTACAGCCCGCCGAAGGCATTCGCCGCGCCGATGTTCGTCCAGGTCGTGCCGTTGAACGACAGCTGTCCGAGGACGTCGCTGCGACCCGTCATGGCCACAGCGTCGCCGTTGAGCAGCGTCCCCGTGAGCCCGACCGCCGTGCCGTATACGACCTTCGTGGACGTGGCGGACAGCGACAGACTGGTCTCCTCGGCGACGGTGACGTCGAGCGTCTTGGTGGACTCGACGTTGCCCACGGCGTCCGTGGACCAGTACTCGAGCGTGTGCTCGCCTGCCGAAGGGATCGCGGCGACCGTGCCGCTGCCCTCCACCGTGTCGTCGAGCAGCCAGTCGGTGCGGGCGACGCCGGAGTGCGCGTCCGTGGCGGCGAGCGTGACGGTCGCTTCGCCGGTGGCGCGCGCCACGCTTGCTGTCGTGACCGGCGCGGTGCCGTCCACGCGGACCTCGAGCGACCTGACGGCCTCCCAGTTCCCAGCGAGATCCAGCGAGCGGTAGGTGACGGTCGAGACGCCGTCGGTGGAGATGATGACCGGCGCCAGGTAGACGTACTTGGGGGTGGTGCCGTCGGTGGCGTAGAAAGTTGCGTCCACGCCCAGATTGTCGTCATCGGCGGAGAAGGTCACCGTTGCGGGGGCCTTCGTCCAGCCTGCGGAGGCATGGGGCGTGGTGACGGGCGGCGTGGTGTCGGCACCGACGTTGAAGGTCACCTCGCGCGGCTCCTCCACGTTGCCGGCCTTGTCCTCCGACCAGTAGCGCAGCGTGTGACGTCCGGGTTCGGTCGTCACCGCGGCCGTGCCGAGCATCTCCGGCTCGTCGTCGAGCGCGAAGTGCGTCTCGGCCGGTCCGGAGTAGCGGTCGCGAGCGTAGAAGCGCACGATCGCCTTCGTCCGGTAGCCGGTGAGGGCGTCGTCGTCGGTGATCGGCGGGCTCTTGTCGATGCGGACCTCTGCGGTTCGCGTGCTCTCCCAGTTCCCGTGGGCGTCGACCGCGCGGAATCGGACGGTCGTGATCCCTTCGGCGGAGATGGCGGGCAGTGCCGCGACCGGCGCGAGGGGGTCGTCGCCGATGCCGGCGTAGACGCCCATGGGGCTCGCCCCGTTGTCGCTCGCCGAGAAGCGGACGATGACGTCGTGATTGACCCAGCCGCTCGGCACGTCCGCCCTGGAGACCGGCGGCCGCGAGTCGATGGTCTCGAGCGCTTCGAGCGCGATCGGCTCGGGCAGGTCGGTGCGGTTGCCCGCGTACACCTCGATCACGCTGCTCCACGAGGGCAGCTCGTACTGGGGCGCCGACTCGGGGGCGAAATCGGGCGCCCACCCGTCTTGCCACACCTCGGCCCGGTTGTTGTCCGCGCTACCGACGAGCGTGTAGTCGCCCGACTCCAGCCCGCGGAACACGAACCGGCCGTCCGGGTCGAGCCCGGTCTGGGCCAGGTGTGTCCACGACCCCTCCGGGCCGCGGCGGTACAAGTCGACTTGCGCCGCGTCCGGAACCTCGCCCGAGCCGAACGTGACCCGCCCGCCGAGCGTGCCGCCGGGGTGCATGGCGGCATCGACGTTCGGCATGACCTCGCCCGGCCCGAGTTCGACGAGCTGCGCGGCGCCGGACGTGAGGGAGTCCTGGAAGTACTGCGTGAGATAGTAGCCTGCCGTGTCTCGGAAACGGATCCGGTACGTGCCGGGGACGATGCCTTCGATCATGTACAGGCCGACCGGCTGCTGTACGAACGGGAAGCCGTCCGGGAACTGCCACTCGTTGATCTGCAGCGACTTCGCGGTCTGCCACTCGCCGCCCACCTGCCGCTGCACGTCGATCCTGATGTCGCCGAGGTCGAGATTGAATCCCACGAAGCCGGCGATCGAGGCGGCCTGGGTCAGCGTCGCGTCGACGCTCGTGGTTCCACCGAGGGTCGCGTCGATGTCCTCACCTGACAGGTAGTCGGTCGCGTCCGGGAACGCCTCGCGGACGTACCACTTCTGGCCTATGGTGAACGTCTCGTTCGTGGGGCCGGTGTCTTGCACGCCGAACTGCAGGCGGACGGGGCCGCCCACGGGGAGGCGCAGGTCGTAGCTGCCGTCCTCCTCGGCGGACACGGCGCGGCCGACCTCCGACCACTCCCCGCCATCGAACGCGAAGGCGTAGACGGCCAGGTTCAGGGGCGCCCCGGTCTGCTCGTCGTGGATGCTCCCGGTCACGTGAGCGACCGCGTCGAGCACCGCGTCGACATCGCTCGTCTCGGCGGCGGTCTCGACGGTCACGGTTTCCGCCTCCGACGCCCGGTGCGCGTCGTCGTACCACTCGTTCGCGAGCCCCTCATTGCCCGAGGAGAAACGGATGCGGTAGTCGCCGCTGGGGATGCGGTCGAAGCGGTAGTCGCCGTTCTCGCCGACCGGCGCGTCGGCGACCACCTGCCACTCGCCGGGCGACTCTTCGTCGGGACCGGCCTGCTGCTCCGCCTGCACACTGCTGCCGGTAACCGGCTCGCCGTTCGCGTCCTCGACGTGCCCGGAGACCGAGCCCACCGCCTCGCGAAGGGAGAAGTCGATGTCCTCCACATCAGTGGCCTCGGGGACGGTGAGCGGATCGGCCGAGGCCTCCGACAGGCGGCCGTTCCAGTACGTGTACGGATAGTAGGTGTTGAAGGATCCGTTGAAGTTGGCCGGGTCGACCTCGACGACGTAGTCGCCGGGCGCGAGACCGGCGACGCGGTAGGCGCCCTGCTGGTCGCTGATGCCCCAGATGATGTACGGGGAGCCGACCGCCCGCACCCCCACGTTGACCCACTGCATCGGATCGCCGGCGTCGGTGAGCACGTGCCCGGAGACCGTGCTGGCCTTGCTGAGCGTTACGTTGGCGATGGCATCGCGTCCGGCTTGCATCGGCAGGCTCGTGGCGGACGACTCTGACGCCCCGTCGTCATACCACTCCGACAAGTACTGGTCGCCGCCGGGCAGGAACTGCACCTTGACGCCCGTCAGCAGTTCGAGCAGGCCGGGCTCCAAGTCGATGCGGTACGAGCCGTCCGCGTCAGTGATCGCAGCCAGCCCGGCTTGCGAGAGCCACCACGCCTCCTCCTCGGTCAGATCGGGGCGCGGCACCGCGACGGCCTGGACCGTTACGTCTGGAATCGGCTCGCCTTGGGGTCCGACCACCCGGCCGACGACCGCCTGCGAATCCTCCAACACCGCGTTGGCCTCGCGAACCTCCAGCGGCTCGCAGAGGAAGAACGAGCGGTTGTCGGACGTGGGACTGATCATGCCGAACCAGTACCAGCCGGACTTGAGGTCCGGATCGTTGACCGCGTTGTGCGCGGCGCTGTCGATGTAGAGGAAGTCCACCTGACCGGGGGTGATCGGGAGCGAGTAGCTCCCATCGGCGCCGGTGACGGTGGACGTGACCTCATCGGTGAAGGTGCGGAGGCGGACGGTGACGCCGGGGACCGGCTGCTGGAGCGAGTTGCTCAAGACGCCGTTGACGCGGGCGTCGGGCAGCAGATTGAGGTCGGCGCGGAACGCCATCGAGCCGTTGATCGTCAGCGGCTGCGCGAGACCACGATCGGTCGTCCCCGGATACCACTGGTCGCTGTAGTGGCGCTCGCTCGTGGCATTGACGGTCGCGAAGTCGTAGTGGACGTAGTAGGTGTCGTCCGGCAGCGGCGTGAACACGAAGTCGCCGTTGTCGTCGGTGACGGTCGAGGTGACCTCGGCGCCCTGCTCGTTGGTGAGCGTGACGCGAACGCCCTCGGGCCAGAACTTGCCGTCGTACTGGTCGCTCACCTGGCCGACGATGAAGCGCTCGCCGAGTACCGTGTCGCAGGCGGCGACAGGGTCCTCGTCGCCGATGATGATCGGGCTGGCGGTCGTCCGCTCGAACTCGTTGGGCCACCACCCCGGCGAGAGGTACTGGTGGGCCAGTTGGTTGTACGGGCGAGGGTCGAACCGCAGCTGGTACGTGCCCGGCCGCGGGAACAGGTCGTAGCGACCCGAGCCGTCGGTGGTCGTTGTCGCGACGATGGTGTCGTCTGCCCACAGCTCCACCGTGGTCGGCGACACCGGCGGGTAGCCGCCCCACAGGAATCGCTGCACCGCGCCCGAAACCCGGACGGCGGTCAGCGTGCGCGAGAAGCCTTGCTCGTCGGACCAGAACATCGCCTGCGGCCCCGCCAGGGCGGGGGCGAGGTAGGGGCGATCCGGATTCGCCGCGTTGTACGCGCTGGTGTCGTAGCGGACGACGTAGTCGCCAGCCGGAATGCTGCGAATCAGGAACTCGCCGTCAGCGTCGGTGACCGCCGAGGAGATGGGCGCGCCCTCGGCCGTTTCCACTCGCACCGTGATGCCGGCGACGGGCGCGGAGTCGACATCGGAGGCGATTGTGCCGAGCACGTGCGCGTAGCGCAGCATCAGCACGTTCGCAGTCGCGGCGGGCTGCGTGGCGCTGAGCGTGATCGTGGTGGCCTCCTCGGCAGTGGCGGCCCAGTCGAGGCCGTCCCACCACCAGGGAGCGAAGTCGTCGTCGTGCGCCGCGTTGTACGCCGACGCATCGAACCGCAGCAAGTAGTCGCCGGCGGGAAGTGACAGCGAGTAGTTGCCGAAGGCGTCGGTCACGGCGGAGTCGATGACCCCCGATCCCGACCAGGCTTCGACGGTCACCCCCTCGAGAAACGGTTCGCCCATGCCGCTTGCGTTGCCGCTGACGGTGTAGAGCGGATCTGCCGACGCGACGGTCGAGATGCCGAGTACGGCTGCCAACACGAGCATTGCGATACCCGCGCCGAGTAGTCGACGTACCATGTTTGCCTGCCCCTCACGTTGCTGCCAGAGGATCTCGATGTGCACGTCCCGACCGAGGTCAGCCCCATCGTACGGGGCGTCCTGCCTCGGTACTAGCTCCTGTATCGGTCGAAGGGCCCAGGGGCTCGGTTTGTGGGTCACACTTCAGCATGAGAGCAGCGGTGGACAGCGACCTCGGCGGCCGCTACAATGCCGTTTGCTGTGTCGCCACAGCATGGGGTGTTAGCTCAGTTGGTTAGAGCGCTGGCCTGTCAAGCCAGAGGTCGCGGGTTCGAGTCCCGTACATCCCGCCACAAGAACTAACGAGGAAGGCGGCCCCGTTTTCGGGAGCCGCCTCCTTTGTTCTCGCAGGCCTCAGGCCTGTCGCTTCTCTTGGACGTAGTCGGTCGCGTCCGCGCCCGGGCTCTCTATCAGCTGGATGAGATCGGTGCGCCGCGACGACGCCTCTGTCTGACGCAGCGTCCGCGCGACCGGCCCCCGGGTGGAGCCGGCTTGCGGCAATGAGCGCGTCTCTTCTCGCCGCTCCACCAACGACACGAACCGCACGGTCAGCTCGGGGTCGAACTGGCTGCCGGCGTGGGCGATGAGCTCGCGGCGGGCCTCGGCCCGGCTGCGGCCGGTGCGGTAGGGGCGGTCGGTGGTGATGGCGTCGTAGGCGTCGCACAGCGCGATGATGCGCGCCTCCAGCGGGATCGCCGCGCCCGCCAGCCCCCGCGGGTAGCCCGCGCCGTCCCAGCGCTCGTGGTGCGCCTCGATCCACGGCAGGATCTCGCGCCGCGGGGTGGCCGACAGGATCCGCGCGGCCAGGTGCGGGTGCTCGGCGACCTGGGCGCGCTCCTCGGCGGTGAGCTGCTCGGCTTTGCGCAGGATGGCGTCGGGGATGCCGATCTTGCCCACGTCGTGCAGCAGCGCGGCGGTCTGCAGCTCCGCGGCGTGCGCCTCGGAGAAGCCCAGCTCCTCGGCCAGCGCCACCGCCAGCGCCGCGACGTTGCCCGAGTGCCGCTGCGTGTAGGGGTCGCGGGCGTCCACCGCGCTCGCGAGCATCTGCACCATGTTGAGGTAGGCCTCCTCCTGCAGCATGGCGATCCGCTGCTCGGGGCCCAGCGCCTGCACGAGCGCCGCGTCGAAGATGACGACTTGCTCCCTGCCGTGGAACTTCGCCCAGTACAGCGCGCCGTCGGCCTTCTGGACGAGCTCCTCGCGCGTGGACGCGTCGAGCGGGGCGGACGCCACGCCGATGGACACCGCGGTGGCCAGCGGGCACACGCCGTCGGGCTGCCGCAGCTCGTCTTGCAAGCGCAGGCAGGCCTTGTAGGCCTCGACCGGGTCGGTGTCGGGCATGACGATGGCGAACTCGTCGCCGCCCAGACGGCACACGATGTCGGCGCCGCGCGCCCCGGCGAAGAGGCGATCGGCGATGGAGCGCAAGCGCCGGTCGCCCACCGCGTGCCCGTAGATGTTGTTCACGCGGTCGAAGTCGTCGACGTCCATGATCGCCACGGACAGCGGCGCGGTGTCGCGCTCGGTGCGGGCGAGCTCGGCGTCCAGGCGCTCGTGGAAGTGGCGGTGGTTGAAAAGCCCGGTGAGCGGGTCGGTGGTGGAGCGGCGGCGCAGAGAGGAGTTCTCGACGGCCAGATCGTGGGTGCGCACCGTCGTGGCCAGGCCGATGAGCATGGTGATCGCCATGATCGTGAAGATCTCGCGCGAGCGCGTCGGCTCGGTGAGGATGCGCAGGTACAGGATCGGGCTGAGGATGATCAGGACGGTCGGCGCGGCGAGCGACGGCCACGCCGGCTCGCCTCGGACATGGTTGCGGAACTGCGGCTTGCGCGGCTGGGTGAGCCGACACAGCGCCGCGAAGAGGCCGATCGTGTAGGACGTGATGAGCAGCGTGTCCGTGAGCAGGCTGGCCCACGACCCGGGCGGTGCCGAGTGGACCTGGGCGATCGTCAGCACCTGCAGCACGTGCTTCACGCCCAGGACGCCGAGCCACGTCGTGATCAGCACTTGCCACGTACTCCACGCGGTCCGCTTGAACACGAGCAGGAATACCACCAGGCCGAGCGCAAGGCTCGGGTAGACGGCGAACAGAACGTCGCTCGCGTACCCCGCGCCCGACTCGTTGCGAATCGACGGCAGCACGATGATCAGCATGATGATGAGCATGCCGAGGAGGATCACGGCGAGGTCCAGCGCGTAGCCGCGGATCCGCTCGCGCGAGGGGCTCGCCGGACCGACGAGGTACCACGCGGCGAAGGCGCCGACGAACGCGGCCGCCAGGAACGTCGTGATCTGTGCCGCGAGCAGCAGGTTCTCGGGGCCGGCATGAAGGCGCCACACGATGTCGACCGCCTCGCCCACGAGCAGCGCGACCGACGAGATCGATGTGTCGATCCAGAACCGGCGCTCCCTGCCCTCGCTCCGAGCCGCGGCCAGAATGGTCGCGCCTGCGGTCGCCGCCACGGGTAGCAGCATGAGCGCGGTGGCGATGCCGGCGCGGAGCCCGGCCGGAACGCCGAAGACGTTCATCGCCGCGAACGTCCCCGCCGTCAGCAGTGCGGCGAGCAGGCCGCCGGCGATCCAGCGGGTCGAGCCGAGCGCGGCGTTCTCCGGGTTGCTGTTCACCCGACATCCACCGCCTCTCGGCCGATCGCCATCGCCTCGGCCAGCGCCCGCGCCCGGATGTCTTCTCGCCGCTCCACCAACGACACGAACCGCACGGTCAGCTCGGGGTCGAACTGGCTGCCGGCGTGGGCGATGAGCTCGCGGCGGGCCTCGGCCCGGCTGCGGCCGGTGCGGTAGGGGCGGTCGGTGGTGATGGCGTCGTAGGCGTCGCACAGCGCGATGATGCGCGCCTCCAGCGGGATCGCCGCGCCCGCCAGCCCCCGCGGGTAGCCCGCGCCGTCCCAGCGCTCGTGGTGCGCCTCGATCCACGGCAGGATCTCGCGCCGCGGGGTGGCCGACAGGATCCGCGCGGCCAGGTGCGGGTGCTCGGCGACCTGGGCGCGCTCCTCGGCGGTGAGCTGCTCGGCTTTGCGCAGGATGGCGTCGGGGATGCCGATCTTGCCCACGTCGTGCAGCAGCGCGGCGGTCTGCAGCTCCGCGGCGTGCGCCTCGGAGAAGCCCAGCTCCTCGGCCAGCGCCACCGCCAGCGCCGCGACGTTGCCCGAGTGCCGCTGCGTGTAGGGGTCGCGGGCGTCCACCGCGCTCGCGAGCATCTGCACCATGTTGAGGTAGGCCTCCTCCTGCAGCATGGCGATCCGCTGCTCGGGGCCCAGCGCCTGCACGAGCGCCGCGTCGAAGATGACGACTTGCTCCCTGCCGTGGAACTTCGCCCAGTACAGCGCGCCGTCGGCCTTCTGGACGAGCTCCTCGCGCGTGGACGCGTCGAGCGGGGCGGACGCCACGCCGATGGACACCGCGGTGGCCAGCGGGCACACGCCGTCGGGCTGCCGCAGCTCGTCTTGCAAGCGCAGGCAGGCCTTGTAGGCCTCGACCGGGTCGGTGTCGGGCATGACGATGGCGAACTCGTCGCCGCCCAGACGGCACACGATGTCGGCGCCGCGCGCCCCGGCGAAGAGGCGATCGGCGATGGAGCGCAAGCGCCGGTCGCCCACCGCGTGCCCGTAGATGTTGTTCACGCGGTCGAAGTCGTCGACGTCCATGATCGCCACGGACAGCGGCGCGGTGTCGCGCTCGGTGCGGGCGAGCTCGGCGTCCAGGCGCTCGTGGAAGTGGCGGTGGTTGAAAAGCCCGGTGAGCGGGTCGGTGGTGGAGCGGCGGCGCAGAGAGGAGTTCTCGACGGCGATGACGAGGTTGCGTGCTACGGCCGTGATGACGTACGCGGCGATGGCGGTGGAGAACACGACCTGTCCGAGCCGATCGCTGCGCCACGACTCCTCGGCATACACGAAGACGGGGAGCGCCAGGAACATGAGCAGCGTGAGCGAGAAGCCCCACGGGAGTTGTCGCCGCTTGACCGCGACGACGTAGTTGCGGCGGAGCCGGTTCTCCGGCGATATGCGCTCGTGCGCGGCGTACGCGACCAGCAGGTAGGTGAGCAACGCGGGCAGCGAGGTGATCTGCCCGCCGGCGTCGATCTGCCCATTGACGAGGACGACGAGCGTTGCCAGCGCGCTGCCGATGCTCGTGAGCACCAGCGCCGAGACCAGCGGGACGAGCCACAGCTCGATCCTCGGCCGGAGGGAGACGATCATGCCGAGGAGGCTGACGCCGAAGACGAGCGACGCGGCGAGGATGAGCGACGGTCCGAGCGGGTGGCCGGGGAAGCGGCCCACCATGGGATAGAGGATGAACGCGAAGACCGAGGTCGTCACGAAGAACACCAGGAGGGCGAAGTCGATCGACCTGCGTAGGCGCTCCCCGGTCGAGACGAGTGGCGACTCGACGAAGAGCAGCGTGGCCGCGAAGTACGCGGTCAGCGCGAGGCCCCACATGGTCGCCGCGAGGGGGGCGGTGCTGGGGTAGGCGCTTCCCGTGCCGAGTCCGGTGAGGAGCGCGACGGCGCTGCGGACGGCCGTGAGCGTTGCTCCTGCCGACAGCAGTCCCCATGCGAAGCGTTCGTGGCGACGCGTGCCCAGCGCTGCACGAGCGGTGAGGGCGGCCACGACCGCGGTGATGGTGAAGAAGGTGACCCCGTGCGCCATCACGCCCGCGTCAGCCGAGAATGGCGAGGCGAGCGGCACGAGCCACAGAAGCGCGAAGAAGACCAGACCGGCAATTCTGGTGTTGCGGACGCGATTCTCTGCTTGTGGAATAGCAGGGTATTTCGTCAGAGAGTCCACGTTGCACCCAACCATGCGACGATGTGCAAGGAGTATCCGTCGCGAGCAGCCGCGATTGAAGAAAGAGCGGGCGTACGGGCCATCCAGGCTGCGACCGGACGATTTCGGGCAGCGACCGGAGAGGGCGAGGCGCCAGTTGGCTGCCGTTCGCCCGCCTCGGCCCGCCACCGGCCGGTGCGCGACCGCCTTTGCCGCTGGGAGACACGAGAGGGTAGAGAGAAGCGATGACCGCCACGAACCGCGACAGTTCGCCAAATGATGCGGAGGACGTTCCTGTCCTCGGCGCCTGCCTGGATCGACTCCGCAGTCTCACGTGCGCGAAGTGGACGCGCTTCGCCCCCGGCGTCCTTCCCGCATGGGTCGCCGATATGGACCTCGCGCCAGCGCCCGCGTGTGTGGACGCCGTGCGGGCGATGGTCGAGCGCGGCGACTTCGGCTACAACTTCGCGGCCGAGTGCCGGCTGGCCGAGGCGTTCGCGGCCTGGGAGGAGCGCCGCCATGGGTGGCGACCCGAGCAGGACGAGCTGCGATTGTTCTGCGACGTCATGCAGGCGGTCGAGGCCGCGTTGTGGCTGCACACGGAGCCGGGTGACGGCGTCGTCGTGTTCACGCCGATCTATCCGCCGTTCCTGGGCAGCGTCGAGCGCAACGGACGCCGAATCGTCGAGTGCCCCCTCGACCCGGACGGATGGCGCATCGACCCCGAGCGCCTAGCCGCCGCGATCGATCCCGGAACGCGCGCAATCCTGCTGTGCAATCCGCACAACCCCACGGGGCGGGTCCTTGACCGAGGCGAGCTCGCCGCTATCGCCGACGTCGCCGTTCGTAACGACCTGCTCGTCATCAGCGACGAGATCTGGGGCGATCTCACCCACCCAGGGGCAACGCACACGCCGCTCGCGCTCCTCGGCGAGGAGATCGCGGCGCGGACCGTCACGATCAGTGCGGCGAGCAAGGCGTTCAACCTCGCCGGGCTGCGCTGCGCAATCGCGCACATCGGCCACCCGGCGGTGCGGAGCCGAGTGCAGGCGCTGCCGTCGCATCTGCTCGGGGCGGTCGGGTCGCTCTCCGCCGAGGCGTCGCTCGCCGCGTGGACAGCGGGGGAGCCGTGGCTTGCAGCCACGACACGCCACCTCACCGCCCGTCGCGACCAACTCGCCGCCCGCCTCGCCGCGGACCTCCCAGAGGTCGGTTTCTCGCTTCCCGAGGCGACCTATCTCGCGTGGCTCGACTTCCGGCCGCTGGACCTCGGCCCCGACCCCGCCGAGTTCCTGCTCGAGCATGCGCGCGTCGCGCTCGGTCGCGGGTTGGACTTCGGGGCGAGCGGAGCGGGATTCGCGCGCATCAACTTCGCGACCTCCGCCACGATCCTCGACGCCATCGTCGACCGCATCGTCGCGGTCGTGCGCAAGGAGCGATAGCGGTTGCGGCGGGATGGCGCCGGGCGCACGAGAGCGAGGCGCCTCCCGGTCGCCCCGCTCTCGGTCGTCCCGCTCTCGGCACCGACTCCTACGCCGGCTTGCGCGCCTCCACCCGGACGCTGGCGAAGTTCTCGGCGGCGGCCCGCACCTCGGCCTCGGACACGTCGCTGTGCGCCATGTACTCGCGCGTCAGGTCCTGGCCGAGGACTTCGTCGCCGCTGAACCGCTGCTCGCTCGTCACGGCGACGTCGGTGAAGCCGGCCGCGGAAACGAGTGAGAGGTACTGGTCCAACTTGATCGCGCCCGCGACGCACGCGACGTACGCCTCCACCGACGCCACGAGCTGCTCCGGCATCTCGCCGAGGAGCACGATGTCGGAGACCGAGAGGCGGCCGCCCGGCTTGAGCGCGCGGAAGGCGTCGGCGAAGACCTGACCCTTGTCGGGCACGAGGTTGATCACACAGTTGCTGACGATCGCGTCGGCCTCGCCGTCGGCCACGGGCAGGTGCTCGATCTCGCCGAGCCGGAACTCGACGTTCGTCACGCCCGCCTGCGCGGCGTTGCGGCGCGCTTTCGCGATCATCTCCGGCGTCATGTCGACGCCGATCACCCGGCCGCTCGGTCCCACGCGCTTCGCGGCGATGAAGCAGTCGATACCGGCACCACTGCCAAGGTCGATCACCGTCTCGCCCTCCTGCAGCCCCAGCATCGCCAGGGGGTTTCCGCATCCCAGCCCGAGGTCTGCACCCTCGGGTATGCCTGCGAGGTCGTCGGCCGAATAGCCGATCGCCCTCGAGGTCGACGGTTCGCTGCAGCAGCTACTGCTGCCGCTCGGCGCGCAGCAAGAGCTCGCGGTCGTAGCGGTTCGCGCGTAGCGGCTCCGGACGGCTTCTTTCAGTTCGATGTCGGACGGCATCGCGGTCCTCCTTGCTGTCGGCGCACCGACGTGTCGCTGGGGTGACTAGTTCGACCAACATCGAAATAGTCGATACCCGGATGCTATTTCGACAAACATCGAAGTGTCAAGCACCGTGCGTGTCGCAACACACGAAAGAAGGCCGGCAATGCGCGCCGGCCCTCCCACGGATGTCCACTAGGACGTGTCTTACCGGGCAGGGGCGTTCACGTTCAGTTTGTCGATGATGCGCATCAGGCTCGCCTCTTCGATGTGCAGTTTGTCGCGATAGTCGTGCGCGTCGGTGTTCGTGATCTCCGCCCGCGTCTCGCCGCGGT
>Ga0255338_1003175_pt1 | contig 20607 bp, 18 predicted proteins | sample MeOH1_35cm_T4_19_FD_203715 | JGI IMG/M metagenome (GOLD analysis project Ga0255338, IMG submission 203715) | Sandy soil microbial communities from University of British Columbia, Vancouver, Canada - MeOH1_35cm_T4_195 | ecosystem: Engineered > Artificial ecosystem > Sand microcosm > Unclassified ...
AGGCGGCGCCGATGTCGCCGAACTGGCGGCCGATGACGCCGTGCTCCTTGAGGATCTGCCCCTGCTCCTGCTTGGTCAGGCGGGAGAACGCCCCGGTGCGGCGCAGCGGGTACCAGACCGCCCACGGCGTCGCGGGGTCCATCGCCATGCGGCGCGGGCGGTGCAGGAGCCAGTCCTCGAGCTTGGGCTCGTAGCCGATCGAGTAGGTGCGGCCGAGCATGGAGAACTCGGGCTTCACCTTGAGGTCCTTGAACGGGCCCGAGGCGAGGTCGCGGCGCAGCTTGGTGACGAACAGCTCCGGCGTCTCGGTCATCGCGAGCACGGCGACGCCGGTGGGGTCGTTGAGCTCCTCGTAGAGGACGCAGTCCACGCCGCAGCCGATGAGCCCGTTGATCAGGGGCTGGGCGTCGCGGCAGCCGGTGAACGCGGTCAGCTGCATGTACAGGCGCTTGTCGGAGAGCTGGGGCTGGCCGTCCTTCATGCCGCCTTTCTCGCGGAGGTCGAGGGCGGGGGCGGCGGCTTCGGGCGCGGGCTGGGACGACGGGGGCTGGTGCGGGTGGCTCATACGCCGATTTTACTTCTTTTTGCCTTCGTCGAGCTTGGCGAGCGCGGCCTTCGCGTCGGCCTCGACGGAGGAATCCCGCGGGGCCAAGGACAAGGCGCGGTTCCATTCGATCCGAGCCTTCTCCAGATCGCCCTTCTGATAGTGGATGAGCCCGGAGAAATAGGTCTGCAGCGCCATATGCTCGTCCTTCTTCTCCTCCCCGGTCTTCAGGCTCTTGGGAGCGGCGTCGCCCGTCGCCGGCGCGGTGCCGTACAGGACGGCCAGCTTCTCGAGGCCCGCCGTCGCGTCCTTGGCGACGTCGGAACCCGGGGTCGCGAGGCCTTTCGCCTTGAGCCAGGCGATCCGGGCCTTCTCGTAGTCCCCCTTCTGGTAATAGATCACGCCCTCGAGGTAGGCCTGGTTGGCCGCGCGGTCGGCCGGCGCGGCGGGGTCGGGGAACTCGTCCTTCGGAGGCGCGGCGGTGACCGGAGCCTCGGGCTCGGCCGCGCGCGGCGCGCCCGCGTCGAGCGCGGTCAGGCCGAACTCGCAGAAGTCGTGCGTCTCGTCGAGCTCGCGGCAGGCGTTCCACTCGCGGCGGGCGTCCTCGGGGCGGCCGGCCCGGAAATGGTCGTAGCCGGCGAGGAAATGGACGTCGGCGCGGGAGCGCGCGGCGGGAGAGGCGGGCGCGTCGGAGGCGCGGGCGATGGGCAGAAGGGAAGCGGCGGCGAAGGCGGCGAGGACGACGAGGGCGGCTCGGATCATGACGAGAGGGTAGCCTCTCCGTCGTTACGGATTCAAGTCGCTCAGTTGAGGAGCTTGTCGATCTCGCCGACGAGGTCGCCCATGTCGAAGGGCTTCTGCAGGAACTTGTCGCAGTTCTTCACGAGGAAGTCCTGCTGGGACCCGCTGAGCTTCTTGCCCGAGATCGCGACGATCTTCATCGCCTTCGTCGCGGGGTTCGACTTGAGGATCTGGCAGACCTGGAAGCCGTCCATCACGGGCATCATGAGGTCCACGACGAGCAGGTGCGGCAGCTTCTTTCCGACGATGACGAGCGCGTCGACGGGGTTGTTGGCGACCTGCACGGAGTAGCGGTCCTTGTACTTGGCGAAGCCCTTCTCGAGGAGCCGGGTCATCATCGGCTCGTCGTCGAGGATGAGGACCTGCTTGTGCGGGTCCTCGATGTTCGCGGGGATCGGCATGTCGTACTTCTTCATGAACACGACGAGCTCGGAGAGGGGGATGCGGCGGTGGCCGCCGGGGGTGACGCGGGCCTTGAGCTTGCCCTTGTTGACCCAGTTGATGACGGTCGTGTGGAACACGCCGCACAGACGCGCGACCTCGAACGTCGTGAACGTCTTCTCGCCGAATTCTCCAGTGGTCATGACGGGATAGTAATACTTTTCCCCCCCCGGCTCAATAGTTCTTTTGACCCATGGCCGCCCCGGCCGCGGATATTTCTGTATAATCCCCTTAGACGGTGCGATACCCAAGTGGTCCAAGGGGATGGTCTGCAAAACCATTATTCGCGGGTTCGAATCCCGCTCGCACCTCCACTTTGACCCGATGAAACGAGGAAGGCCCCGGCTGGCGCCGGGGCCTTCCCTTTTTCCAGGGGGCCGTTTCCTAGTAAACGATCCCCTTCTTCGCGGCCTGCGCCTTCAACGCGTCCACCAGGCGCGTGTCGAAGGAGTCCGCGCGCTTCGCCCCCGACTGCTTCTTCAGCCAAGAGGCGCGCTGTGCGACCAGACCGTCCATCTCTCCCTTGAGCTTGTTGCGCTCGGCGGTGATCTCCTTGAGCCGGGCCTCGCGCTTCTCCGCGGGGATATCGCGCAGGGCGTCCGGAAGCTCGTCGGCCTTCACGTCCTTGAGCGCGACCCGGTTCTCCGCGACCGCCGACGCCAGGTCGGACTCGGAGTCGAAGCCCTTGCGCGCCTTGTACTCGGCGCGCTCCGCCGCCGCCGGCGCCGACGCCATGCCGCGCACCGCCGCCGCGAGCATGCCCGACTCCCGCGCCGCGGCCTTGCCCCCGCCGTACGCGAGGCCCGTGCCCTCGAGCTTCGCCGACAGCGAGGCCATCCGGTCGTCGAACGGGGTCGCCACCGCGATCATGCCGCCGTCCTGGGGGACCGGCAGCAGCCGCCCCTCGCCGAGCCGGGCGACGCGGTTGAAGGCGACGGTCGTCTCGCCGTCCGCGCCGCACTGGACCGAGTTGACGATCAGGCCGCGGCGCACCGCCTTCTGCATCACCGCGGCGAGGGTCGGCGCCTCGGGGTAATTCTCATGCGGGGGCGCGTCGCCGACGAGGTAGACGACCTTGAAGGTCTTGGGATCCGAGCTCCAGGAGATCTTCGTCGCCGCGTCGTCGAGCGCCGCGATCACGTGCTCCGGGCCGTCGCCGCCGCCCTCGGCGGAGAGCGTCATCAGGTCCTTGTAGGTGTTGTCGAGGTTCTCGGACAGGTCGAAGACCTTCGTGACGTAGGAATCGCCCTTGTCCTTGAACGCGACCAGGCCCATCTTGACCCGCGGGGCCGGGCGGCCCTTGGAGATCTCGTTGGCGATGGCCCAGATGCGCTGCTTGGCGCCCTCGATGAGCCCGCTCATGCTCGACGTGGTGTCGATGACGAACACGACCTCGACGCTGGGCCGGGCCGGAGCCTCGGCGGCCTTCGCGTACGGCGCGACCGCGAGCGCGATCGTCAGGATCAATCCCATCTGAGTCTTCATAGGTCCCGCCTCCCCCGGCCCTAGGCCGTTGAAACTACGACCCAGCCCGGCGCGGAATGTTCCCCTCCCCGCCGCCTTGATTCCTCCCTCGAGGGTTTTGAGCACAATAATGCTCAAAACCCCCGTTGGGAGAATGAGAATCCCCGAAGAGGCCGGGTCCCGGCGGGACGAATGGCCGCGCTCCTAGGCCTTCTTCCACGCTCGTCCTAGGTCATCGGTCCCAAGGAGAATCGGACTATGACCGCTATCATCTACCTATATATGAAGACCATGAGCGCCTCGCTCGCGTTGATGTTGACTCTGCAGCCGTTGGCGCAAGCGCAAGTGGCGACAAGCCGGGCCGGATCCGCGTCCTTGGTCCCGAGCATCGGCCTCCCCTCCCTGAATTCCGGTCTTTCCGTGAATACCCCCTCCGTTGCCGTTCAAAATCCGTCGCTGTCCCCGTCACTCTCCGTCCCTTCCCTCGCCCCCTCTCTAACTGTCATCATGCCCGCCGCGGCCGCCGCCCAGCCCGTCGCCCCGGCCGCCGTCAAAGCCATGGAACCTATCAAGCCCGCCCTCGCCTTGCCCGTCCTCCGGTCCGCCGCCGCGACGCCGGACCAACCCGAGAATTCGTCCCGCGCCTTCGACGGTGAAGCCGCGAAGCGGCCCGCGGCCGACGCGCTCCCCGTGCCCGCGTCAGGCGCGGAAGCCGCGGCACCAAGTCTGTCGTTGCCCGTGAAGACCTTCACCCTCGCCAACGGCCTCAAGGTCGTCGTCCACACCGACAAGACCTCCCCCGTCGTCGCCGTCTCCGTGACCTATAAAGTCGGCTCCCAGAACGAGACCCCCGGCCTCTCCGGCTTCGCCCACCTCTTCGAGCACCTGATGGCCCAGGGCACGAAGTCCCTCAAGCCGCGCGAGATATCCCACCTCATCGAGTCCAACGGCGGCGTGCGCAACGCCTACACGATGCGCTCCAACACGACCTATCACTCGGTCGTGCCGAAGTCGGCGCTGAAGACCGTCCTGTGGGCCGAGGCGGAACGCATGTCCACCCTCAACGTGGACGACCGCGCGCTCGCCCTCGAGAAGCAGGTCGTCCTCGAGGAGATGCGCCTGCGCTACATCAACTCCGCCTACGCCAAGGCCCGCGACGCCGGCATGGCCGAGACCGCGTTCGGGAAGTGGGAGAACCAGCACACGACCATCGGCGAGGCGGAGGACGTGCGCAACGCCCGCCTCGAGGACGTCCGCGCCTTCTACCTCGCCCACTACGCCCCGAACAACGCCGTGCTCTCGCTCGCCGGCGACGTGACCGAGGCCGAGGCCCGCGAGCTCGCCGAGCGCTTCTTCGGCCCGCTCGCGACCCGCGAGATCGCGCCCGCGCCCGACCTCGACGAGCCGCGCATGACCGGCGAGACCCGCCGCGTCATCGACGACAAGTTCGCCAAGGTCCCCCTGCTGATGACGGCCTGGAACGCCCCCAAGCGCGGCACCAAGGACTACTGGGCGCTGACCGTGCTCGGCGAGATCCTGGGCGCCGGCGAGGACAGCCCGCTGTACCGCGCCCTCGTCAAGGACGCGAAGGTCGCGCTCTCGGTCAACACCAACTTCCCGTGGTGGACCGGCCCGTTCAACCCCGGCGGCCCGGACCTGTTCGGCCTGATGACCTCGCTCAAGCCCGGCGCGGGCATGGACGCGGTATTGCGTCTTACAGACGCAATATTAATAGCGATGGCCGCCGAGGGCCCGACCCCGGAGCAGCTCGCCGCCGCCAAGACCACGCTCGAGCTGTCCTGGACGAAGGACCTCGAGCAGCTGATCGACCGCGCCAAGACCATGGGCTCCTACGCCGCGATGGTCGGGAACCCCGAGGACCTTTCCCGGGATTTCGCCGCGATGATGGCGATCACCGCCGCCGACATCAAGGCCGCGCTGAACGAGTGGGTCGTGGGCAAAGGCCGCGCCGTCGTCGAGGCCCGCCCCGCCCCGGAGCTCTCGCTCGCCGCCGATGTCGCGACGCCGAAGGTCCCGGAGCAGAAGCCGCGCCCCGAGGGCGACCCGCGCCCCGAGATCGACGCCCAGCGCGCCGCGCAGGTCCCCAACCTCGAGCGCTTCACCCTCTCGAACGGCCTGAAGGTCGTGTTCACGCGCGACTCGCGCCTGCCCCTGCTCGAGGCGCGCCTGTCCATCCCCGCGGGTCGCACCGCGGAGCGCGCCGGCGAGGACGGCCTGTCCGCCGCCGTGTCCGAGCTGCTCCTGCAGGGAGCCGAGGGCAAGGACGCCCGCGCCCTGTCGGCGGGATTCGCCGCGCTGGGCTGGAAGCTCGACATCGGCCGCGGCCTCGAGAGCCTCAACATCGACGCCGCGGGCCTGTCGCGCAACGCCGCTTCCTTCTTTAAGGATCTGGCCCTCGTGCTCGCCAAGCCCACCTTCCCCGAGGACGAGGTCGCCCTCTGGAAGGAGAACAAGGTCACGGAGATGAAGAGCCAGCGCTCCAAGCCCGACTTCATGGCCTCCGAGCGCATGAAGGCCGAGCTGTTCGGCGCGCACCCGTACGGCCGTCCCGCGCTGACCGATGAGCAGATCGCAGCCATCACCCGGGAGAGCACGGCCGCCTTCGCGCGCCGCGCCCTGGCCGCCGGCGGCGCGACGCTCGTCCTCGCCGGCGACGCCGACCCCGTCGCGCTCCGCGCGCAGCTCGAGGCCGCCTTCTCGGGCTGGACCGGCGCCGCCGCCGTCGCCGCGGTCCCCGCCATCCCCGCCCAGGGCGACGCGCGCCTGGCCCTCGTGGACCGCCCCGGCTCGAAGCAGGCGAACCTCACGGTCTCGCAGATGATCGCGCTGTCGCCCACCGACCCCGACTACCTCGCGTTCCTCGTGATGAACCAGATCCTCGGCGGCTCGGCCACCTCGCGGCTGTTCGTGAACCTGCGCGTGGACAAGGGCTACACCTACGGCGCCTACTCGCGGCCGCAGGTCCTCGAGAAGGGGATCCTGTGGACCGCGTCGGCCGAGGTGCGCAACGAGGTCGCCGCCCCCGCGTTGGCCGAGATGCGCAAGGAGATCGCCGGGATGCGCGACGGCCTCGTCACCGAGCAGTCCCTCGGCGCGGTCAAGCGCTACCTCGCGGGCCTGTTCCTGCTGAAGCTGTCCTCGATCGACTACTCCGCCGACTCGCTCGCCGCTTACGAGCGCAACAAGCAGTCGGCCGAACGCGAGATGGCGTCCTACCTGGAGCGCCTGAACGCGCTCACCCCCGAGGACATCCGGCGCGTCGCGCGGGAATACCTCGACCCGTCGAGGATGGTCACCGTCGCCGTCGGCGACGCGGCCGCCCTGCGCCCCGCCCTGTAAGTCGCGCCGCCGCCGGACCATAGGGCCTATTAATATCTAGGTCTAAAGTCCTTTTTTTACTTGACTCCCCACCGGGCCTTTGCTGAAATCGGGGCGTAGCATCCCTGGTGAGGAGGTATCAAATGAAGAGACTCATGGTTTCGGTGGTCGCGCTCGCGGCCGCCCTGCGCCTGGCCGTCCCGGCCTTCGCGCAAGTCGACGGGCAGGTCATCTACGGCTCCGACGACCGCATCGATCTGTACCAGACCGAGAACGCCAAGCTGCGCTCCATGGCCGACTCGACCGTCGCCCTGATGCAGTCCGGCACGGTCCGAAGCGAAGGCGCCGTCGCCCGGCTCGAGGTCGAGCCCTACGGCACGGGCAACGGCCTCTGCAAGGATGAGCCCTTCTACGACCAGGTCACCGCCGCCTTCTGCTCGGGCTCGCTCGTCGCGCCCGACATCATCATGACGGCCGGCCACTGCATCACCTCCGACTCCTCCTGCGCCAACACGAAGTTCGTGTTCGGCTTCGCGGTCAAGGAGAAGGGCAAGATGCCGACCTCCGTCGCGTCCAAGGACGTGTACGGCTGCAAGCAGCTTCTCGGCCGCGAGCAGGTCAACGACGGCGCCGACTGGGCGCTGATCAAGCTCGACCGGGCGGTGACCGGCCACACGCCGCTCAAGCTGAACCAGACGGGCGTGATCGCGAACAAGACCCCGATCGTCGTCATCGGCCACCCGGCCGGCCTGCCGACGAAGATCGCCGGGGGCTCCGAGGTCCGCGACAACTCGAAGAACGGCTACTTCATCGCCAACCTCGACACCTACGGCGGCAACTCCGGCTCGGCGGTGTTCAACGCCAGGACCGGCCTCATCGAGGGCATTCTCGTCCGCGGCGAGACCGACTACGTCTATCGCGGCGGCTGCCGCGTGTCCAACGTCTGCACCTCGGACGGCTGCCGCGGCGAGGACGTGACGAAGATCGACGTGGTCAACGCCAAGCTGCCCGGCGCCCGCCATCGCGGCCGCGTGGCCGAGATGGGCCCGTCGTTCGCCTCCCTCCTGATGTCCGTCGGCGCGGCCGGCGACACCGCCGCCGTCCAGTCGTCGAGGGACTAAGATTCCGCTCGGACCCGAGTCGCCGCTTCCAGCCTTGCGCGCAAGGCTGGAAGCGGTGCCGGCCGAGGAGGACGGCAAGCCGGTCTTCGTCCTCCGCGACCTCGAAGAGCTGACCGAGCACCCCCTGGCGCTGTCGGGCGGCGGCATGCTCCTCGCCTCCCTCCTCGACGGCTCCCGCACCGCCGCGCAGGTGCGCGAGGAATTCCGGAAGAACGCCGGCGCCGAGCTCGAGATCGCGGCCATCCTCGGCCTCGTGAACGCTTTGGACGAGGCAGGTTATCTAGAGACGCCCGCCGTAGCCGCGAAGCGCGAGAAGGCCCTCGAGTATTTCCGCGGCAGCCCCAAGCGCCCGGCCATGTTCGCCGGCACCTCCTACCCGGCGGAGCCGCTCCCGCTCGACGCGAGGCTCCTGACCTTCTTCACCGGCGAGAAAGGCCCCGGCAAGCTCAAGAGCGAGTCGCCCGCGAAGCCCGCGCCCCTCGGCCTCGTCGCGCCCCACATCGATTTCACCCGCGGCGGCCCTTCGTACGCCTGGGCCTACCAGGCGCTGTCGGAACGCAAGGCGCCCGACGTCGTCGTGGCCCTCGGCGTCGCCCACGCCTCCCCGAACTCCCCCTGGGTGTTCACGCCCAAGGCCTACGAGACCCCGTTCGGCCCGATGGACCTCGACGACGAGCTGTACGCGAAGCTGTCGACCGCCGTCTGGTACGAGCCCCGCGCCGACGAGTGGGTGCACAAGCACGAGCACTCCCTCGAGTTCCAGGCCGTCTGGCTCCGGTACCTGTGGCGCGAGAAGACGCCGAAGTGGGTCCCCATCCTCGTCTCGACCTTCGAGCGCTTCTCCCCGGACGAGGCGCCGTCGAAGATCGACACCATCGAGAAGGGCATCAAGGACCTCGGCGCCGTCCTCAAGGCCGAGGTCGCGAAAGGCCGCTCGGTGACCGTCGTGTGCGGCATCGACCTGGCCCACGTCGGCCCGCGCTTCGGCGATGATCTCGAGATCACGCCCGAGCTCGAGAAGAAGATCGAGACCGAGGACCGCAAGTCCCTCGTCGACGCCATGGCCCTCGACGCCGACGGCTTCTATAAGTCCGTCGTGGCCGACGGCCACTGGCGCAAGGTGTGCGGCCTCTCCGCGCTGTACACCGGGATCCGCCTCATGAAGATGATCGGCGCGACGAAGCCCGGTCGGCTCCTCTCCTACGGCCAGGCCCCGGATCCCGCGGGCGGCGTCGTCTCCTTCGCCTCCGCGATCTACGACAAGTAACGGCGGACGGCAACGGCTCGAGACGGCCCGGCGGCGCGTTCATGTCCTTCGGGGCCGCTCGGCATTGAGCCTCGCTTGGGGTCGACCGCGATCGACGGAGCAAACATCGCGGCGACCCCACACCCCTCAGGACATGAACCCGCCGCCGGGCCTCTTGACCCGTTTCCTCGCCGGCGCAGACGCCGACGCGACGGGTCATCGGGGAGGAGGATCGATGTCCTGAGGGGCTTGGGGTTGACGCGACCATGGCCGTCGTTGTCGCGTCTACCCCGGAGGGCGCGGCCAATCGCGCCCGTCCCCGAAGGACATCGATCCTCCTCCCCGGCCCGCATCGACGTTAGTTGATCAGGAAGTCGCCCACGAGCCAGGCGGCCATGAGGAGGGCGAGGCCGAGGCGAAGGATCGTGCCGACGAGCATGCCGAGGCCGGCTCCGACGCCGGCCTTGAGCGCGTCGTTGAGCGCCTTGCGGTCGAAGAGCATCTCGCAGACCACGGCGCCGGCGACGCCGCCGAAGAGCAGGCCGAGCGGGCCGAAGAAGAGGCCGACGGCGGCGCCCACGCCCGCGCCGAGCATGGCCCAGCGGCCGCCGCCGAAACGCTGGACGCCGAAGACGCCGCAGGCCGCGTCCACGATAACGGTCACGGCGGCGAGGACGGCGAGCGCGGCGATGGTCCACAGCGAGACCCGGCCCGGGAGCAGCCAGCGATGGAGGACGGCGGCCACGAGGATGAGCGGCGCGCCGGGCAAGGCGGGCAGGACGGAGCCCGCGACGCCGGCGACGATGAGAAGGACCGTGACGACCCAGACGAGCTCGGGCGTCATCGCAGGCCCACCCGCAGCAGGCGCGTCCCGAAAGCGAGGAACAGGACGATCATGCCGTGCGTGCAGACGGCGGCGACGCGCTCGCCGAGAGGCAAGGGCGTCTCGGGATCGAGGAGCTCGCCGTCGAGGAAGCGGGGCGCGCGCTTGCGGCGCAGCCAGGAGTTGACGGCCAGGACCAGGCCGCAGGCGGTGAAGAAGATCCCCCCGAACAGGACCTCACGCCCCCCGGCGCGGCCGGCGAACGGGGCGCGGCCCGTGGCGGCGAGGACGAGAAGGAAGAGGCCGGCCGCGGCGAAGAAGACGCCTCCGGCGCGGTAGGCGAGCACGAGGCGGCGGCGGCGGGGCTCTTCGTCGCCGGCCGGCTCGGAGGAGCCGACGGCGACGCGCCATTGGCGCTCCCAGGACAGGGCGTCCTCCGCGCTGCGGCGGGCGGCGGCGGCGAGCGAGACGCCCATCAAGGCGAACAGGGCCCCGGCGAACGCCGCCCACTCACGAGCGAGATCCATCAATCTTTATTGAACCACATGAACACGCCGATGCCCACGAACAGCAGGGCCGCGCCGCGGCGGATGTAGACCTCGGGGACGAGGCGGACGATGCCTTCGCCGAAGACGACGCCGAGGCCGGTCACGGCCGCCAGAGCGCAGGTGCCGCCGAGGAACACGGAGAGGGGCTGCTTGGTCGAGGCGGAGAGGTTCACGGCGGCGAGCTGGGTCTTGTCGCCCATCTCGGCGAGGAAAAGCGTCACGAAGGTCGTCGCGAAGACTTTGTAATCCATCCCGCGATTATAAGCTTTTCGGGGCGGGAAGTTCCTCGGGGGCGGGCGCGTGGGCCTGGGCCCAGACCGCGGCGAACTCGCCGCCGAACGCGGCGACCTCGGCGGGGGCGGCCGTGAACAGGTCGTTCTCGAAGTTGTACATCTCCGCGTTCTGCGAGAAATTGTAGGAGCCGCTCATCAGCATCGCGCCGTCGAACAGCGCGTATTTGTGGTGCATGGCGCCCGTGCCGTCGCGCCCGGAGCTCAGGCGCAGGCCCACGCCGCCGTTGGCCAGCGTGAGCATCGCCTGGGAGCGGCGCGCCTGGGACGAATCGCCGACGACGCGCACGACGACGCCCCGGGCCTTGGCCGCGACCAAGGCGTCGGCCACGCGCTGGGCGTAGAAGCTGAAGATCAGGACGTCGACGGTCCGCTTCGAGCGGCCGATCGCGTCGACGAGCATGTCCTCGACGCCGCCCTGCGGGGAGAAGGCGTAGCGCGGGTACTTGCCGCCCGCGAAGGAGACCGGCTTGAGCGGGTCGGCCGGGGGCGCGCCGACGCCGCCTTTGGAGAGCCCCCACATCCAGGTCCAGTTGCGGGTGAAGCCCTCGATGAGGGCCTTGTCCGTCTTGAACACGGCGTTCTCGAAGTTCTTGGTGTCGGCCGCGCGCGTCCAGTTGAAGGAGCCCGTCATCAGGAGCTGCCCGTCGAACACGGCGAACTTGTGGTGCATGATGCCGTACGAGCCGCCGCCGTTGAGCAGCTTGATGGGCACCCCCGCGTCGACGAGCGCCTGGTACTCCGCGGACGGGCCCGAGCCGGCCCCGGGCGCGGCGGGCTTGGTGTGGCCCTCGTCGTAGATCATGCGGATGTCCACGCCGCGGGCCTTGGCGCGCAGGAGGGCGTCGCCGACCTCGGTCAGCCTCAGGTCGTAGAGGGCGAGGAGCAAGGTCTTCTCGGTGCGGTCGATGGCCGCGACCAAAGACTCGGGGATGCGGTCGGTGCGGCTGAACTGGACGCCCTTGAGCGTCAGGCCCTTGAACGAGACGACGGGCACCGGAGGGATCGCGGCTGACGCCGGGAGCGAAGGGGCCGGAGGCGGGAGCGCCGGCAGCAGGGGAACGGGCAGAGCGGTGGACCAGGCGGCCTCGGGGAGCTCCGCATGCGACGGCGAGCCCGCGGCCAGCAGGAGGGCGAGGGCGCCTCCTAATATCTTCACACCGCGAGGATAGGCCTTTCCGCATGGGCCCGCATGGGCCTTAAGGCCTACGCGGGGCTGGGCCCCGGCCCCGCGCCGCCGCTTCTGGACGGACGCCGATAGGACTGCTAGGATTGAGGCGGTGAAGACCCCCAAGGAGTGGTCCGTGTACCTGGTGCGCTGCGCCGACAGGAGCCTGTACACGGGCATCGCCAAGGACGTCAAGGCGCGCGTCGCCGCCCACAACCTGGGCAAGGGCGCGGCGTACACCCGCAGCCGCAAGCCCGTCCGCCTCGTCTATCACAAGAACGGCATGACCCGGTCCGCCGCCCTCATCGAGGAAGCCCGGATCAAGTCGCTCGAACGGACCGAGAAGCTCGCTTTCCTCAAAATGGCGGCCAAGGCCGCGGGCCGCGCCGCCGCCGCCCTGGCCCTGCTGTGGTCCCTCGCGGCCCCCGCCCGCGCGATCCCGGTGTTCAACAAGGAGAACGGGATCAGCCTGTCGTCGGCGACCCCGCAGGCGTTCACCGGCGAGAACACGGTCGCCGGCGGCGCCTACACCAACCTGCGCATGTACTACCTCCCCGCCATCTCGAGCGGAGCGCCGCACGCGAGCTCGGGCACGGCGATCCTGTCGGCGACCTCGGTGGACGGCGTGACCTGGGTGCAGGAGGCGGGCATCCGCGTGGACACGAACACCGTCCCGTCGGTCTCGGCCAGCTCGATCACGGGCGCGGCGATCCAGCCCCTGACGGGCGGGGGCTTCCGCATGCTGTACTCCATCGTCTCGACGACCGGCAGCTTCCGCATCCACAGCGCGACCTCCGCCGACGGCCTGGCCTGGGCCAACGAGACGGCCGAGGTGGTCAACGGCTCGAACACCTATGTCGGCGTGCCGCGCCTCGTCGTCCTCACCTCCGGCGACTGGCGTCTGTACTACACCCGGGACTTCGACGGCGGCGACCACCTCGCCGACCGGCGGATCTACACCGCGCTGTCGACCGACCAGGGCGCCACCTGGGGCGCGTCCTCCATCGTCGTGTCCACGACCGCCTACGAGTCCGGCGTCGCCAAGCTGACCAGCGGCAAGATCCGCCTATTCTACACCCAGCCCCCGAGCGCCGGCTCGAGCGCCACCGTGATCCTGAGCTCTCTCTCCGACGACGTCAGCGGCGCCGCCTTCACGGCCGAGACCGGCGTGAGGCTCTCCACGCCCGTCGTCACCGGCGCCATGTCCTTCCCCGTCCCCGTCCGCTCCACCGACAGCTTCCGCTGGCGCCTGTACTACTCCTACTACGAGGCGCATAACTCCACGGGCGACATCCATTCCGCCCTCACCGGCGCGCCCGATCCGACGACGGTGACGCCCGCGACGGTGTACCGCAGCGCGGGCGCGATCCCGTTGGCGATATCCGGAGAGGTCTTCTCCGCCGCCGGAGGCCTGTTCGGGGCCTCCATCACGAAGGGCGCGGTGACCATCGCCGGCACGGGCGTGGGCCGGACCGACGACCAGAACATGAGCGTGACCTTCGCCACGCAGGGCCAGGAGCTCGGGCTCTGGGACCTCACGGTCACCAACGCCGACGGCGTGCCGACCACCAAGGCCAACGCCCTGCTCATCGACTACGCCCCGGGCACCGTGTCCCTCACCGACAACCTCCTGCGCCCGCGCAACGGCGGCTCGACGCTCATCGACATCGAGACCTTCAACTCGGGACGGATCTCGGTCCGCGTCTACGACTCCGAGGGCCGCCCGATCCGGACCTTGTTCGACGACGAGCACGCCGCCGGCTCCTTCGGCTTCACCTGGGACGGCAAGACCGCGTCCGGCGCCACGGTCCCGAGCGGCCTCTACTTCGTCGCGGTCAACGGGCCGAAGATCGCGGTCAAGAGCAAGATCGTCGTGATCCGATGACCACGCGACCTCTCCTCGCCGTCCTCCTGACCTTCGCGCTCGCCTCGCCGGCGGCGGCCGCCGGCTCGCCCACCTTGCGCCGCTCCCTGTCCACGCGCTCCGCGGCGATGGCCGACGCCTATTCCCCCGTGGCCGGCGGATTATCCTCCTTGAGCTCCAACCCCGCGGGCCTCTCCGCCGCGCGCCGCCCCCAGCTCGACACCACCTTCACCAGCGGCGTGCTCGACGACTCCTTCGGCTTCATCGGCTGGGGGCAGCCCCTGCCGCTGGGCACCTTGGCCGTCGGCCTCTCGTACTACGACGCCGGCAAGGTGGACCTCCGCTTCACCGGCGGCCGGATCGAGACGCGGACGGCGCAGCGCGACATGGTCGGCCACCTCGCCTGGGGCCTCCCGCTTCCCGGCGGCCTCTCCGTCGGCGCGACGGGCAAGTACTACCGCTTCGAGCTCGCCCAGGAGGCCAAGGCCTCCGGCTTCGCCGGCGACGCCGGCGTCCAGTGGAAGACCCCCGTCCCCGGCCTCACCCTCGGCGCCGCGCTGCAGAACGCCGGCCCGGGCGTGAAGTTCGAGGCCGACAGCGACCCCCTCCCCCTCACGACGCGCGGCGGCGCCTCCTGGTCCTGGCGCAGCCGGCCCGCGGCCTCCTCCAAGGAGGAATCCCTCAGCTCCGTCACCGGCACGCGCTTCCTCGCCTCCGCCGAGGCGGTCAAGACGCGCGACGAGGCGCTCATCGGCGCGCTGGGCTCCGAGCTGGCGATGGACTTCGGCCCCACGACCTCGATCGCCCTGCGCGCCGGCTGGCGCCTCAACTCCGATAACGCGCGCCTGACCGTCGGCGTGGGCATGAGCGAGGGACGCTTCTCGCTCGACTACGCGATGGCCGAGAAGCGCTCGCTGGGCCAGACGCACTACGCCGGCCTCGGCGTCCGCTTCTAGTAATGCCCCGGCGACGGCGCCCCTACGGTCCCGTCTGGCTTTGGGCGGCGGCCGCCTTCCTCGGCCTGGCGGCCCTCGGCTCGCTGTGGCTCGCGGCCCAGGCGGAGCGCAAGCTGTCCTCCCTCGTCGTCGGCGGCCTGGGCGTGAGCTTCTCCACCCGCATCTGGTCGGCCCCGTTCGTCGTCAAGGACGCCGCCCGCGGCGAGGCAGAGCGGCTCATCGAGCGCCTCGACCGCCTGGGCTACCGCCGCACGACCGAGACCCCGGTCAAGGGCGAATACCGCTGGACCCCGCCCGAGCTGGCCGTTTTCCTGCGCGGCCACCGCATCCCCGGCTCCGAGCAGCGCGAGGGCGTCTACTTCCTGCGCCGCACCGACGAGGGCGAGTGGAATATTACGGATAATTTTGGCGGCATCGCCGCCGAAATCCGCCTCGAGCCCGAGCTCGTCGTCGAGCTCGCCGGCGAGAAATCCGAGCGCCGCGAGCCCGCCGCCTGGGAGCAGATCCCGCCCTACCTGCGCGACGCCGTCGTCGCCACCGAGGACAAGCGCTTCTGGACCCACCACGGCCTCGACCCGCGGGCGATGGCGCGCGCCGCGCTCGCCAACCTGCGCGGCCGGAACCTGCAGGGGGCCAGCACCATCACCCAGCAGCTCTCCAAGAACCTCTTCCTGTCGCCGCGCCGCACCTTCCGCCGCAAGCTCGCCGAGGCCGCCCTCTCCCTGTACCTCGAGCTGCGCCTCGACAAGCAGCGCATACTCACCCTCTACCTCAACCATATCTATCTGGGCCAAGATGGACCCGCGAGCGTGATGGGCGTGCGCTCCGCCGCGCGACATTACTTCTCGAAAGAAGTCTCCGACCTCAGCTTGACCGAATCCGCCCTGATCGCCGGCGTCATCCGCGGCCCCGGCGTCTACAACCCCTTCCGAGACCCCGTCGCGGCCAAGTCCCGCCGCGACCACGTCCTGCGCCGCATGAAGGAAGAAGGCATGCTCGGCCCGCGGGAGCTCGACGCCGCCCTCGCCCAACCTCTGGCCCTGGCCCGCGGCGCCGCCCCCGAGGACCGCCGCGACTCCGCCTACTACGCCGCCGAGGTCGTCCGCCAGCTCCTCCCCCGCTACGGCGGCGACTCCCTGTACCGCCACGGCCTCTCCATCCACACCGCGATGGACCCGCTGCTCCAATCCCTCGCGCGCAAGACCCTCGCCCCCGCCAAGCACCAGGCCGCGCTGGCCGTCATCGATCCGCGCGACGGCTCCGTCCTCGCGCTGACCGGCGGCCGCTCCTTCAGCGAGAGCCAGTTCAACCGCGCCACCCAGGCCCTGCGCCAGCCCGGCTCCGCCTTCAAGCCCTTCGTCTTCGCCGCCGCCCTCCAGGCCAACCTGACCCCGGCCACCATCCTGCGCGACAAGCCGAAGACATGGCCCGGCGCCGGGAAAGGCTGGTCCCCCTCCAACTACGAGGGCGTGTACTACGGCACCGCGACCATGCGCCAGGCCCTGGCCAAATCCCTCAACGCCGCCACCCTCGACCTCGCCGAGCGCGTCGGCCTCAAGCGCGTGCAAGCCACGGCGCGCGCCTGCGGCATCACCAGCCCCATGCGCGACGACCTCGGCCTCGCGCTCGGCGCCTCGGAGGTCGGCCTGCTCGAGCTCGTCGCCGCCTACGAGCCCTTCGCCCACGCCGGCCTGCGCCCGACCCCGCGCCTCGTCACCTCGGTCGTGGACTCCGACGGCGTCGTCTTCGAGGCGCCCCCGCCCGAGGTCTCCGTCGCCTTCGACCCCGCCACCGCCTTCCTGATGAACTCGATGCTGGAGAGCGTCACCAAGGAAGGCACCGCCCGGAGCCTCAAGGCCATGGGCGTCACCTTCCCCACCGCCGGCAAGACCGGCACCACCAACGACGGCCGCGACGCCTGGTTCGTGGGCTACACCTCCGCCTTGCTCGCCGGCGTCTGGGTCGGCGACGACCAGAACCGCGCCCTCAAGCTCACCGGCGCCAAGGACGCGCTCCCGCTCTGGGCTTCGTTTATGAGAGAAGCGTCCGCCGACCGCCCGGGCGAGGAGTTCACCCGCCCCGAATCCGTCGTCGAGGTCGTGGTCTGCCCCGCCTCGGGCATGGTCGCCCGCTCCGGCTGCCCCGGCAAGCACTCCGAGCTGTTCCTCGTCGGCACCGAGCCCCGCAGCGACTGCGCCCTCCACCGCGGCGGCCTGGTCGGCTGGCTTCAGCGCATGCTCCGCAAAGACTAGACGCGTCGGCGGAAATCCTCTTAGCGTCTAGACTTCCGCGGCGACGCGCCCGTGCTTGCGCCCGGAGAACTTCTCCAGCCCCGTCTTGAGGTCGGCGGCGTTCATCACGGGATACAGCGAGACCTCCGCGTTCAGCTCCATGAACAAAGGCTCCGCGAGCTCCGGGATCTGCGAGGCCTCCTTCATGTCCAGCACGAACAGCATCGTGCGCTTGCCGTTCTCGGCGTAGAAGTACGACGCCTCCGGCTTGTTCCTCTCGATCAGCGCCGCGATCGTCTTCGGCAGCGACCCGTCCGTGATCGCCTTGTTGCCCGTCTCGACCGGCATGACGACCTTCATCAAAGTCCGCATAGTGGTCTCTCCTTGCGCCTTGGGATCCGTTCCGGCCGGACCAACTTAGCGCATGGCGGCGTGCGGGTCCATGGCGGACAGGTAACGAAGCAGGGAACTTTTCGGGGGTCTCGATCGTATGTATAGCGATGACCTCCACCTTCGAGTACATATTTAAGTATGGCTATATTCCCATACCACTGGTATACTGACCATGAGCCCTCCTCTGTTCGAATGGGATTGGGACAAGGATCGTCAGAATCAGGCCAAGCATGGGGTCTCGTTCGAACTCGCACGGCTGGCCTTCTTCGACCGCGACCGCGTCCTCATCGAAGACGCGCGGCATAGTTCCGAGGAAGACCGGTTCTTCTGCGTCGGCCGGGTGGGAGACGGGATACTCGCCGTTCGTTTCACGCATCGCGGCGACCGCATCCGTATCATCGGCGCCGGATATTGGCGGAAGTGGAGAGCCCTTTATGAAAAAAAGAATCGTCTACACTGATGAGCCTTCCGGGAAGCTCCGCATCATCAAGGATTTCCTCCCTCCCCCCGAGGTCCTCGCCCACAGCCCCGTGCGGGTCAAGGTCACCATCGCCCTGAGCAAGTCCAGCGTGGACTACTTCAAGAAGGTCGCCCAGAAATACCACACGCCTTATCAGACCATCATGCGCCGGCTCATCGACGCCTACGCGGCGGGGCACCCCCTCCCATAAAATCCGCAGGGAACTTTTTGGGGGGCTCGATCGTATGATAAGTATGCTCCCCATCACGATCCGTCCCGAGAACGGCCGCCTCCTCGTCCTCTTCCCCTATTCCCCGGAGCGCGTCGCCAAGATCAAGACCGTGCCCGGCCGGCTCTGGCATCAACGGGACAAATGCTGGTCCGTCCCCGACGGCCCTGATATGCGCTCCCGTCTCGAGGAACTATTCCGCGAAGAGCCGGAGGCGTGCCCCGCGCCGCTCAGCCCCCCGCTGGAACGCCTGCGCCATGCGCTGAAGGCGCGGCATCTCAGCCCGCGCAGCGAGGAGGTCTACTTCAACTGGTCCCGGCGTTTCCTCGAACACGCAGGTACGCCCGTCGACTCCCTCGACGAGGCGGCTGTCGGCCGGTTTCTGACGGGACTGGCCGTGACGGGCCGCGTCAGCGCCTCGACGCAGAATCAGGCGCTATGCGCGCTCCTCTTCCTTTTCGAGCATGTCTTCGGCCGCAAGCTGGCCCTGATCGAGGGCGTGGTCCGTGCCAAACGCACCGAACGCCTTCCCGTCGTCTTGAGCAAAGACGAGGTCCGCCAGGTACTCAGCCATATCCATGGCGTCCCCAGGCTCATGGCCATGCTGCTGTACGGCTCCGGACTGCGCGTCCTCGAGTGCTGCCGCTTGCGCGTCAAAGACCTCGATTGGGCGCAGAATCAAGTGGTCGTACGCTCCGGAAAAGGCGGCAAGGATCGATACACGCCCTTCCCTACGGGACTCCGGGAGCCCCTTCGGATCCACCTTGCCGCCGTGGAGGCCCAGCATCAGGAAGATTTGAAGCTGGGACTCGGCCGCGTCGAACTACCGAATGCCCTATCCCGGAAGTATCCTAACGCCGATAGGGAATGGGGCTGGCAATGGGCCTTCCCGGCGACAAGCCATTACATCGACCGGGAAACCGGCATGCGCCGCCGACACCATCTTCATGAGTCGGTGCTACAAAAGGCCTTCCACGATGCGCGTCTCAAGGCTCGGATCACCAAGCCCGCCGGTTGCCACACCCTCCGGCACTCTTTCGCGACTCATCTGATGGAAGACGGATACGACATCCGAACGGTGCAGGAACTCCTCGGGCACAGCGACGTCAGCACGACGATGATCTACACCCACGTGCTCAATCGCGGCGGGCGCGGTGTTCAAAGCCCCGCGGACCGGATAGGCCTGGAAGGCTAACATTACGGAAGCCTAGGCAGTACTAATGACAATAGGTCGGGGCGGCACTAATCAGATTAGCCAGGGGGCGGCACTAATTATATTAGGCCGACAGCTTTCGCGGCCTAACACCTCCCGCCCATGACGATCGCCCTGGCGAAACCCTGATTTTCCAACTACAATTCGGAAGTTATGATTATCACTAGCCAGATTAGGCCGACCAACATAATCACAAGTTAGCGCTCAAGGGAACGAACGTGGACGGAAGTACTTGAACGAAATTACTCATGCGCAATAGAAATACCCTGGTTCTCCGCCTTTTCATTTTTGCCGCAGTTACCGTAGGGCTATATGCCTTCGGTTCTGGTGGTGATATTACCGTCTATCCGCAGGCTTGCAGAAAATTTTCTGAGATTTGGAAGCCTGAGGCGTCTCTCATCACGTCCATGAAAATCAGAGTAGTACCCAGCGCGCAGACGGTCTTGTTCCAATCAGAATCGAAATTTCCCGTGGGCGGTATGGGCAACCTCAATGAATGCAGTGTTTGGGATCGAAAGAATTGGTCCTGCAATGGGTACAAAATGAAAGATGGGGTCCTAGAGCCAAAATGTGGCTTAACGGGAGAGCAGCCATATTGTGAAATCTATCCCGGGCGGATCGAAAAATTTATGGTGAAGTCAGAAGATATCTGCAAATTTGCAGCCCGGGAAATGGAGCGCGCACCAAAAGTAAAGGACGGGACAATACCGGCCTGGGCATTCAAGCGTGATAAATAACGGATTTGCGGGCACAAGTTTTCGCGCTAACCATTGGGTGTTGCCGACCGCCGCCTCGTTTGGTTGGACTGTTGAAGCGGCGGCGGCAAACCCTCTGCGTTAGGCAACCTCAAAGAGAAACAACTCACATATGCACAACTCTGAAGAACTACCCGAACACGAGAGTGGACTTCGGCGCATGATGGCCGACGCGGAAGGAAAGCCCTATGTAGCTCTCAAATCCCTTGTGGAGGCGAAGGCTCTCCCCGATGGCATTGTCATTCTTGAGGGCGACTACGGCGGGCAGGTTTATGTGGTAGCACAGGCAAAATGCGTGCTCTGCAGTGAGACGGAACTTAATACCCTGCTTCAAGATATTGACGCCCTCGAATGGGACGACACTGATGGTGCGCGAGTATATTTTGAGCGCGGGAACGTGGGCGCTGGGGTCGCGGGCGGAATGACCGGCGGAAGAATAGTTGAGGGAATTTGGATCCATCCGGAGCTGAAACGAATTGAAACGGAAATCACGGAAGTAATAGCCGGAAAACGGCAAAGGCTGACCGTTGCCTAACCATTGGATTGAACGGCCGGCGGCCTCGTTTGGTTGGACAGTTGAAGCCGCCGCCGTTCATCCCCTGCGTTGATATGGTTGCTTGAAGTCAATAGGACAGAGCTCTCCGCCCTCCAGGTTTTGTGGAAGTTGGCACGAAACCAGACTCCCAAGGGAGACGTGGGCTTTTTGACGGTGGTCGCTCCT
>Ga0255338_1003176_pt1 | contig 20604 bp, 18 predicted proteins | sample MeOH1_35cm_T4_19_FD_203715 | JGI IMG/M metagenome (GOLD analysis project Ga0255338, IMG submission 203715) | Sandy soil microbial communities from University of British Columbia, Vancouver, Canada - MeOH1_35cm_T4_195 | ecosystem: Engineered > Artificial ecosystem > Sand microcosm > Unclassified ...
GGCCGGTCGAAGCTGCGGGCCACCTCTTTGGCGAGGGAGGCGGCCTGCACATTCAGATCGTAGGCCTTGGCCGACAGCCCGAAATCGCCAAGCACCAGGGGGTTTGCCCCGAAGGTGTTGGTTTCCACGGCGTCGGCACCCGCCTTGAAGTAGCTCTCGTGGATCTCCCGGATCCACTGGGGCCGCCGCTCCGTCAGCAGGTCCACGCAGCCTTCCAGCGCCGCGCCGCCGTAGTCCTCCATCGTGGGCTTCCGCGCGAAGATCTGCGTCCCCATGCCGCCGTCCAGCAGCAGCACCTTGTCGCGGAGGAGCGTGTCGAGGGTCATGTCTAAAGCCCCAGGTAGTCGATGGCGACATCCCCGTGGACGGTCACCTGGCAGGCGAGGCGCTGGTCGGGCGGGGCGTCCAGGCCCTGGAGGAAGTCGCGCTCCTCCGGACCAGGGTCGCTGCAATGGTGCAGTCCCTCCGCCACGCGCACACGGCAGGTGCCGCAGGAGCCCGTGCGGCAGCCGAAGGTGATGTCAGCGCCCGCGGCGTCGGCGATGCGCTGCAGCGAGGTCCCCGCGGGGGCTTCCACCAGCAGGTCTTCGAGGAGGAAGTGGACCTTCACGCTCATGTGTCCTCTCGCTTGGGCAGCAGCGGCGCGACGAGTTCCACCTGGCCGAAGGGGGCGCTGAGCTGGAGGCCGCGGATGCGGGGGCGGATGGTCTCGATGATTTCCTGGGCGATGGCGAGGCCCTCCTTGACCTGGTCCTCGGCGCTGGTCCACTTGGCCATGCGGGTGAGCAGGCTGGGCGGCACGAAGACACCGGGCACCTCGTTGGCCATGAATTCGGCGTTGCGCAGGCTCTTGAGGGGCCAGATGCCGGCGATGATGGGGAGGCCGCCCTTGCCGTCCAGGGACTCGGTGAAGTCGAGGAAGCGGAAGAGGCTCTCGGCGTCGAAGACGGGCTGGGTGATGGCCCACTGGGCGCCGGCCTCCACCTTGTAGCGGAAGCGGGCCTTCTCCCGGTCCAGGTCCGGGGCCACGGGGTTGGCGCCCACGCCCACGCTGAAGGAGGTGGGCTTGCCGATGCTGGCGCCGCCGAGGTCGAGGCCCGTGTTCAGGCGCTTGAGCATGTTCACGAGGCCGATGGCGTCCACGTCGAAGACGGCCGTGGCCTGGGGGTAGGGCCCCAGCTTCGGGGGATCGCCGGTGATGGCCAGGATGTTGCGCAGGCCGAGGCCCGCGGCGCCCAGCAGGTCGCTCTGCATGCCCAGCAGGTTCCGGTCCCGGCAGGCGTAGTGGAGGATGGTCTCCAGCCCCACCTGCTGTTCGATGATGAGCGCCGTGGCCAGGGCGGACATGCGGGCCATGGCGCGGGGGCCGTCGGGCACGTTGATGGCGTCCACGCCCAGGGCCCGGCACTGGCGGGTTTTGGCCACGAGCTTGTCGTACTCCATCCCCTTGGGCGGCACCAACTCCACGGTGTGGACGAACTCCCCCTGGGCCAGCTTGAGGCTGAAGCGGCTGCGGTAGGCGAAGGGTACCTCGGGCTGGGGCTGCTCGTGGGGCTTCAGCTCGAAGCCGCTGCCGGCCTGCACGAAGGCCCGCTCCTGGCGGAAGGCCCCCCGCATGGCGCGGATGTGGGCGGGCGTGGTGCCGCTGCACCCGCCCACGGCGCGGGCGCCCGCGGCCAGTGCGCGGGAGGCGAAGCCGCCCAGGTACTCGGGGCTGGCCCCGTAGATGAGGCGGCCATCCACCTGGTGGGGCAGGCCGGGGTTCGGCTGGAGGACGATGGGCTTGGCGGTGATGGCCTTCAGGCGTTCCAGCAGGCGCAGTTGGGGTGCGGGACCGTTGCCACCGATGAGGCCCACCAGGTCGGCGCCCCAGGTGTCGAGCTGCTTGATGAACCATTCGGGTTCCGCGCCGAACAGGGCCTGGCCATCGTCGTTGGTGGTCATCAGGGCCGCGACGGGAAGGCTCCCGGCCTCCCTCGAGGCGAGGATGGCCTGGTGGATCTCGTTCAGATCCTCGAAGGCCTCCAGCACGATGAGATCCGCCCCGGCCCCGATGAGGGCCTCCGCCTGCTCGCGGAAGAGGGCGCGGGCCTCGTCGAAGGAGGTAGGGCCCCAGGGTTCGATGCGGACGCCCAGCGGCCCGATGCAGCCGGCCACCCAGGCCCGGGCCTCCTGCTGGGCGATGGCCTGCTTCGCGAGGGCCACGCCCTCCCGGTTGATGGCGTCCAGTTGACCCTCCAGGCCCCGGGCGGCCAGCTTCAGGCGGTTGGCGCCCCAGGTGTTGGTGGTGAGCACCTGGGCGCCCGCCGCGAGGAACTCGCCGTGGATGGCCAGCAGCAGGTCCGGCGTCTTGAGGTTGCACTCCTCAAAGCTGCGCTGGAGCGTGACCCCGCGGTCATGCAGGGCCGTGGCCGTGCTGCCGTCGAAGAGGAAGCACTCACCCTCTTCGAGGGTCTGCTGGAATGTGGGTGGGGTCATGGACGCGCCTGGGAAGCGGCAGTCCGTAGATCGGCATCCAGGTAGGGTCGGGTCAGGCAGAGACGGTTCGGTATCTTCCCCCCGGGCATGCCGGGGGCAGGAGTTGGCACCTTGCTGTCGCAGGTTGCCAAGGTTTCACAGGGCCTTTCCCTCCACCTTTCTGGATAGCGCTATCGGACTGCCAAAGATCGAGGGATCAGGATGGTCTGACCGCCGCTCGGCGTCAAGCCTTGGCTGGTGGAGTGGGGCCTTCCTGGGCCGGATGCGCCGTCAGGCCCTTGCGCTTCATGTGGCCCCAGGTGTCCCTTCCACGGATCCAGTCAAAGGTGCCCTTCAGGCGCCACCAGACCGTCAGCTGGCGGTAGCCGAAGTTCTCGGCCACGGCCGCGAAGAGCAGCAGGCCCAAGGCCTTGAGGCCCTGGTAGCGGTGGCCGCTGATCTCCTGGAGCACCACCGCCACCACGGAGTTCAGCACACCCAGAAGCAAGGCCACATAGAAGAACAGGATGGCGAAGGTGCCGCCGACGGAGCCAGTCAGGAGCGCTCCCGCGAACAGCAGGTACCCGCTGACCTCGATGACGGGTGCCAGGGCCTCGAAGAAGATGAAGTAGGGCATGGAGAAGAGCCCGATGCGGCCGTACTTCGGGTTGAAGCACATGCTCCGGTGCCGCCAGAGAGTCTCCAGTAGGCCGCGCTGCCAGCGGTTCCGCTGCCGCCCCAGCCCCCGGAAGTCCTCCGGCACCTCGGTCCAGCAGACCGGATCGGGCACCAGCGTGATGTGGTGGGGGCGTTTCCACTCGCGAAGGCAGCGGTGCAGCCGCACGACGAGTTCGAAATCCTCTCCGATGGTGGCGGTCTCGAAACCCCCTGCGGCCACCACCACATCCTTGCGGAAGACCCCGAAGGCGCCACTGACGATGAACATGCTGTCGAGGGAGGCGAGGCCCACGCGGGTGAAGAGAAAGGCCCGCAGGTATTCCACGATCTGGAAGCGGGCCAGCCAAGAGCCGGGCAGGAAGATGCCGCGGATGCCCATGGGGGTGACTTTGCAGCCGTTCAGGGGGCGGACCACACCACCGGAGGCCACCATGTCCGGCCGATCCATGAAGGGCCGGGCGATGCGCAGCAGCGCATCGTTCTCCAGGAGGCTGTCCCCGTCCATGCAGCAGACGAGGGGGTAGCGAGCCAGGTTGATGCCGCAGTTCAGGGCGTCGGCCTTGCCGCCGTTGGCCTTGTCCACCACCACCAGGTTGGGCACGTAGGCGCTCTCATAGATGCCATGCACTTCCTGGGTGGGCAGCAGGTGGCGCACGACCCGCTGGCTGGGCTGGAGCTTGAAGGCCGCGATGATGCGCTGCAGGGTGCCGTCCGTGCTGCCATCGCTCACCACCACCACCTGGAACTCGGGATAGCGGAGGCTGATGAGGCTGTTGATGCTCGCCACGGCACCGGCTTCCTCGTTATGGACCGGGCAGACCAGGGTGATGGGCTTGTAGTGGCTGGTCTCGAACGCGGTGTCGAGGCGGTCGATTCCGACGGCATCCAGGTAGTTCCGGATGGAGAAGAAGGCTCTCAGGATCAGGGCCAGGTGCGTGAGGTTGGTGGCCAGGAAATAGCTGAGGATGCTCCACTCGACGATGGCGGTGAGGACGGCGCGCAAGGTCACAGGTGCCCCCGTTCATCCGCCCATTCGAGCCGCTCCCGGGCGATGTCGCGGGCGAAGCGATCGGCGGCGGGATCCTCCGCCAGCCAGGCCAGGGCCGAGACGCCAGAGTGGCCGAGGTCCACGAGACTCTGGGCGGCGTTCCGGCGCACCTCGTACACAGGATCGGCCATCAGGGGCAGCAGGTCGGGAACGGCGGAGGGGCCGCCCAGCACACCCAGGGCCCGGGCGACCTGGGTCCGGATCTCCCAGGTGGGGCTGGCGGCGAAGCTCCGCACTTTCTGATAGACCGTCGGATCCGCGAGGATGATGAGGGCCTTGAGGACGGAGGCCCGCAGATCGACGTTGGGAATGTCCAGGAGCCACAGCAGGCGCGGCTGGGATTCCCGGTGCCGGTGGGAGCCCACCAGCAGGGCGAAGAGGATCCAGGGCTCCGGGTTCTGGTTCGGGGACTCCAGGTTCTCCTTCATCCAGGGCAGGAGGTTGGGGCCGAACCCTTCGAGCACCCGGAGCAGCCGTTCCCGCTGGTAGAGCTCCTCTCGCATGAGCCAGGCCAGCACCGGGCTGGCGAACTTCAGGTTTTGGCTGTGGGTCAGGGTCAGGGCCGCCGTGTGGGCGACGAAGGGAACGGGATCATTGAGAAGGGGCAGGACCTGGTCGAGGTAGCCCTCCATGCGGACGCCGGGCTTCCAGCGCCAGGGCCGCTCCGCGATCGGTGGCGGCGCATGTTCCGCCGGCTCATCCAGTCGGAAGACCGCGATCTCCTTGGCCGCCTGGGCGCGGACCTTGGGGTTGCGGTCCTGCAGCCGCTGAGGCAGGGAGGTGTGGATGCCTGTGCTCAGATAGAGTTCCCGGAGCAGCTCGGATTCCTGCCCGCCGATCGAGGATTGATAGCGGGCCAGAAAATCCCGGAACAGCCACCGGTTGGACCAGCCGATGGTCCCGAATCCCCCTTGCTCGCAGCCCCTCTTGAAGAGGTAGTCCGTGAGCTGGCCCTCCCAGGCTTGATAGCAGGCGATGCGATGCCGGTTCCGCCGGTCCTTGCGGAACTGCATGATGACGCCCACCAGCACCAGGCCGCCCACCAGGCCGACCAGGATCAGCGTCGCCCACTGGAGGATGGGCAGCAGGAGACTATGCGACAAGTGGATGGGGAATATGGCTCACCCCACTCGGTGGGAGCGTTCGAAGAGCCGCCACAGGCGCTCCACCAGCACCTGGACTGAGATGGGCTTGGCCATGTAGTCGTCGGCTCCGGCCGCAAGGCAGCGCACCATGTCCTGCTCACTGTGGTTGGTGGAAATGAGCAGGATGGGGATGTGTCCCTTGGGAGGCGGGAGGTCCCGCACTTCCTGCACCAGCCGGAAGCCGTTCATGGCCGGCATCATGAGGTCGGTGGTGACCAGATCGACCCCCTCATGGTGGAGGATCTCGAGGGCCTCCATGCCATTGGTGGCCACGAGGACCTTCAGCCCCTCCATCTCCAAGCGGACTTGGATGATCTTCGCGGTCGCGGTGTCGTCTTCCACCACCAGGACCGTCGTGTGTGCCGGCCATCGTCGGGTCATCGGAAAAGTCTATCCCCTCTCTACCAGATCCAGCGATTCCCGCGGATCCGCAAACCCAGCCGGAGGGTGTGCTCCCGATAATCCGCAGGATCCGTAGGGTCCGCCACTGGGAGCCCCGCCAAGGTGTGGGTCCAGGAGATGAACAGGGAAAGGGGGGTCGGCCTAGGGTTCCAGGTGAGGGCCGCGCCATAGCCCCAGGTGAATTGGGGGCTGCCTTCGTTCACTACCTGGTGTCCGGAGCGGGCGCTTAGGGCGGCCTCAAAAACCCGTCCTTTGCGCCAGGAGAGGCTGGCCGTGGCCCCGTTCCACCGATAGCGTTCCGGATTGAAGAATCCCAGGGGGAGGGTGGAGGAGTAGCCGAATCCCCGAGCCAGCCCGCCCACCCGGAGGTCGAAGCCGGTGACGGGGATCCGGTATTCGTACGAGCCGAAGAAGCTGTGGCGGGTGGATCCGGCCGAGACTTCCGCGCGGCCCAGGCCCGCGCTCAAGCCATGGCGGCTCCGGCCGAACCGCCAGGAGGCGCCCAGGTCGGTGGACAAGAAGGCCGTGCGCTGGGCCAAGGCCGCCGGGGTGAAGATGGCCAGGCTGCGGGTGTGGTCCAGCCGGAGATCCAACCCGGACGAGGGTGATACACCCAGGCCGATGGCATGGCCCCAGGCCGGTTCCCCGGCCAGATCCGACAAGCGGGACACGGAGGTCGAGATCCGCCAGCGGGAACCGATGGGATGCGCGAAACCCAAGCTGATCTCCCCGGTACTCCGGGCATTGCCTCGGAAATCGGTCCGATGCTGTCCTGCGCCGAGATCCAGCGCGCCGTCACCCAGGGGCACCCGGGCTCTGAAGAGCGGATCCTCCAGACGGAGGCCTTCATTGGTGTCTGTGCGCGCGGCGGAGAGTTCCACCCACGGCCCCAGGGCATCGGCCACGTCTTCCAGCAACTCGCGAGCCTCCTTCTGCGCGGGACCCGGCCGCGAAGCGAGTGTTCCGGCCCTGGCGCGGGCGGCGCGGGCGGCGCCATCGGCCATGTCCACCTGGGCCTCAAGCAGCTGGGATTCGGGATGTTTCCGGTCCCCTGTGTTCATGCGGTCCAGGGCCCCATGGGCCCGGCCGGGATTCCCTTCCCAGAGGTCGAGGCGGGCCAAGCCCGCCAGGGCCTCGCGGTCCGCGGGCGAGGTGGCAAGCACCTTTCCGTAGGAGGCGCGGGCCTCAGCGAATTGGCCGTCCCATCCCAGGATCTTGGCTTCCAGCAGGCGGGCCTCCCGGTCTTCGGGATGTCCTCTCAGCCAGAGTCGCAGCCGGTGGAGGCTCTCGGGCATCCGGCCTCCCCAGCTCAGGTAGGTCACAGCGTCCAGCACGGCCCTGTGGTGCTCCAGCTTGACCCAGGGATCAAGGTGAGCGAGTGCTTCGCCCGTGTGGTCCTGCCAGGCGGCCAGTTGGGCCAGGCGGAGATCCGCATCGATGGCGCGCCCCGGATACGCCCTCCGGAAGGCCCGGTACCCTTCGGCTGCCTCCGCATACCTTCCCGTCCAGGCCAGCGTCTCGGCCCGCTCCAGCAGGGCCGTCTCGTGGTTGGGGGCCTGCGCGAGCATGGCGCCATACGCACGGATCGCATCGTCCATCCGGCCCCCATCGCGGGCCTGGCGGGCCCGCATCAGCAAGGTGCCCAGAGCTTCAGGGACCTGGGTATCCAGGATGGCGGCCGGGAATGGAAGGGGCAGGATCATGGGGCACCCTCAGTCTGGAAGTTCGCGCAGGCATTCCTTCACCAGATCGAAGCTCTGCTTGCGGATACGGTGGTAGGTCGGCCGCTCCCAGGTGGGCCAGGTGAAGAGTGGCGGCAGCGGAAGAAGGCCTTTCACTGCTTGGGGGAGGCTGCCGGTGGGTTCGAGGCCCTTGGCGCCGGTACGGAAGCGCACGAGGCAGAGCCGGAAGCCGTCGGTGACGGCGGTGCCTACCGCATCCGAGGGCGGCACAGTGTCCCTCACCACCCGGCGGGAACTGGGATCGGTCACGTTCAGCAAGCCCCAGGGCAGACTGGCCTCCACGAAATGCCAATCTCCTTCCGCCCGGCCTTCGAGCCATTCCGCCCGGGAGTCGAAAGCGGGGTCCGTCCGGTCCTGGGTGCCGCGGCGCAGCCATCCGATCTCCTGGCGGCGCCCAGGATACCGGGTGCCATCCCGGCCGATGCGGGGCCGGTTGCTTTCGGTGCGGGGCATGACGAACCTGCCGCTATCGTGCGGGATGCTCTGGTACGGCCGGGCGAGCCTGTGGGTGAAGAGATCATAGGGCTCATCCACATACACGGCGCTTTCAGATCCCTGGAGCCGCGCGATGCATTCGAGGCCGGCCGTGGACCGGAGTCCCAGGGACCAGGGCAGACGGTGGCTGCCGAGCCGGGGATCATGGGTGTCGATGCCCACGGCGAATCCCTCCGTGGCCCAAGCGGGGACCGGGCCCTTGAAGAACACGCCCAGGTGCAGCCAGCCTTCGTCGGCGACGACCTTAAGTTTCATGTCGGGGCCCGCCAGGTAGTCGGGAATGGCCTTCCAATCGTCCGCCTTGCCGTCGATCCGGATCACGGGGCCCTTGGCGCCGGGGCGGTAGGCGATGAGGCCGTAATTCTCCTCCGCGTCCTGCACGTTGTACCAGAGGGGTTTCCGCTCGAGGGGCTCCTCGAATTCGATGACCAGCCAGTTCTTCTTGAACCACTCGTCGATCCACGCGAACAGGATCCCGCCGGCGCAACCGGCCTCGTGGATGGCGCGGAACATCCGGGCATCCTGCAGGCCCTGCTCCCGCTCGTTCTGCCCCCCGTGGGTCAGGCCCTGGGGCTGCCAGTGGGCCACCAGCCGGGAGCTGGGCACCCCGAATTCCGAGATCACCACGGGATGCCTGCTGTGGTGCTTCACGAGCTCCTGGAGGTAGGCCGCGTAGTGGTTCGGCCCCACATGATCTCGCCCCTTCTGGTACCCGGGATCCAGGTTCATGAAGTCCGGATAGTACGGGTAGGCGTGGTAGCTGGCGAAGATGCCGGCTTGGCAGGCGGGCAGGGTGTCCATCTTCTCCATGTCCAGGCCCAGGGCGTCGTTGTCATACTCGCGGATCTGTTCCCTGGAGGCCGTCAGGCCGTACTTCCGCTGCCAGGCCAGCTCCTCGTCCTTGGTGGCTTCCGTGGGGTGGACGAGGGGATCCAGGGACGGCCAGTTCGTGTAGGCGATGGGCCGCTGGGCGCGGTAGGTGTCGTGCTCGTATTTCAGGAAGAAGTCCATGGCCATGGCCATGAACACCTCCGTGGCATGTCCCTGGCGGATGGACAGGAACTGTCCGGTGTAGTCGGAAAGCCCAGGCCGCTTCTGGTTGTAGGTGACGACGCTGTAGGGCTCCCATTCGCGTCCCAGAATGATGGCCAGCGTCCAGCGCGAGACATCGGCCCGGTAGGCGCCCGAAGCATGCCCGGGGCGGCTGGGGACGTCGCTACGGCCATGCAGGAGGTCGACCACCTTCCGCATTTCCGCCCGCCAGTCCGCCCACCAGCCTTCATCAAGGAAATCGTCCCCCGGCGGCGGCTCGGTCCACACGCCGTGGATGAGCCAGAGGGGTTTCGCGGCCCTGGCGTTGTGCTCCGCCAGAGCTTCGTAGAACCCGGGAGGATGGACGGTGTAGACGCGGATGGCATTGACGCCCAGCTCCGCCATCTCGGCAATCCATCCGGTGTAGGTGGCCTTGTCCGGGAACTCGCTGGGATGCTTGCCTGGCAGGGCGGCGCCCAGGTTCATGCCCTTGATGAAGAAGGGCCTCCAGCCGCCCTTGCCATTACTGATCTCGAAGCGCTGGCCCTGCACCCTCGCCGGCATCTGCACCTGGTCCGGGCGCACGAGCGGTGGCAGGGGCGGAAGCGGATCCGGAGCCAGGACCCGGGCCTGGGCCAATGCTTCCTGGAGATCTGTTCGCGCCGGTTCGGCCTTCAGGGCGGCTTCGAACTGGGCACGTGCCTCCCGGGGTCGGCCCTGCCGGAGGAGGCACAGCCCCGATCCGTAGAGCGCGTCGGCATCGCCGGGGACGCGGTCCAGGGCCTGTCCAAACCGGCCGGCCGCCTCATCCAGCCGATCCTGGCGGAGGGCGGTGAATCCCAGGGCCGCCAGCCCGCCCGGGTCGCCGGGATGCTGGGTCAGCCAGGCCTCGAACTGCTTCCGTGCTTCGCTGAGATCTCCGGACCTCAGGGCCTTCTGCCCCCGTTCGTAGGCGGAAGGTGGTGCCGGGGCGGGCGAGACGGTCTGAGCCAGGGCCTTCCGTGCCGGGGCGCCCGCCAGCAGGAGCAGTGCTACGGCGAGGAAGCCAGTTCCCTTCACCACGAAAGGAGCCTGTCCAGGCTCTGACGTACCGCGGCGGCATCCGGCAGGTAGGCCGCCTCCAGGGGCGGGCTGGCGGGGACGGGTGTGTCTGCTGCGCCCAGCCGCATCACTGGGGCGTCCAGCCAGCCGAAGCAGCTTTCGCCGATGCGGGCGGCCAATTCGGCGCCGGGGCCGTAGGTGCGGCTGGCCTCCGTGAGCACCAGGACGCGATGGGTACGCTTCACGAGATCGGTGATGGCCTGATCGTCCAGGGGCCAGAGGGTGCGCAGGTCCAGCACGGCCACATCGAGATCCGCCACGGCCTCCAGGGCCACATGCTGGGCGGCGCCGTAGGTGAGGATGCAGGCCCGGGTGCCGTCCTTGCGGAGAGCCGCCTCTCCGAGCCGGGCGGTGGGGGCCTCGTCCCAACGGTCCTTGAGGCGGCGGTAGAGCCGCTTGTGTTCGAAGAACAGCACGGGATCGGGATCGTCGATGGCAGCGCGGAGCAGGGCATAGGCGTCGCGTACGGTACCCGGCGCCACCACCTTCAGGCCGGGACTGCCCAGGAAATGCCCCTCGGGATTCTGGCTGTGGAAGGGGCCGCCGCCGTTGCCTGCGCCGGATGGCCCCCGGAACACGGCGGGCACGGTGGCGCCCCAGCGCCAGTGGGCCTTGGCGGCGAAGTTCACCATGAGATCGGACGCCAGGAGGGCGAAGTCCATGAACTGGAACTCCGCCACGGGGCGCTGTCCCATCAAGGCCGCGCCGATGGCCGCGCCCACGATGGCCTGCTCGGAGACGGGCGTGTCGATGACCCGATCCGGTCCGAAGCGGGCGAGCAACCCTTCGGTGGCCCGGAAGGCGCCGCCATAGGCACCGATGTCCTCGCCCAGGCAGCAGACCCGGGGATCAGCCTCCATGGCGTCGAAGAGCGCCCGGCGGATGGCCTCGACGTAGGTGCCGGAGAAGGCGGTCATTCCGCTTCCAGCAGGCCGCGTTCCTCCAGCCAGGCATCGTTGAAGATGCTGCTGAGGTAGCGGCCCGCGCCATCGGGGAACACCGTCACGATGCGGGCGGGGCGGTCCATGGGCGGAAGGTTCCTCGCCACCTGGAGCACCGCCCACAGGGCCGCGCCGCTGGAGCCGCCACCGAGGACGCCCTCCTCCTTCACGAGCCTCCGGGCCTGGTGGAAGGCGTCGCGGTCCGACACCTGGTACATCTCGTCGATGAGGTCGAACTCCATGGTGGGGATGAGGAACTCGTCGCCCAGCCCTTCGATGCGATAGGGACCGGCCTTGGGGGTCTTCTCGCCGTGGAAGTGCGGCGAGAACACCGATCCCACGGGGTCCACGGCCACGACCTTGATCCTCGGGTCCTGCTCCTTCAGGTAGCGCCCCACGCCGCCGATGGTGCCGCCGGTGCCGGCGCCGGCCACCAGGTAGTCGATGCGGCCCTCCATCTGCTCCCAGATCTCGGGGCCCGTGCCGTGGTAGTGGGCCGCGTTGTTCTCGCGGTTGCCGTGCTGGTCGGGAAAGAAGCAGTGGGGCGTCTCCCGGGCCAGGCGCGGCGTGATGTTGTTGTAGCTGTCCGGGTGTTCGGGGGGCAGGCTCGTGTCCACCTTGTGCACCTGGGCGCCCAAGGCCAGCAGCTGGTTCAGCTTCTCCTGGGAGATGGTGTCGCGCACCACGACCTTGAGCTTGTAGCCCTTCTGGATGGCCATGAGGGCGAGGCCCATGGCCGTGTTGCCCGAGGAGTTCTCGATGATCAGGTCGCCGGGCTTCAGCCGGCCATCGCGCTCCGCGGCCTCGATCATGTGCTTCGCGATGCGATCCTTGCTGCTGCCCATGGGATTCAGGAACTCGAGCTTGGCGAAGGCCTCCACCGGAAGGTCCGACACGACGCGGCGCAGCCGGACCAGCGGCGTGTTGCCGATGGCCTCGACGATACTTCCGCAGGGCTTCCGGTACGACATGAGATTCCTCCGGAGGTCAGTATGACCGGCCGGGAAGAGGAGGTTGGCGACCTAAAGCCCGGGGGGTCCAGCGGCGGACAGGGAGGCTCCCGATGTGCTTCCGGCTCAGTTCCAGGGTCCTGGAGATATCGCCCCGCAGGAGGGCCTCCATCCGATCGGCGGCCGTGGAGTCGGAAGGAGACCTGGATTTCCTGTGACCCGCCCCGGTTTTCTATCGCAGGCATTGGGTGAGGACTCGAGCCTTGGAAGGGCTTCTTAGTGCTTATCCGTAAATAGTGTGCTACCCGCGCTGCGGAGAGCTCAAACTGTCCCCATCGTGGAGGCAGCATGGGAAAGACACGGTCGTGGGAGGTTTCTGACGCTTTTTGGGAGCAGGTCGCGCCTCTAATCCCCACCGCAGTGCGAGACCCGGGAAAGGCCTTCCGCAGAAAGCCCGGAGCTGGGCGGCCACTCATGGAGCCCCGGAAGGTGTTCGAGGCCATCATCTATGTGCTTCGTACCGGGATTCAGTGGAAGGCTTTGCCCAAAGAGATCTATGGCCGCGCGAGTGCCATACATACTTACTTCCAGAAGTGGCACCGGGTTGGGTTCTTTACCAACCTCTGGCGGGTTGGCCTAGCGGAATACGACGAGATGGAGGGCGTAGCCTGGCAGTGGCTGAGCGTGGACGGAAGCCAAGGGAAGGCCCCGCTCGCGTAGGAAGCCGTGGGCCCGAACCCCACGGACCGGGGAAAAAAAGGAAGCAAGGTCAGCCTGCTCGTGGACGGGCGTGGCATCCCGCTGTCGCTCGTCGTGTGCGGGGCCAACAGGCATGATGTGACGCAACTGGAACCCCTGTTGGATGCATTGGTGATTCCGGAACTCCGGCCCAGCCACGCGATTCACCTCTGCGCAGACAAAGGCTACAAGGGCGCCCCGGCCAATACAGCCATGTGCGACCGCAACTTCGTCCCCCATGTCCCCGAGGATCGGACGGTTGTCCTAAACGATCCTGACCATCGTCCTCGGCGTTGGGTCGTCGAGGTGGCCCACTCCTGGTTCAAGCGGTTCCGGAAACTGCTGGTGCGCTACGAGAAAACGGCCGCCAGCTTTGTGGCACTGCTGCATCTGGCAGCGGCGGTGATCTGCTGGAGGAGGGTTGGTGTAATTTACGGATAAACTCTTAGATGGCGATTTCGTGAATTTCAGGATTTCCTTACAAGCTGCATCCAGGTGGTCCCGAGGCATTCGAATGCTTTTATGGGAGGAGTGGGATTGGGCGTTTCGCTGGGCCGGAATGGTGTGCGCCTGGAGATCATGTCGGCGGCCGCTCCAAACGAGTACAATGCTACACGAGCCCTCTCTCGTTGAAATGCTGGCTCTCCCTCCCGGTATCCACAGGTCCATTTGTCCAGGAGGCACCATGATTGACCGTCCAGCATCCGGGAACGCCGGTGATGCCAATGGTGACCTTCGCCTGCCCGATCCGGCCCTGATGGCCCGGTTGGCAGTCAGCGACAACGGCTTCGTCTTCGATCCGGTCAGCGGCAACAGCTTCACCCTCAATGCCGCCGGGCTGGCACTGTTCCGCATTTTCCTCCACCACCGGAAGCTTGACGACGTCTTCGCTGAAGTCACCGCGAGCTTTGAAGTCAAGCCCCATGAAGCGGAGCGGGACATCCTCGAGTTCGCCGCCCAACTCTGCGCGAATCTCAAACCATGAGCCCCCGGGGAAAGCTCACGGTGGCCATCACCGGCATGAATGCCAGGGCGGACAATCCTGGCCCGGGGCTGGCCGTGGCGCGGTGCTTGCGCGAGTCGGGGCGCTCCGGCCTGAAGATCGTCGGCCTCAGCTACGACGCCCTGGACCCGGGGCTCTACCACCCCTTCTGTGATTCCACCTACCTGCTGCCCTACCCATCGGCGGGCCAGGAGGCCCTGCGGGACCGTTTGCTCTGGATCCACGAGCAGGAGGGTTTCGATGTCCTGATCCCCTGTCTCGATGCGGAACTGTCCAGCATGGTGGCCCTCGAGGAGGAACTGGCCAAGGTGGGGATCCGGACGTTCCTCCCCACGGAACACCAGCTGCAGATGAGGGACAAGAGCCGGCTGTCCGAGCTGGCCGCCACGGCCCATGTGCCCTATCCCGAGACCAGGCCGGTCACCCACGCCGGTTTCTTCTACACCTGCGCGCAGCAGGGCTGGGGCTATCCCCTGGTGGTCAAGGGGCCCTTCTACGACGCCCAGATCGTGCGGGATCCCGACGATGCGGCGCATGCGTTCCGCCGGATTTCGGCTGCGTGGGGGCTTCCCATTCTCGTCCAGCGGCTGATCCGCGGTGAGGAGTACAACCTGACGGCCATCGGGGATGGCGAGGGCCACCTCATCGGCACCGTGATGATGAAGAAGCGGGCCCTGACCGACAAGGGCAAGGCCTGGGCGGGCATCTGTGTGTTCGACCAGGCCCTCCAGGACACCGCCGACGCCCTCGCGAAAGCCCTCCGGTGGCGCGGTCCGCTGGAAGTGGAAGTCATGAGGGATCTGTCCGGCCGCTACCACTTGATCGAGATCAACCCGCGATTCCCGGCCTGGGTCTACCTGTCGGCGGGCGTCGGCCGGAACCTGCCGGCGCTTCTTCTCGCGCGCCTCATGGGCGAGGACTATGGCGCCCTGCCTGGGCCGAGCCTGGGAACCATGTTCATCCGCTACGCGGAGGAAGTGATCGTGCCCATGGAGGAATTCCAGAACATGATGATTCTGGGCGCATCCGCCAGGACTGAAGAAAATCGGAGGGACGCGTGAATCCAGCCCCGGTCAAAAGCCCCTGGCAGAGGCCCACCATCACCGTCCACAAGGTGGGCATCCTCAACAAATTTGGTTCCACCCATTTCCACCGGATCACCGACCGGGTGGACGGCGTGGAGATCCGCCACCTCCTCGCGGAGCATGGCTCACCCCTCTTCGTGCTGAGCGAGCAGAGGCTCAGGGCCAATGTCCGCAGGCTTCGGCGAGCCTTCCTCACCCGCTACCCCTCGGTGAAGATCGGCTGGTCCTACAAGACCAACTACCTGAATGCCGTGTGCGCCGTGATGCACCAGGAGGGCTCGCTGGCCGAAGTGGTCTCGGACTTCGAGTACGAGAAGGCGCGGAACCTCGGTGTCCCTGGTCCCTCCATCCTGTTCAACGGCCCCTACAAGCCGAGGCCGATTCTCGAGAGAGTCGTGGACGAGGGCGCCCGGGTCCACCTCGACAACCTCGACGAGCTCTACCTCCTGGAGGATGTGGCCCGAAAGAAGGACAAGCAGGTCGCTGTGACCCTGCGGCTGAACTTCGACACGGGCTACACGGACCCTTGGAGCCGGTTCGGGTTCAATGTGGAAGCGGGCCAGGCCATGGATGCGGCCAAGCGCCTCGCCGCCAGCGGGTACCTCCGCCTCAAGGGCCTGCACAGCCACATCGGCACGTTTATCCTCGACACGCGGGCCTATGCGGCCCAGGCCAGGATCATGGTGGCCTTCATGGATGCGGTCGAGCACGAGGCGGACTGCGTGATCGAAAGCCTCGACCTGGGGGGCGGCTTCGCCTCCATGAACGCGCTTCAGGGCAGCTACCTCCCGCCCGAGCAGACGGTTCCCAGCTTCGACCAGTACGCCGAAGCCATCACCGCGGAGCTGCTCGACGCCACGCGCGCGCGGGAGTCCCGCGGCCTGCCGCGACCCACGCTGATCCTGGAGACGGGACGGGCCCTGGTCGACGACGCGGAAATCCTGGTCGCGTCGGTGGTGGCCAACAAGCGCCTGGCGGATGGCCGGCGCAGCGTGGTGCTCGACGGCGGCGTGAACCTCCTCTTCACCGGGTTCTGGTACAACCACGACGTGCGCCCCACGCGGCTGCTGGAGGGCATCCCCGAAGAAACGGTGATCTTCGGCCCCCTTTGCATGAACATCGACGTGATGCGACATTCCATCTCGCTCCCGCCTTTGGACGTGGGCGAACCGCTGGTCTTCAGCCCGGCAGGGGCCTACAACAACACCCAATGGATGCAGTTCATCACCTACCGCCCGGCCGTGGTGATGGTCGGGGAGGATGGGCGCACCGACCTGATTCGAAGCGCCGAGAACCTCGAGTCCATCAATGGCCCAGAGAGAATCCCCGAGCGCCTGAAGAAGCTCGAACTCCAGGCTTCTCCCAAGTAGCCGCCCAGCATGGCTCCCCTCCTCCGCTTCGGCCGGTCCCTGCTGCAAGGCTACGCGACCATCCTTTTTTCCGAAGGCCCCCTGCCGGGCTTTCTGGTGCTGGCCGCCACCTTCTGGTCGCCCCACGTGGGAATCGCCGGCCTGGCGATGGCCCTCATGACCCTGCTGCTGCCCAGGTGGCTCGCCCTGCCCATGCCCCATTCCCCGGTCACCGTGTGCAACGGCATTCTCGTGGGGCTATTCGTCGCGGGCCTCCGCGGGCCCGGCTGGGCACTGGTGCCTTGGCTGCTCATCGCGGCAGGCCTCACGGTGGTCGCTCGGACCCTGCTTGGGGAAGCCCTCTGGCGCTGGAACCACCTGCCCCTGCTGAGCCTGCCCTTCGTCCTGGTGACCTGGTTCCTGCTCAGCGCATTCACTCCCATCCATGCGCCGCCGCCGTCCCCTCTGTACGAAAGCACCGCCACGGGGATGCCACTCCTCGCCACTGGCTTTCTGCGGTGCCTGGGGGCCGTGATCTGCACCCCCCATCCAGCGGCTGGGCTCCTGCTGCTGTTCGCCATGCTCGTGTCGTCGAGGATCCTGGCCCTGCTGGCCCTGGGCGGCTACCTGGCGGGCATGGCCTGCTCCGCGCTCTGGGCCAAGGCTGGGCTCGGCTGGCTGCCGCCCACCACCGAGTTCAACTACCCGCTGGTGGCCATGGCCCTGGGGGGCTTCTTCCTGGTCCCCTCCCTGCGAAGCCTGCTGACGGCGGGCCTTGGAGTCCTTGCAGTGGCCCTCCTCATCGCCAGCGGCTCCGCCTTCCTCGCGCCCTACCAGTTGCCGATCCTGGCCTTCCCCTTCGTCGGAGCGACCCTGGTGCTGTTGGCCACCCTGAGAAGCCGGACCATTCAACGGGAACCGCACCTCGTGCTGGAGCGGCCCCGGCTTCCCGAAGTGAACCTGGAACGGCTCCGGCTGGCCCGCTGCCGCGGCCTCGAGCTGGTGGGCGTGCCCTTGGTGGCCCCCTTCTTCGGGGAGTGGCAGGTCTATCAGGGCTTCGATGGCCCGCACACGCACCGGGAGGCCTGGAGGCATGCCCTGGACTTCTTCCTCCAGGAGGGCGGGCGCTCCTTCCAGGGGGAGGGGCGCAGCCTGGAAGCCTATTTTTGCTTTGGCCTGCCGGTCCTTTCACCCTGCCTCGGCACCGTGGCTGCCTGCCGGGACGACCTCCCGGACATGCCTCCGGGCGAAGTGGATGCCCGGCACAACTGGGGCAATTACGTGATGATCAAACTCGCTTCCGGTCTGTATGTCCTGCTGGCCCACTTGAAGCAAGGCAGCCTCCGGGTCGGGCCGGGGGACCTGCTCCAGCCGGGAACCCTTCTCGCGGCCTGCGGGAGTTCCGGGCGCTCGCCCCAGCCGCACCTCCATCTGCAGGTGCAGGCCGATGAGCATCTGGGCAGTCCCACCGTGGATTTCCATCTGGTGGACCTCCTGGTCCGGGAGCCGGGCTCGCCGAGGCCGGAGTTCCGCCTCCATGGCCGCCCGCTGGAGGGCTCCGGCGTCGCCTCGGCCCAGCAGGGGGCTGGCCTGGGTCAGGCCTTCCATCTCCCCGTCCAGCGCTGCCTCCGCTACCGGGTGCGGAGCTCTCGTTATCCCAACGGCATCGAGCGCCGGCTGACCGTGGAGCTGGGCCTGGACAGCGAGTTCCGGATCCGGAGTGATCGCGGCGCTTCGGCGGCCTTCCAGAGCACGGGAAGCGTCTTCGCCTGTTATGACCGGGACAAGGTGCCGGACGATTTCCTGGACGTGTGGCTCCTTTCGCTGGGGTTCTCTCCCTTCAGCCTGAAGGCCACCGCCTGGCGGGATCGGGCCTCGGCCCACCTCCTGCCCCTCGCCCCTTGGGCGCGTCTCTTGGCAGACCTCTCGGGAGCCGCTCTGGCGGGGCTGCACACCGTCTACCGGCGCCGTGAGGGCGCCACCGGTGGCTATCTCCAGAGCGGACGGCATCACCATCCGATGGGGTGGCTGTTTCCAGCCCTCGTGACCCGGGCGCGGATCTCACCTGACCATGGCGCGCTCAGAGTCCAGGCCCGCCTGGGGCGCCAGCGATGGAACCTGGAGCTCCTGTCCATCGGGCCGGAGTTTGTCGATCACCAGGCCAACCCTTCGAAATCCGGCAAAGCCGGGCCAATGGAACCATCCTTTACCAAGTGGAGATGAATCGATGATGGCGGCACTGCGGACTTCTCTATTCTTGCTCGCCCTGGCTCTTCCTGTCGCGGCCCAGGAGGACCTCCATGGTGTGGTGGGCCTGCGCGGCACGGCCGTGGGATACGCGCAGAAGGCCCCGCGCGATCGACTCGTCTCCTACGGGGCCTTCATCGACCTGGATCAGCGCTCTCTCTTCGGGGTGAGCCTGTCGTTCGACCACGACATCCTGGACTACAAGACCGGTTTCCAGACGCCCCAGGACAATGTGGCGGGTGGTCTCCGGTTCTACCTGCCTCTGGGGGAAGGGGACGGGAAGCTGATCCTCCGTGGCGAAGCCCGGCACCTCGCCTACGATGAAAGCGCCACCCTCAATAGGGTTGTGAACATCTCCGGCATGCACCTGGGGTACCTGAGCGACGTGCATCCCGAACTCGCCAGGTTCTACGCAGATGCGGGGTATATCCGCTCAAGGTACGACTGGGGGCTGGAAGTGCGGCAGACCTCCCCCACCCTCGGGTTTGGCTTCCGGGACAACCGCGAGTGGTTCTCCCTGGGCACCGACCTCATCCAGCTGCGAGGAGAGGCGCTGGCCGATGGCACGAATCAGACCCGTTCCTTCACCGCCACCTGGACCCACTACCCCGTCCAGGGCCAGGCCTGGAAGCCCTACAGCCTCTTCCTGTCGGTCATGGGAGGGGAGCGTGTCTATGGCGTGGACGCTGATTCCCCGGTGGTATTCAATTTCGGCGACGTGCAGACCGGGCGCGGTTCCCTCGGCCTGACCTGGAAGCGCGCCACAGGCCTTGGGTTCAGCCTGGAGGGGGGGAGCTCCCGCTTCGAAATCCGGTCGCGCACTTCGGTGGCGAGCTACACCAACAGCTACCTCTCAACATCCATCCACTTTTCCTGGTAGGAGGCACCGTGAGCCGCAGACTCAGGCTGATTCCCCATCTTCTCGCGCTGAGCGTGCTCGGGCTCCACGGACAGTCTGATCCCTGGGCCGAGTCGTATCGCCTGGAGGGCCTGAAGGACTTCCGGCAGGCGGCTCAGGTGATCGCGCCCTTCACGGCCACCAATGAGTTCGCGCAGCTGAGGCATTCCTACCTCGCCTACCTTCAGGGCCACTACGACGACTCCTACAAGGGCTACCAGCGTGCGTTGGAGATGAACCCGCTGTCCCTGGACGCCCGTCTGGGCATGACCTTGCCCCTCCTCGCGCAGCAGCGGTGGACGGAGGCCGCCGCCAGGGCCAGGCAGGTGCTGGACCAGTGCGCCTGGAACTACACGGCCCATGTGCGTCTCCTGGTTTGCGAAGATGCCCTGAAACAGTGGGACGTGCTCGCCAGGCACGGCCAGGACCTGGCCCGCCGCTACCCCTCCGATGCCACGGCCCTGGTCTACTGGGCCCGGGGCGAGGACCACTTGGGGAACCAGGAAGGGGCCGGCAGGGCCTACCAGCGCGTGCTCCAGCTCTACCCCGGCCACAAGGAGTCCCTGGACTATCTCAACCGGCCGAAAAAATAGCGGGCGGATAAGAGCTTATCCGTAAATAGTGTGGCATTGATCGAATCACAGCCTGACACTGTCCTCATTCGGGAGGCAGCATGAGGCAGATTCGTTCGTGGGAGGTATCAGATGCATTCTGGAAGCGTGTCGAGCCACTGATCCCAGGCCAGAAGCGAGATCCTGAGCGAACCTTCAAACGAAAGCCTGGCGCAGGCCGACCGCCCATGGACCCACGCAAGGTCTTCGAGGCAATCGTCTATGTGCTGAGGACTGGCATCCAATGGAAAGCCCTGCCGAAAAAGGTCTATGGCAGCCCGAGCGCCATCCATACTTACTTCCAGAAGTGGCACAAGGCAGGCGTTTTCCTTGAGCTTTGGCGGGCGGGACTGGCGGAATACGACGACATGGAGGGGGTGGCCTGGACCTGGTTAAGCGTAGACGGAAGCCAGGGCAAGGCTCCATTGGCTAGAGAAGCTGTGGGCCTCAACCCCACCGGTCGGGGAAAAAAATGGAAGCAAGGTCAGCCTCATGGTGGCCGGGCGTGGTGCCCCGCCATCCCTCGTCGTGTGCGGAGCCAATCGTCATGATGTGACTTAGAGTGCCTAACAAAACCCCCACGGGGCCGCGCGAGGGTCGCCGGGCGAGCGAGGCGAGGAACGCGAGGAGACGCGTAGCGGGTACTACGCGCGACGAGCGTGACGCGGCATCGCGACGCCCG